>Ga0172381_10007910_pt1 | contig 10460 bp, 16 predicted proteins | sample Leawel6488metaG_FD_119754 | JGI IMG/M metagenome (GOLD analysis project Ga0172381, IMG submission 119754) | Leachate microbial communities from a municipal landfill in Southern Ontario, Canada - Leachate well 64-88 metaG | ecosystem: Engineered > Solid waste > Landfill > Unclassified | place... | reverse complement strand
TTCGGTCTGGGATTCGGTCGGGGCTTCGGTCTGGGATTCGGTCAGGGATTCGGTCGGGGATTCGGTCAGGGCTTCGGTCTGGGATTCGGTCAGGGATTCGGTCGGGGATTCGGTCAGGGATTCGGTCTGGGCTTACACCGGCACGTTCTTCCTACTCCCGCGCGATGCATGGGAATACACCGAGAATGTCAAGACCGATGAATATCCATTCCTCCCACTGGTCAAACTCTGGGAACAAGGACTTGTGCCAAGTTTCGATGGAAAGAAGTGGAGATTGCATGGTGGAGAAGATGCAAAGATCCTCTGGGAAGGTGAACTCTGATGGACTTTCCCTGCTCTGAATGCGAGTATGTCAGCCGGTGCTTCTTTGTCCTGAAAACACTCATCGGGAGCGAACGGTGCCAGCAGGGACGCAAGAAGAAGAAACCACAGACCAAGATCACGGATTTTCCGGGAAAAGGTGACAACACATGATCGGAGAGATGACAGGAGAACCGGAAGATATCACGCTCGTAAGGACTTCCGGAAAGGTGCTTCGCAAAATGCTGAAAGGACTGCATGACAACGATGATGTTCTGGCTTTAGTCCAGAAGGTTGATCGAAACGTGTACCTTCAGACAGTCAAAAAGTTCCGGGTAGTGCGAATTGAATGGAAAGGGGATGAATAACCATGTCCTCTTTCAACCAGCCTCTCAAACCCTTCTCTGCATGGGTGATCGTGAACTATCGTTGGAGCAAACCATACGTCCTTACACATACTATCCATGAGAAAAGGGCAGATGCAATAAAAAGTGTCACTGACTGGTCGGGTTGGCCTTGGAAGAAACATTACCGTATGAAAATGCGGGCAGTTCATGTTCAGGTGATACCATGACCGATGCACTCAAGAGAAAAGGCGTGCAGCTTGAACTCTCTGTCTGGGAAGAGGCGCAGAGGAGAGTAACTGCGAAAGAAGAGAGACTGAAGGCCAAACGGGATTTCCGGAAGGTTACGATCTCAGAAGTCATTGCAGAAGCGTTCGGAATGGTAGCATGACAATCGAAATCCAACGAAGGGGAGGACGCATATTCATCCACTACAAAAAAGAGGATATTATCGTCACTCTTTCTTTAGATATGTATGAGGCGCGAATCCTCCACGATTTCCTCAAAGATATGGTATCACACGAAGGAGATCCTACTATTATTGATGCTATAGTAGAAGATACTGCCCGGGGTATCATTTCCAAAACTGGTAAGATCCCATCTGCGACAGAGATTGTTACAACGGCATCCAAGAACCGAAGAGATAATATTGATCAGGCAACTCGTGATTTTCTTTTGGGTGATAAAGAATGACCGAAAAAACCTGTTCCCGCTGCGGAACGTGCTGTACCATTCTCCCCTTGTTCACACAGCACATGCACCCGAAGTACCGGGAGTACCTGCTTAACCGTGGTTTGAAAGAGGATAAGGAACAGGGCTGTATCCTGATCCCGCAGGTGTGCCAGCATCTCATCATCGTTCCAACGCCTTCAGGAGATGTTACCATGTGTGACATCCACGATGATCCGAGCCGGCCGCACGTATGCAGAGCGTTTCATGGACAAAAGATCATAAAGGGATCCCGGGTCTACATTCCCCCAGAATGTTCGTTCAACAGGGAGGATTGAACTATGTCCGAATTTACATTGGGATTCATGGCAGGCATCCTTGTCATTCTCACCATAAGAGGGATAATGACTGCAATCGAGTGGTACCAGAGAAGAAAGTTATTGCGGGAATACCCATCAGGAATCTTGACTATCGATCTTGACGAGGTATCTTATCCGGAAATAAATCTCCAACTCGCAAAACTTTACAGAGAGAATCCCAATATGGTGATAATCCTGAATGGAAAGAGGTTTTGAACCATGTCTCTGACCGATTTCTGCGGGAAGGTGGCTCTTGGGTTTGCCTGCCTGATCGTGATCATCTCGATCCTGTTGTTCCTGATGCTGGCAGCGTGCACGGCTATTGGAATGTGTGAAAGCGTATCGAATCCCCATGCTTCGGAAGATGCACGGGTGAGCTATCAGAATGTTACTGCCAAGATCAGCAATGGAACCACCGGGTTCAATCTGGCAGTAAACAACATTACGGGAGGATGAACCAATGGAAAAGAATGTAACCATTATCCTGATACTTGCGATTGTCTTACTTATCTCCTTACCTACGGGAATTGAAGGGGGATATGAAGCCGGGTATCAGGCAGGAATCCAACATCAGAAAGACCAACCACTTCAGATCAACATCGACACTTACCGGGACAACGGAACAACTCATTACTCAAATGTATTTGAGGTTACGAACGAAGGGTTTGTCAACCTCTGGCCGGAATACGTCGAGAACTTTACCTTCTACAAGATCACGAAATACCAAGGGATCTGACCATGACGGTTGAAGATGAGATCCTGAAAGAGTTGCGGGAACAGAACAAGCTCATCCGGGCGGAGATTGGAGTGCTCTCGGAGATCAAGTTCGAGTTGCAGAACGCCCGGAAACTCTCGGAAACGACCTACAAGATCCCGGTCAGGAAACCCTCCCAATGGGAACGGTTCCGGTACTGGTTACGCGGGAAAATAAGAAGTTAAAAAAGATTCAATTTTTCATTAAAAGACTGAAAAGCGTTAGAACGATTGAGATCAGAGACGTGATTATCAGTGCAACACCGGCATTGTAGAGACTGTTGAGCCGGGAATACACCGCAGCGATTTTAGTATCAGTCTCTTTCCGAAGATTCTCAATCTCCTCATTGAGTTTCTGATCCATCTGACGGTGCTGTGTTAGACATTCAACTTTGGTTACGAACTCTGAATCTCCCATGTTGTCACTCCTGTTAAGTAATCGTATAGTTTATACCTGACGTTTTATCGTTAATAAGTGTATTCGTGTTGCGTTCATGGTCTCCGAGTTCAGCCGTTACAACCATCTGGTCAGCGTCGAGCGTCCACCCAACAACCTGCCACTGGTTCTTGTACTGACCGTACTGGGTATCCGTGGGAGAATCCCCGGTGTTCTGTAGGATACAGATCTCATCGCCTGCCCGTAACCACCCGTTCTCTGACACTTCAGCAGCCAGCCGGATGTCCGGCCGGAACCAGTCATAGACGAACGACCAGAACGTGCCTTTCCGGTAATAGAAAGAATGGTTGATCAGGTAGTTGACAGCGTAAATGGCTAAATCGGCTGCTGATACCATCTGATCGGCAGTAATCGTTTTCGTGATAATTCCGAAAAGGTTGATTGGTGATCCGGTCTGCGGGGATGATTCACTGTAATCTTGCGTAGAGACTATCGCTCCTGGAAGTGCCGGTACGATCGTTCCAGCACTCATGCCATTGAATATTGCATAGGGACCGTATACGGCATCCGAACTTCGAGAAGTATACTGTCGGCCGGTAGTAGTGCCAACATTTGTTAAATCGCCTGATATTGACACTACGCTGGTATCTTTCATATACGTCTTTGTGCCGACCACTACACTTCCTTTAATCCAGCTATGGGTTGCGTCCGGTGTTGTAGTAAGGGAAATGGTTGTCGTAGCCGTACCGTCACTCTGGATCTGGGTTGTCGGTACTGCATTCAATGTACCCCCAGTAAATGCCGTAGTGCCATCCGTCCTAATCGCAAAGAACAGCACTGAATCCCCGTTCTGTAAGACATATCCCTGCCCAATCAGGACAACCGTAGTTGCATTGGCAGCGAATGAGTAGACGTATCCTTCATTCTTCTGCGTAACCCATGTCGAGTTCTCGAAATAATCTTTGGCGTTATTCCAAGCGTCTTTTGCCGAGAAGTTTACTGTCTGGGTAGTGTTTGCCGGAATGAATGACGGGTCTACCCATTGAGGAAACATACCTTTCCCTTTGGCAATGACTTTTGTAATAATCGTCTTAAAATCCGACAGGTCGTTCATTTCATACCCATTCTGCAAGGTAGAGGCACGGGCTTTGTTCATGGTGAACGTGCTGATATACGAGGGTTGCCGGAAATCGCTTGAGAAGTCCAGAACCGGGTTGCCGAGAATGATCACATCATTGGTGGATGCCGGTGCAAGCGTAGCGTTCGTGATCGAAGACATGGTGATTACAGTCGTAGTATTGGATGCAACCAGACCGTATACCTTGATCCCTACGTTATTGGTAGTGGCATCAGCGTTCACGTCATTGACGAACAGCAACCATTTCCCGGCGAAACTGTTGGTGGTATAGGGAGTGATTGCTGCCACAGTCACAGTCTTGGCAGTCGAATCATACCCGGACGCTCCATAGGCATACTTGACCCAATCGTTCCGTGTCCTCCAATCGTATCCCGTCAGATCGGCAAGCGTGATAAACTGCGTATACATATCCGCGCTGGTGATGGTATACTGGATATTCGCGCCTTCATAGCTGATCAGGGACGGAGTAATCGCCCCGCGCCAGTCAATATCCGTTGCCGCATCCGGCTCCACCAGTTTATTGATGATATACCCGGGCGGCGCGTTGTAGGCGATCTGGTTGGCTGCCTTGACGTTCTGTAACCGCATCTTGGAGATATCGGAATCACACTCTACTGACCATGACATGAACGGGGATGCCGTGTCATACAGGGACATCTTGGCTTGGACTGCCCGGGAGATCTTGCCAGTCCAGATCACATCCCTCCCCGAAATAATTGCCACGTTCTTATCAGCCGCCAGTAACCCGGTCTCGGTTGCAGTAGCTCCACCGGCATTGTAGACTGTGAAGGTAGCCGATCCGATCTTGTCAATATATCCAGTGCACTTGAGAGACTGGAAGAACAGGTTATTATTCGTGGTCTTGACGCGATTGATAGCCGTTGCATTCGCGGAATCGTAAATGAATATCGTGATCCGGCCGAACAGTCCTGCATTGGCAGGTTTCGAGAATGCCAAGGTTGCCGCATTGATATATCCGGTCTTGGTGGCTGTGGTGGCACCAGTCCCTCCGGAATCGTTACAGGTCAGGCTTACATCATACGTCCCTGCCGCGATGTTCCGGTACGGTATGATGGGGTTCTGCTGGTCGCTAGCCTGCTGGATGGAATGCGTACCGGTGCCTGCATCCGAATAAGTGACAGCCGCGCCACCCTGCGTAAGCGATATCGTGATGTAGGTTGCCGTAGCTGCTTTGACCCAGTAGACTACGGATGCTGACAGACCGGTTGGTAACGCTCCTCCGGAGTTCGACAGCATCACCCGGTCATCAACTGCGAAGAATGAGGAAGCTGTAGCGAGAAGGATGTTGGGAGAACTGGTTGCCGTGAACGCCCGGGTAGGTGCGAACTTCCATACCCATGACGTGACCACTCCGTTTGTCGTCAGGGACTTATCCCAGAACCTGACCTGTGAAAGTGTTGCTGCTGCGACAATGCCCTGAGGATTCGAGATGAAGTTGACTGTAAGGGTCATCCGGAGTTCACCACGGTTAATGTCATGGTTCCCGCGACACCTGCAAGGTATCCGTCAGCACCGAATGATTTCTCCATGTCGAAAGGAATGTTCATGTTTGACATTACGACATAGAACGTCTTACTGCCGATAACGAGCGTCTTCTTACCCGGATCATACTTGAACATATACCGCAGTTTCTCAAAGGTTGTTACTGGGGGAGCCATGGCAAACGTGCCGAACGTGTCAAAGAGCTGGAATGAGATGATGATATTGTCCGTCATCATCTTGAGGTTCATTGTTTCAGCCCCGCCTTCCGTAGCAGTAGCAGAAAGATCCGCCGGCACCGGGATGATGATAAGAGGGTTGTTCCCTTGGAACTCCACACCGCAGGATGCCGTCCCGGCTTTGTTCAGTTCCGCAGTATACGAGCCGGTACTGTCTGTCAGGGTTACAGTTACGAGCGTCATACGTTGTACCTGTTATTCTGCCGGCGCAGGGTAGTCTCAATCGTCTGGACGAGTTTCTGATCCGTGTATCCGTAGATGTTGATGTTATTGGTTGACGTGTTGGATTTATTGGAAGTCGGGACAGCCTTTTCAGATTCGCCTTTCAACCACCCGCCACTTGCGACACCGCCAAGCCATCCGAGCGGGTCCGAAACTGCGCCACCAACCGCACTTGCCGCACCAGTAGCCGCAGAAGTTACTGATTCTGTGATGTTGATCGCAAGATTCGCTCCCCCGCTCGTAATCGTGTTCCAGAGCCATGTCAGGAACTCAAAGGCAGCTCCTCCGGCAGACAGGATCATTTTCAGGTTGACCTTAGCGTTCGTGGTCAGGATATCCCATAACCATTTCAGGAAATCCCAGATCATGCCGCCGACAGTAAACGCCAAGGTAAAGTTCGCCGGGATACCTTTCGTTATGAGATCCCAGATCCATAACAGTACCGTCCACGCTTCCGCAGCTTTAGCAGTCAGGAAATCAATACCGATCTTGAAGAACGCCTCCGCTCCTTTTGCGAGCAGTGTACCTAACGTCTTCAGGCCGTCATTGAGCGTCTGGATTGCTTTACTGTTCCAGATGGTAGTCCACAGCCGATGAAACGCCATAATGCCCTGAAACAGCCAGATAATACCGGTCGTGAGGATCGGCAGGAACGGCAGGAGGATGATATCAATGAGCAGTCCGAGCGCCTTCCCAATAGTTCCAAGGACGGTCATCAGGATCTTGGAGTTAGAAATAGCGTCACCGATGATCTGGACAAGTGCCATGATGCCGCCAGCCGCCATGCCGCCGGCCAGACCGGCACTCATAGCCCCGCCTTTCCCAGAGATTTTCCCTACGATCTGGTCAAGGAATCCTCCGCCTCCGCCACCACCAGATAACTGACCAAGCAGCTCTTTCCCCTTCTCGGGTTTCGAGAAGTCCTTCATGTGCCGGTCAACCTCAGCTTGCGTCTTGAGGACGTGTTCCTTTATCTCGATTAATTCAATTAATACATCATCCATTTCACATCACTTCTTCTTGCTCTTATCCCGGTACTTCTCATTGATTGCGTAATCAAGGAACCGAGTCTCGATCTCGGGTAGGTTTAGAACCTCCGATGGAGTCTTTCCAAGAATACTGCACTTCTCAAGAAGATACTGGCCTTCCAGACTTTCGGCGAAAGTCTTTCAGGGTGGCTTCATCACCGCCCATCGAGAGCATCAACTGGAACATGATATCGTAGACCCGGCTGTCATTGAACTTAAGATCAGTGATCTTCCAGAACAATGGGTCCGAGAACGGATGTTCCGTACAGGCTTCCGCGAGGATACGGTATACCTGATTGTCACCTTCCGAGATAGGGTCAGTTGACGCGGTAACGGCTGTCTTGGTCTGCCCGAGCATCAGGCGCAGGCGTTTTGTCAGGAACCGGTGATGTTTGATCTTGAGCGTGCCATACTCGAAGATCGTCTCGTCCGTCTTCTCCGGAATCGCCATCATCGCTTTCATGGCTTCCGTCTCTTCGAGAGCGGCTACCTTCTCGGGAGCGAGTGCTGCTCGTTCAGCCTCGATCAGTTTCTTGATATTATCCGGTAAGTCTGTCATGCAGGATCACGCCGGGTTAGTGTCAACAAGCGTCTGCCCGACACCGGAGAGGTCAACCTTCACCCACTGGTTATACGTGACCTTTAGCGGGAACTCCGGGAAGGATACGTTCGTCACGGTCCGGAGTAGGTTGTTGTTCGTAGCGGTCATGGGGAATATCTCGCCCGTAACTGTGAACAGGGCGCACCGGCATGTGTCAGTGAGCGTACCGGCACCGGTTGTCGGATCCATGATGTAAAACGGGAACCATGTCGTCACAGTAGGCAGGAACTTGATGAACGAGAGTTTCACATCTACCTGGATACTGTGTTTCGCACGGTTCTGAATGAGTTCACTACCCATTCCCCGGGCGTAAACTTCCGTGCTTTTCATAGTCGCTTCAAAATCCTGTCCGAGTGCAATAGTCTGAACGGTCTTTCCCGGGGGTGTGACCGTAATTGCACAAAGATCAGCAAAATATGCGTCTTCGCTCGCAGCCATTTTCAAAATCCTCCTTGATTTTAATGTATCAATATCAGCGTAGCCGTAATAAAGTTTACTTGCCTAAAGAAAAGTGGATTTGTTTTCAGGTTGATGCAGAGAACTTCACGATAAACGCTTCTGCGTGCCGGATGGCTGTGGTATCCGCTGCCGTACCTGCAAACTCAATGTAGTAGATCCCCTCTACTGTCGGGAAGGTCACGCTCGCCTTATAGGTACCGGTCGATACTTTGGTTGATGTGACGGTAGTACCAACCTGCGTCACTTTATCCGCCTCATACATTTTGACTGAAGGAGCGGCTGAAAGATCGGTCAGCACCAGTGAGAAGTTATAGAACCTCTCGGTGATCTGGATCGTATCCCCCGTCTGGTAAATCGCTGCTGTCATTTCTTCGCCACCACCGTAAACATGCTCGGTCGTGTTACTGTCGTGAACCGTTCAAAAGTCCTTGTCACTACTGAGAAGGTTCCTGGGATCCGTGCCGGAAGTCCCGGTCCGAGCGAGAACGTCCGGTCAAAGAATGACCGGTCGAACTGTGATTTCCTGTCGAACATATCAGTACACCATCACGAAATTGTTCTGTGAAGTCGTATTGCTTCCTGCTGAGTTAGTGGCTGTCAGGTTGACCGTGAAGAATCCGGATCCGGTGTAGACGTGTGATGGGTTCTGTGTTTCGTAGTATGTGCCATCTCCCATTGACCAGTTCCATGATGTTGGCGTGTTATTCGATACGTCCGTGAAGAATACCGTCAGCGGTACAGCTCCAAGCTGCGGGCCTCCGTAGAATGATGCTACTGGTGCCACTACCGGGGGGGTGGGCGTTCCAACTGTTACTGTTTGATTGTACCATGAAGTAGAAAGCCCGTTATTCACGGAGTGGTTTACCGCGTACGTCCCGGTCTCATTCCAGGTATAATAAAACGCCGACTCTGTTGAAGTGTTGCCCTCTCCCAACGACGTGTAGTAGGTCACTGGCCCTGGGGTGAGATTAGTGCTCGTGTCGTAAAGGTACGTGGTATGCGGCGCGGTCCCGGCAGCGTTGAACAACGAGAGAACGGAGTTTGCAGCGCCCCACACGGTTATCGTTGCTGTTGCCGATCCCGTGCCGTAAGCATTGGCGGCATAGTGAGTGATTGTGTAGTTGCCAGCAGTCGAATATACATGACTGATGTTTGTCGGGGGGAAAGTTGTTTGATTAGTCCACGAATCCGCCGCATCTCCCCATGAGGTATTCCACATTGTCGGAGACCCGGTTGATGTGTCATTGAGGGATATCGCGAGCGGGTTGACTCCTACGGTTTGATTAACCGAAAAAGAAACACCCGGACCCAATAGAGCGCTTACATTCACAAACGTCGTCTGCGTGCTGGTATTGGTTCCGCCTGCGGTCGTCGCATTCAACCGCAAAGACCAGTTGCCTACAGGAAGCGTTGTCGCTAAATTTTGAGTTGTTCCAATAGGAATCCATGTATTATTCCCAGTAACATTTTTCGCACCATACTCCCAAGATGTCGGGTTGTTAGTACTGGTATCTGTAAGCAAAACTGGCAGAGGGGAATATCCACCCGTTGTGTTTGCAGTGAATGATGCAAGCGGAGGATTATTCCCGTAAAAGTACATCTCCCTCATAAGGACATTTTCCCCGCCATTAATTGATGAAATGGTTAAGTTATATCTTAAATACTGGTTTGTATTGGCAAAACTAAAGGTTTTATTTTCATTTGCAGACCATGTCACTCCAGAATGAGAATCTAGAGTTGTCTCTCCCCCGCCATTTGACCCGCTAAAAGTCCATGTGTTTGGCATTGTTGTAGGATTCCAATATCCATATATCGTATAATTTGTCACTATTTTTGCTGTCGGGAACTGTTGCCAAACCCAGCCAGAAGTGACTCCCGCAGAAGTAGCCCATCCGTTATCTGCGGTTAGATCTCCATCGAATAATTTATACCCTAAATAAGATCCATCATAAGCCGAAGAGTAATTTGTGGTGTACCCATTTGTGGCATTTCCTGTCATTGAATTATATGATACTTGCGGAGGTATCGCTTGCACGACGGTTACGATGGAGATTATAAGAATCAATCCTAAAATAATTCGTGAGAGCTTCATTTTACACCTCATAACTTCCTGAAACGTTCAGGACTGCGGTATACCCGCTCGGTAATGTCCCAAACTGGTTGAATTTGATTACTGGCGTTGCTTCGGTATAATCAATATACGCAAATGGATCTGACATAATAGAACTTCCTCCTGTTGTGATTTTCTTAAATGCTGTCAATGCGATCTGATAATTCGCGGTCTGTGCGGCTGCTACTGGTAAAGCCATGGTCAGGGACGATGCACCATTCCCATTCGAGATCACGAACGAGACGGCGAATGTGACAAGATTACCGGTCCTGACGTACCGGGCAACTGTGGTTGTTATAGTAGGATCAGCAGTTCCCCATGTCGGAGTTGGGGAGAATGCG
>Ga0172381_10007909_pt1 | contig 10461 bp, 9 predicted proteins | sample Leawel6488metaG_FD_119754 | JGI IMG/M metagenome (GOLD analysis project Ga0172381, IMG submission 119754) | Leachate microbial communities from a municipal landfill in Southern Ontario, Canada - Leachate well 64-88 metaG | ecosystem: Engineered > Solid waste > Landfill > Unclassified | place... | reverse complement strand
TGGTTGGATGAGAATTCTCCAGCATATAGAAAAAGAAAATCAAGAGAAGCAACAAAAATTAGTTATCATAAATCAGTTATGACGTATTTTGTATTGCTAATTCATAATGTAAATAAATAAATACTTTTCACATCTTAATAAAGGAAATACCTTCCATAGGTGAATTCCTATGGAAGGATTATCTTTAATTTTTATGAAAGAAGTGTGTTTATGCGATGAAGTGCGAAGCAGACATAGTAGATGTCATCAAAAGTAATCTAATGAATAATAAAGATTACGAAATAGCAATACTAATTAAAGAATTAAAAATATCAGAATATGTAGTAGCAAATCTTATACTACAGAATTATTCTTTTTCTGATATAATTAAATTGATTGGAATGCCAAAAGCAAGATTGAATAAAGAATTATCAATTATATTATTCAAAATAAATACTGCTATAATTAATATAAAATCACATAATATATGTAAAAATTCTATTTTTGATAAACTACTTTCTATATACGGTGATAATGAAACATTGGCTGCAACAATTAATACTATGACTCCTATAATGCAATATGTAGTTATTAATAATATGATATTAAAAAAATCATTAAACGTAATATCAGAAGAATTAAACATTAAAAAAGAATGTGTATCAAAAATATTCAATAATACTAAGAAAATTCTATTCTCAGATTATTAAAACGCATATTGAGAACATTCATATAATATAAATTATATGAAATTGGAGCGATATGTATGAATAAAAACCGAAAACAAGTACAAGAAATGGTTTTACAAGCAATGGATATATTAGATCCGTCTAAAGGAAATTCTTCACATTATGCGGAAATATTTGCTTCTATGGATGATAATCAATTCATAGAATTTTTATCTAAGAAATTTCCTTATAAATTTTATCATAAACCATTTGTTATTGAACCTACAATGGAAACTGTAAAAAAAACATTAGATTTTATAGATGTTCCATTAACAGAGTCTATTACTCTTCCATATCTTTATAAGAATAAAGATGGCGTTCCAATATCTACATTAAAATGTCAAGTTGGTTATTTGCATATTAAGAACCTGAAGCAATTCATTGCTAAGAAAAATGGTATGTCTGTTAATATTACAAAGCGTGATATGAAAACTGGATTACTTATGGCTGAAGACAAAGGTGGTAAAGAATCAAGCCGTGAAGCAGAATCTCTTATTATCAATGGTTGTGATAGCACAGCATTGGAGCTTACAAGACCAAGAGCAGACGCAATGATTGCAAAGAATGTAATGATTAATACAATATCTACTGTTGGTAGGGTATCATTAGATGATATTCCTATAGAGCATGATGACCCACTATCTAAGAATTTAATTGATGCTTATATGGTTGGTTCATTTCTTAAGACTAATCTTATTATGGGTGAAGACTATATGACCCCATATACAAGAAAGAATAGGCAGAAAAAGGTCGAAAGAATGAATTAAATTATATATTATAATTATGCATTTAACAATCAGTTAAATAAAATACATAAGGAGGAAATTATTATGCCACAACTTGGATGTATTACTGAACAAGGTAATATGGGGCTAGGATTTACTGTTGTACCTGAAGAGGATGTAAATTCTATGAAAGAAGATCTTGCAGCGCAATATGCTACCGAGCATAAATCAACAGAAACTGCTGCAGAAACACCAACGAAAGGGTAGGATTATACATCCTACCCCTTGTTTATTATTTTTACAAGGAGGTATAAAAAGAACCCAAATCAAATAGAATTCTATTTGAAATAAAATTTTAAAGGAGAACCCATGGTTATGCAAAAAAAGATTATGATGATGGTATCATTAATATGTACTGTATTAATTACTATTATCAGCTCAATTGATGCAAATACCGGAAGTGATTCAATGACATCTACTGTTATCGTAGAAGTCACAACTTCTACGGTACAGGTATCAGATAATTCTATTCAAGAAGAGGAAGAAATTGTACATAATCCAATAAGCAAATCTATAAAGTATCAGGCTATTCCTGATATTAGAAATGAATTCACTGTTGAAAATACCTATACTTCTATGCCTAAAAGTGTAGAAGAAGAACCAGACACTGAAGTTATTGTCGATGAATTAGAACCTTATAGATTCATTCAATTTATTGATAATGCGGACACTGATATTACCGATGATCAATTACTATATATAAAAGAAAAGGCTACAGATATAGGAATTGATCCGCTATTTATTTTATGTACATTTTATAATGAATCACGAGGTCTAACAACTGTAAACAACGATTCTACTGATTGTAGAGGATATGGTGGAATAGCGCCAGAGACAGGTAGATATATTTATGAAGAATATCTTGGCCATGGAAAAGGTACATACGATCATCAAATGGCTTATGATCCTTACATAAATATAGATATTTCTATAAATACTTGGAATCATTTATTAGAGTATTGGGATGGAAACATCTATAGTGCAATGAGAAATTATTCAGGTATGAAGAGTTATGAAGATTGGTACTTTAACAAGATATCAAACAAATTGGCAGAAGTTGGTGGACCAACTTTAGATGAAATTCAAGAGACATGGAATAAAAGGCATGAAGAGCTTGAGTATCAAAAATTAATGCTGGAACAAGAACAGCATCATGAATGAAAGGATTGATTTTTAATGTTGAAATTGATTGGTTGTGGCGCTGCTGGAGGAAAGGCAGTAATTAATGTAGTAGAAAAGGATATTCTTCCTATAGAATCCATTATGATTATTAATACTACATCAACAGATATTCCTAATAAGTATATGAATTGCTCTGTAATTATCAGTGAAGATTCATCAGGGGATAGTCATCTTGGTGCAGGAAAAGAAAGAGACATTGGTAAAGATATCGCAGAAACTGCTTTAATCAATACAGGAAGCGGATTTGCAGAAAGGCTTTTAACATTGTTTGCTGAAAGTCTTGACTATACAAAAGATATCGTTATCATTGTAAGTTCAACAGAAGGTGGTTCTGGTTCAGGAATATCAACTGTTGTTGCAGAGTATATGAAGATTCTTGGTATAAACGTAATGATTTATGCATTATGCGGATTTGAAAAGGATGTAAGAGGTCTTCAGAATACATTTAAATATTTTAAGGATTTAAATCCAGAATATATAATTCAGGCTACTTCTAATAAGAAGTTTTTGAATGGCTTCAATCAGTCATTGGCTGAAAAGGCTGCTAATGATGAATTTGCTGAGAGAATAAGAATTCTGTGTGGTATGCATAGAAGAGAATCCGAACAGCAGATTGATGAAACAGATCAGTTTAAGTGTATAACTCTTCCGGGATTTATGACTATTGAGAGGATTCCTCTTAATAATATCAAGAATAATGCTCAGTATACAGAAGCTGTAAATTATGCAATGGATGATTCAAAGTCTCTTGATAATGATAATCCTGGACAGAAGAGACTTGCTCTCTATTATAATATAACAGCAAAGACTAAGAACTTTATTGACTTTGATGCAACTGTAATTCAGAGTCGCCTTGGTCAGGCATATGAAGTATTTGAACATATTCAAGAACCAATTGAAGAAGACCCGAATGAGTATGTTATATTCATTTCTGCCGGTATGAATCTACCAATTGACGAAATTGAAAAGACATATAATAAATTTAATGAACGGTCATCAAATGTAAATCGTAAAACAAGTGGATTTGATGCTCTTAATTCATTGGATGAAAAAGATTCTACTGACATCTTTAATCTTGGAAAGAAATCAAATACTGGTTCTGCCGCAGATGCAAGAGCTGCATTCCTTAAGAAGAAGGGCGTTCCTGTAGATAGTGGCATTCCAACATCAGGATTCTCCAATGTAAAACCAAAGTATGTTGTTAAGGAAGATGGAACCGTAAAAAATGAATCTTAATAATATATTATAGATATATAAATTACAAGGAGGAATCTTATAATGGAAAACAATAACAATAACTATAGTGCTTATAGTGTGTCAAACATCATGTCTAACATTATAAATTATCATGAAAATCATAAGACTCAACCAGTAAATATTGGTTTAGCAAACAACATGAAAATAAACGAATATGCATTGGAGGGTAGGCTTATGGATATTGATCAGCTTGATGATTCGCAGTTGACAGAATTCGTAAAAGCGAATTATCAAAATATTTTCAATTATTTGCTTAACAACACTGAGTCTAAAGTATATTTAAAATTATTTCTTAATTTTAAATTTATTGATGCTCTTGCAGAAATACTGAAAGGTATAAAGATTGATACAAATACGAGAAATGTATGCTGTAGAGTAATCAACGATTATTTAAGACTTGATAAAGAAAAACAGAATGATACAATACAGCAATCTATGCTTAATCTTGCAAGTGTTGTTACGAGAGATATTATTAATATCTTTATGGATAATAACATTCCTGGGGATATAGCATTAAAAAGCAGTATTGCACTATTTTCAACATTAGATATGTCATCAAATATATATCGTATGAATAAATGCTTATCAAGATGCAAATCAGATCAATTTACAGAACAGAATATCATAAATATATATCAATCTCTTGGTACAGCAATTGGATTGAGAATGACTGTCTTGTTTGAAACGCATATGCTTCATCCAGAACATGCTAACGCTAAACTAGTATATAACCAAGATCAAACAAATGTTAATAATAATGAAAAAATGGCATTTAAAGTAGAAACACAATTAACGGAGAATGTTGAAGAAAATTATTCTGTAATGTCTTTAGCAATTCTAAGTTTGCTTGAATGTCTATCTATTAATGACATTAAATTAGTACTATCATCTTATACAGGTGATTATTATTACAGGTATAATGGTAATACTGGAAACAGAAGATTTTCAATGAGAAATATTGCAGTTGGTGATTATCCAAGAATCATAGCAGCTATAAATCAACTTGAGAGCGAATCTGTTATAGTTCCGTAACAAAAGTTTTAAAGGGGTATTTATTTACCCCTTTATTTTTTTAAACAAAAGGAGAGACTTATCATGTATGTACTGTTATTAAATGACCTGGTATATGGATTTAGCACAAAAGAAAAAGCAATGACTTTTATAAAAGAGCATAATATATCTGAAGAACTATTAATACTTTTAAATAATGATAATTATAAATATGTAATTGTAATGGATAAACAATTTATTGCTATAGGTTTAGCATTTAATACTCATTCGGAAGCATGCCAATACTTAGATAAAACCAGTCTTCCGTCTTCTATATCATATGATATTTATGAAATAAATACTATGCGTTAATTTAAAAGGATGCATTATAAAGTGCATCCTTTTATTTTTTTACTTTTTACATGCACTCAAACTTATTAATAATCAATTTTATTTAAAGGAGTATTTTTTATGGGATTACTTGTAAGACAATTTCGTGAGGCTATTGCTAAATCAAAAGATTTTAAATTAAAAGCTGAGGCTGAATTCAACGTCAGTTATCCAACAGGATTTCTTGCTTTTGATTTTATGAATGGTTGTGCTATTCATATAAAAGATAAAAAGACTAATACGGAAATGCAATACTATTCTATTGGTATTACAGATGGTTCAATGGTAATGGTAATTGGAAGATCTGGATGTGGTAAAACAACATTTGTTGTACAATCCGCTGCTAGCATTGTTGAACCTTTTGAAAATGGATCTATATTCCATGAAGATATTGAAGGCGGTATAAATAGTGCTCGTGTACATACTCTAACCAAATGGTCAGAAGAGAAAATTGAATCTTGTTATTTCATTCGTAATACTGGTATAACGGCTGAGAATTTCTATCAACGTATGAAGATGATTTATGACTTGAAGATGAAGTCAAGAGAAGACTATATCTATGATACAGGATTAATTGACTTCTATGGTAATAGAGTATATAAACTTATACCAACAGTATTTATACTTGATTCGTTAGCTTTATTAATGCCAGAAACATATGCTGAAGAAGAAGAACTTTCTGGACAGATGTCAGCAACTGCTGCAGCAAGAGCAAATGCATCTGTATTTAAACGTATTGTTCCGATGCTTAAATCTGGTAACATTATTCTATTCATTATCAATCATATAAATCAGAAGATTGATATCAATCCAATGCAGCGTTCTAAAGCGCAGGTTTCTTATCTTAAACAGAATGAAGCTTGCCCTGGTGGAAATACTCCTATATACCTTGCTAACACATTTATCAGATGTGATGATGGTACTAAACTTAAATCAACAGAAGCATTCCATATTGATGGTTCTATTGTTGATATTACTCTTATTAAATCTCGTACAAATAAAGCAGGTAAAACTTGCTCATTGGTATTCGACCAAGAAAGAGGATTTGATAAAGAACTATCTATGTTACTTCTTATAAAGAATGCTGGTCGTCTAAATGGTGCAGGAGCATATCTATATATCGGAGATCATAGTGAAATGAAGTTCCAACAAAAGGATTTCAAAAATAAGATAAAAGATCCAGATTTTGCACAGATTGTTATGGATGAATTACAAGATATTCTTATTTCTGAACTGTCTCATACATATGGAGATGATGAAAATGAAGAAAAAGCTATTGATATAACACATAATTTTATTACTGAATTTACAAGGCCGAAAATGATAGGATAATTATATATTATATACGTGATGATTTATAGTCATCACGTATATAATTGTATTAAAATAAAGGGGAATGAAAGGAGTTTTATATTAATGGCAAATATAAATTTGCAAGATCAAATTGATTTTGAAGCACGGCGAATACGATACCCAGAACAAACTCTAGGAAAAGGATTAAACCAACCAAATGCCAGCGAAAACTCAGGTTCAAGAAAGATATTGCATAGTACACAGTATGATCAAGTACTCACTATTATGCATCCAGAAGTTCCATTGATTGGAACTGGATATGAAGATCAATTTGGAATGAATTCATCTTCATTTAAAACTGCAGAAAACAATTATGAAGTACTTCGTAAAATATATAAGTTCTCTTTTTCAAAAGAACATTATTTTATGATTGTAAGAAATATTGATACAAATGAAATAGACGTAATTGAAAGAAAGTGCTATTATCATAATACTGAATCTTATGGATATATAAATAATTGTGAGTATATAGATTCGCTTTGTGAAAATATGCATATTGATAAAGGCATGGTATATTTAAAATCTACACTTAATGATCAATATAATAATAGACAAGATGGTGTAAATTTAATAACCGCATATATGGCTTGTGATAAGACCAAAGAAGATGGAATAATCCTATCAGTGCCGGCTGCTAAAAAATTAGCATCTCCATTGATAAAGAAAGTTCAAATCGTTATTAATGATAATGATATACCATTAAATCTATATGGTGATGAAAATGCATATAAAATTATTCCTGATATTGGGGAGTATATTAAAGATAATGAACTTTGTGCAATACGCAGAGAGAAGAAAGAAGAATCGTTATATACATTATCTTATCATATGCTTAGAAAAACATTAATGAGTGATGATATATATACTGAATGCGGTAGAGTTATAGACTTAGATATATATTGTAATAATATCGAAAAACTTGAGACATCAGCTTCGTATTGTGGACAGTTTAACAATTATTACCAAGAAGCAAAACGATTTGCAGATGAACTAACAAGATTTGTTGGTAACTATATAAAGCTTGGTCATAAATTGACATACAAATTACAGAAATTATATAGTAATAGTTTGAAGATGCTTAATGGAGAGCAGTATATAAAAGAAGGAAAAGTATTTTCAAATATCATTATAGAAATGATAGTAATAGATGAATTCCCAATGAATGTTGGTGATAAAGTAACTGATAGATACGGCGGTAAGGGTGTTATATCTGAAATCCGTCCTGAGCATTTAATGCCACAATTGGATAATGGACAGTATGTAGAAATAATATATGGACAGACTACATGTGTTAATAGAGAGAATCCTGGACAACTTGATGAAGTATCTATTAATTTCTGTAGTGCTCGTATATCTGAATATATAAATACTAAAGTATTTGATGCCGCAGAATTTGTAAAAATGTATCTTGATTTTATACGAATATTATCACCAGAACAAGCTGCATTTACTGAAAGAATGATATCAGGACAGTCGGATGAAGAAATGATGTGGTATTTAAATGACTTGGTAGAAAGTGGAATTTATATATCAACACAACCTATATCTGAAGCTGTTGATATTGATAAGATTACTAAGATTCATGAAGAATTTCCATTTATCAAACCATATGTTATTACCATTCCTATTATAGATTCTAATGGTAATGTACGATATACTCAAAGCAAGAGAACAATGCCTTGCGGTAAAAAGTATATATACAGACTTAAGCAGCATGCTGATGATAAGTTTTCTGTTACATCATTATCATCTACAAATATAAGAAATGAAAATAGTAGGAACAGATTAAGTAAAGACCATAAAGCCCCATATTCAAAGACGCCTATAAGATTCGGTGAGATGGAGACTGGTAATTTTGGACATATGGGTATGGAAATGGCGATAATAAATCTTATGATATATGCAGTATCTCCAACAGCAAGAAGATCTTGTCAAGAAATGCTTACTGGAGATCCGTTTAATATCGATATTAAATTAACAGAAGATGCATCAAATAGATCTGTTGAAATATTTAATGCATACTTTAAAGCAATGGGATATGCTTTAATATTTGAGAAGAAAAGAAAAGTTCCAAAATATCATATTGATTATTGTCCGATATTGGAACTTCCGCCTATTCCATCAATATTTTGCAACTACAATCCTATTATAGAATTTAAACAAGATCAAACTTATTATGCAGATCATGAATTAATAAAACTTGGTCTAGAATATATACAGAATAAATTCAAGACACCGATAGAGTATTATCCAATTCTTGAATTACCACCATTAATGGAGGATAAAAATAATGAATAATCAATTACAATTTATAGAACAAATGCTTGAGATGACCAAAACTGGTCATCTCGCATCTCTTCAAAATGAAAATAAACAAATATTAAATCAGATTACATTGTCTCTACTGAATAAAGATTATTATTCGGAAGATGATAAGAAAATGATATTTGATATAATCATGATATCGAATATCTTATATACTAATTATTCTAGTGATATATTAGTATTAGAAGATGGTATATATGATTTGCTTATGGAGAAATGTAAAGCTGTATGTATGAGCTTTCCAGTTGGCGGAGAGCCAGTAAATTTCTCTGGAAAGAAAATATATGATGAGAATACAAATAGCACTGTAAATTATGGATATCCCATAGTATCTCTTGATGATAAGAAATGTGATGCAATGCTATTTGAAAGAGATATTATTCCATATACACAAATGGATATGCGTTCTTATTATATACAGAATACTGATATGTATTCTGATAAGAATCATAAAACTAAGGATACAGCACATGGATATCCAGAACTTGTTGGTACTCTTAATAAATGTAAGTATGTATTAAATGCACAGGCTGCAGAGAAAGGAGTATTAAACGATGAAAATGTAAAAGTATTTGAAAGAGATTTTATTGCTAAACAAATTCAACAGGGAATCATAAATCAAAATCAAATACTCGAAATGGTATTGTCTTTAAAATATGATGGAGTATCAGTGGAAGGAGATATTGTTGGTGATACTCTATATGGAGCAAGGTCTAGAGGTGATACAGAAAACGATCAAGCAATGGATATAACTCCAATACTATATGGATATAAGTTTCCATTTGCTTCTGTTCCAGAATTAAAAGATATGAAATTTGGAATGAAATTTGAAGCAATCATGACAAAAGAAAATCTTTATAACTATAACAATGCCAAGCAGTATAATTATAAGAATTGTAGAACAGCAATAACATCAATCTTCAATTCTATAGACGGATATATGTATAGAAATCTTATTACTCTAATACCATTACAGACTTCACTTGAATTGAGTAGATTGGATGAAATACTTTTTATAAATAAGTATTATATATCACCAGAACAATTCAGATACTCTGTAATACGTGGAACTTATGTAGAAATACTATTCCAAGTAAAGAAGTTTGTAGAAGAAGCAGAGTATTTGAGATCTATTATTCCGTTTATGTATGATGGAGTAGTAGCAGAATATACAGATATAAATCTAAAGAATACTTTAGGAAGAAGTAATTCTGTTAATCAGTGGGCAGTAGCTGTTAAGTTTAATGCAATGAAGAAACAGACTGTATTCAGAGGATATTCATTTACGGTTGGACAGAATGGCATTATAACTCCAATGATTCATTATGACCCAGTTGAGTTCTTTGGTACAATTCATACTAAATCTACTGGTCATTCTTATAAGAGATTTATGGATTTAGGACTGAGAGTTAATGATATAATTGACGTTGAGTATACTAATGATGTAATGCCATATGTGACAAAACCGCAGA
>Ga0172381_10007908_pt1 | contig 10463 bp, 4 predicted proteins | sample Leawel6488metaG_FD_119754 | JGI IMG/M metagenome (GOLD analysis project Ga0172381, IMG submission 119754) | Leachate microbial communities from a municipal landfill in Southern Ontario, Canada - Leachate well 64-88 metaG | ecosystem: Engineered > Solid waste > Landfill > Unclassified | place... | reverse complement strand
CGCTTTAAAGCATTTGTCGGAGTTTCAAATACGGAAATAATCATAGAAAATGGATTTTATCGGCTTGGCTTAAGGATAGACAATCCCGCCCAGATTGCTTTATCAAATAAGACTACCGTAGAACAGGCAAAAGATAGGAGTGGATTAAATAAAAAATGGGAACAGGCGCTAAGGCGAGGAGTTGACGGTGTAAGAATGGTCCAGGAAATAGAAGCTCCTAAAGAGTTGGTCCCGCGCAAATTTATTTTTCAGAATACACTGCGCTGGTTAATGTTCCAGGGCGTATACTGGGCTTACTATGTATTTGCTAATTTTCAGCCTAGCGGAAGAAATATGAATTTTAAACAGTTTCTTTTCGGATACTTGATCGTCGGTATAATTTCTTTAATCATTGCCGCACCGTTTTTTATTAAATCGGCATGGCTTTATTTCCGATATGGGCCTGTTGAGGGCAGCCTTAAACAGGTTGGCGAAGCTATTATGAGGGCTCTGGCGTTTTTAAATATTATAAAAACCGATCCGGCCAAATTGGGCGTGACTACATCAACAAACCAACAGGGTTGGGTTACGTGCTATTTGGATGGCGGTTCATCGTTTGAAAAGACGGTCTTTCTTGACGCTCTCCAGGAAGCCTTGGGGCCGATTGAAAACCCCAGATATATTCTTACAAGAAATTCAACGTTTTTTGCTTTTGCAAGAAAAGATTTTCATGTAGTACCTGAGATCCTTGCTGAAAAAAAGAATAGGGCGGAATATTTCGAAAAGATGTGGAAAAAATATGTCGGGCCCACAGAATTAATATACACAAGAACAGAGAAGGGGCGTAAGATATTAGTTAAGGCTAGAAGCCGGTCGTTGTCCGGCAATTTTACGAGAAAATCAGAGCGATTAAATGCTTGGAAATAGTTAAGTTATGTGGTTGTACAGAAAAGGATAGATAGTTTAAGTAATAATGTTTCCGAACCAAAACGGAAACGTTATTTACCTCAAGCGAAAAAAATATGCCTAAGTACATTTTGTTTGGGATTGTGTTTTTACATGATAGTTCTTCACTCCAAACGTGTGGACAATATATATCTCATTGAATTTTGGGTAGATACAGATTTTTGTCCACAAAAATACCGGCCATTTCGGACAAATTAGCAAAGGAATGTCTCTTTAAAACCCAAATATCTTGCCATAATACTACATTGCCTATATAATTCTTTTATATAAATAGTTATGGACAAATTTTCCCCGTGTAATATGAAATGAATCCGCACGTGCACATGAAGAAACAGCTAATATTTGTCTTGATGGGTATGGTAGCTATGATGACGGTTCCTGTCCAAGCTGCCAGCGTGGGAAGCCCTAAAACACAGGGGCAAGGCAAAATCGCTACAACTGCAGAATGGTCTTATATCTTCAGTAGAGACCTTGATTATGAAAAATCAACGCGCCCTTCCGGATATGATAATTATGTACCAATGAATTTCAGGATAGTCAAAGGGTATAATACTGTGAGTAAGATTTCTTATGGTATATTTGACGCGATGGATGTATATGTAAAATTAGGGGTCGCGAATTATGATTTCAAGGGAGATGTTTATGTGGGAGACGCCAAGAGAGTTGATGAAAAATTGTCATCAAATAATTCTTTTCTTTATGGCGGAGGTATAAAATTAGCTTATGAATTAAAGGATGGATGGATTATCGGCGGTGACGCACAATATCTCACATCAGATCATGAGTTGGATTTTCGCGCTACTAATGTAATTTCCGGAGCAGTCTCTACCGCAAAATATGCTGACTGCAGGTTGCAGGAATGGCAGGTAGCTCCATATATCGCTAAAAGGATCGCTGACTTTACGCCATATCTGGGCGTAAGATACTCTGATTTTATGATGCGGCAGAAAAATCCTAATGACCCAAAGCGGTGGGACAATTTAGTTTTCAGTGCTGATTGTAATGTCGGTGTATTTACAGGATTGGATTGGAACTTTGGAAAAAGTTTTAAGGTGAACGTGGAGGGCAGATTTTTAGATGAAACAGCAATTAGCGTTGGCGTAACATATAGATTTTAGACTCAGAAAATCCAGGAGTAATTTCGAAACTCCCGGCATAAGACAGAATGGCTAATCAAAAAATGGAGGGTGCATGAAATCGGGATTGAAAATATTTTTTGTGTGCAGTTTTTTTATTGTATCTGCATTTTCAGTTTCAATATTTGCAAAGAACCTGCAATCCGTGCAAAAATCAGCACTGGTTAAAGATGAAATTATACTTCCGCGCGGGTCCGGAGAATATATGGAAGTCCGCCACATAATCCTCAAAGGCACTAATGAAGAAATAGGTTATGCAATGGGCAATATCGTGCAGAAAGATTATGGTGCGGTTAAACTTTCTAAATACGCTGATTCTTCTTACGCGAAAGCGCGATTGGAGTATATGCGCAGAAATAATCCCATACTATTAGAGTGGATGAAAGGTGTCGCGCGCTCCTACGGTGTTTCTTTGTTCGATACATTGATGGATACAAGCCATTTGCCGACGTTTTTTACAATGCCGCAATGTTCAGCCTTGCTGATTCCAGCTGCATATTCAGCAAACGGGCATACTTTTTATTCCGCCAGCAGGGATTATTATTTGGCAACCTTTTCCGAAGTTATGGAAAAAAAGCCTCTCCCGGGGGAAAAGAAAATTTTTTCTGAAGCATCGGTTATCGAAATATATCCGGATAAAGGATATTCTTCCCTGTTTATTGGCCTGGGAGATCTTACCTTTGGTGCGGATATCATAAATTCTGAAGGTTTAAGTGTTTCCGCGTTTGAAGATGATACCTACGGGATATCCAGGGTTCCGAAAGACTCATCCCAGGCAACCGGATTATCTCTGTCGCAGGCGATGATGCTTATTGCCAATACCTGCGCCACATTGGATGAAGCTAAACAGGTTTTGCTTATTAATAAGATATCAATGCCACCGTTGCCCATGCATATGCAAGTTTCTGACAGGGCCGGAAGAGCATTTATTTATGAAATATCTCCGGATGATTTCAGCGGAAAATTTGTAGATAATGACGGCAAACCGCAAGCAATAACTAATCACGGCGTTTACGCTTACCCTGATTTAAACAAGATGCCGATTAACGAAAAAGATCCCTATGATACATATAACCGCTATCGCCGTCTGGTAAATTTTATTGATTCACATAAAGAAAAATTTACTATCGCCGATGGATGGAAGGCAATGGATTTGGTATTGGGCGCAGTACCTGAAGCTTCTGAAACTAATCATATAAATTTGCCGCTTAGAACTTTTTATCAAGCCGTTGTTGATAATGAGGAACGCACTATTTCGGTAAAGTTTTATCTCAAAGATAAATCCGTTGATCCGGTTACCGGCTATGCCGAGCTCATTTTTTCCAAGCCCTTTGAATTTAAATTGCGCTCTACGATTGATCGATAATAAAAGCCGTTCTAAAAAACCGGACAAAACGGACTATTCTCTTGAGCTCTAAGGTATATTGACTTCGGTTATTTTTTGTGCTACATTTAATATACCTATAATAAATAGAAAATTTTTTAGTTTGATTGAAAACTAATTAAACAATTGGAGGTCTTATGAAAAAAATTTATTGTTTAGTTTTGTTTATGATATTTTTTATGGGTGCGAATGCCTTTTCTCAAAACACCGAAACCGTCACGATATCTACTTACTATCCTTCACCTTACGGAGTCTATCAGAGCATAAGGCTTTTTCCTGCTGCTTCGACAAAAGTTCCCAGCTGTGGCGAAGAACAGGAAGGTTTAATGTACTACAATGATGACATAAGCCAAAAACAACTCATGGTTTGTCGAGAAACATCGACTGGTGTTTATAGCTGGCAGGCAGTCGGTGCGAGTTATTGGACGCAGCCATCAGGCACTAATAATTTATATACAACTGATAGTGCGGATCCGAATACTACCAGTGATCATTATGGATGGAGAGTAGGAGTCGGGACAACTGATCCTACTTTGGGCGGAATGACTAATTCTAAATTTAGCGTGGCCGCTCCTTATGATTATGCAATGTTGGCCCTAGGTGTTGCAGTAAACGGAGGCAGTTCTTATTCTTATATACCGTCATTTGCTATTACGAACCATTCGACAACGCCTTCAACTGATTATGATTTTGGCGGCGCTGGATCGTGGGTTATGTACACTTACGATAATAGTGTTGTGAGTGCTAGCAGCGACGATCATTGGAAGCGAACTATTTCCGGCAAATACGGTATCACTTATATTAACAGGCTGGTTATTGAAAAAAGATCATCTACTCCGCCTAGTCCAAAAGAAGGAGAAATGTGGATTGTCGAATAAAAATATTTATCGCATTGATTATTTTAATGCGAATACCGGTTGCTATAGCTTCGGAAAAGGATATTGGCCTTCGTGTCTATGACGATGGCAAGGTTGTTAAGATTGCCGTAAAGCCAATAGCGGAGTCAACTTCTCCGCTTAGGATTTGTAAGGGCGAGGCTATTTATGGTGTTGAACTTGTAACCCCGACTCATCCAGCGGCTACTCATGTACGTATCCGGTTACCGTCAGGAGCAACCATGGCGCTTAAGCGAGCCTGTGGCGAGCCTTGGTATCCTGGTTTTGGAACCTATAAATCTACAACCGGTGTTTATACTTTTGGTAATAGTGATATTGACTGGTCGGAAAGACAACTTGTTAATTGCTGGGCCTATTCCTGTGCCGCTTCAACTTGCTGCACTTGTCAAGGCACTACACGTTGCTGGAATGGCGGATGTTCTAACTCGGCTGATTTAGCCCCGGTTTCCTGTACGTATAATTTTGCTTATAGAAATCCTGGTTGGATAGTCGATTGCACAAAATATACTGGTTCCTATACTTGCGGTGATATAAGCGCCAATCTTGCTACTAGAACTAAGGTCTGCCAAATGCAAGGATATACAAGGGCAATAGGCCCTGTTGTATCGATGTATTATTCGTCTGGTGAGGATGATACGATTGCATACTGGAATGCGACCACTTCTGCCTGGGGAATTTATATGCCAGCGGGTAGCCGCAGCTATACCCATGATAGTGTGAAGTGTGATTGTAACTAAATTGCGCGCAGGCGTTTTTTATCTGAAACGCTAAACGGACAGCCTGGCATAAATAAATAATCAGAGGCGTTTGTAAAAATATTATTTAGTTTTTTGGCTAAGAGTTATACCTATTTACTGCAGGGGATTTATATTGTAAGAGAATAAAAGTTTTTCTGTTCCCTGCTAAAGGATTATACACAGCCTTGGTATTATCTCAACGGTGATTCTTTGAGCCCAGGTATTAAGGGGGGGGGCAGGTTATCTTAAAAAAACATAGGAAGTTATTATGAGAAAATAAATCATAATAACGATTCTTTGCTTTTATATACCGCAAGAAATAGGAATAACAATTAATAATGCGCATCAGCCAACCGATAGAGAGAGTTACCGCAGATTTTAAACGATTCAAAAACCAAAGCATGAATAGAATAGGAATGCCATTGATTCTCTTGGTGCTAAATTTTGCGTGGTTTTCTATTCCTGCTTTTAGCCTCCCCGAAGGCGCTTCTGTTGAAACTGGCAGTGCGACTATTACCCAGACCGGCTCAACACTAAACATTACCGCAAGCGATAAAACCGTTATCAATTTTAATTCTTTTAATATTGGACAAAACGAAACCGTTAATTTTATTCAGCCAAGCGCCGGTTCAAGCGTATTAGGCAGAGTAACGGGAAATTCTTCCAGTGAAATTTTTGGCTCACTTTTTGCCAACGGAATACTCATCTTAACCAATCCTAATGGTATTCATTTCGGCCCGACAGCCAATGTTAATGTTAATACTCTCATTGCCTCAACCCTTGAAATCTCAACCAATAACTTTCTTAACGGAAAATATCTTTTTGAACATAAAGAAGGCTCGCCATTTTCTCAAATTATAAACGAAGGTTATATTACCGGAACCAATATTTCTCTTATAGCCAGTGCCGTGGACAATTCAGGAATCATCCAGGCTAAAGTCGGCACAGCCCACCTTGTCTCAGGGGATAAAACAACTGTAAGTTTTGATCAAAATGGTTTTATCCAGGTTGAAATTAATGCCGCTACCAGCGGTAAGGTTTATGACGCAAACGGGGAAGAGGTAAAAGCGGCAGTAGCTAATTCAGGAACCATTGAAGCGCATACGGTGTTTATGACTGTCCAGGCGGCTAAAGATATATTTAAACAAGCGGTTAACCAGACAGGAATTGTCAGGGGCGTACAAATTATAAAAGAAGGCGGACGTATTCGTATCTGTGCCGCTGGAAATATCCAGGTCTCCGGCACACTTAGCGCCAAGGGAGGAAATACAGAAGTTTCTTCCACCGAGTCTACAAATAATGAGTCAGCATTATTTACTTCCGGCGATACAACTTTAAGCGCTGGCAAAGATTTAAACGTCAATGCTGATATAACTACAGATTCAGGAAATCTTAATCTTTTAGCTGATGCCGACCTTAACGGTGTAGGTTCTTTTAACCAGACAGCCAACAATACTATTTCAACTCTTAACTTTGGCGATATTACGATTCAGGCATCCGGCGAATCAACTCTTGGCAATATCCAGTCAGCCGGCAGCCTTATTTTAAAACAAGCCGGTAAACCTGTAATTTTCAATCAATTGCCGGATTCGACAATTAATACCGTTGGTTCAATAAAGATAAATCCCGGAGTTACTCTTAATGCTTCTAATGCCCTATATAATATAGGTAAGGACTGGGTCAATTTAGGTAACTTCTTAGCAGGGCTATCAACTGTATCTCTGGTTTCCTGCAATGAAGCACAAATCTTAGGGTTAAACACCTTCTATAATCTCACATCTACGGTTCCCGGTAAAATCATAAAATTTGACTCAGAGAACACTGTTGCCATACTTGGGGCCTTAAACTTACAGGGAGCCTATGGTAACTTGATCACTCTTATCTCAACCGCACCTTCTAAACAATGGAGTATAAACCCTCAAGGGGTAACTGATATAAAGTATGCTTTAATCGGTGATTGCATTAACATCAGAGGCCCACCGCTTAAAGCCCAACATACATCTTCTTTAGGAAATAACATAAACCTTGATTTAGATCCGTTCTGGACAGGACAAGGTTCAACCGCAAATTGGTCAGACCCCAACAACTGGGATACAGGAACAATTCCAACGGCGTTTGATGTTGTTACTTTTGACGGTATAACCGGCCTAAATCCTAATAAAAATTCTAATTTAGATATCGCCTTTACTATCGCCAATCTATCATTATCCGGCTATACCGGCACACTTACCTTATCTGCTGACTTAACTATCACTAATAACTTCTTTCAATCGACCGGCACAATTAATGCTAACTCCCAAACTATTACCATAGGTGGTAACTGGGCATATTCTGGTGGAACCTTTAACGCCGGCACCTCAACTGTAGTTTTCAATGATTCTTCCAAAACTTCAAATATTACCGGAAATAACACTTTTTATAATTTGACCTGTTTAACAGCGGGGAAGACTTTAGTATTTGAGGCCAACTCTTTAACTACTATCCAAGGAACATTTACTATTGAAGGCTCAGAAGACAGCTACATTACCCTCACATCTTCTATTGCTTCTGTAGACTCTAAATTCGGCATCTATATTAATAAGGTAAGCGATGGCCAAGGTAATGCTTATCTTGAGTACTTAAATGTTTATTATAGCGCTGCCTATGGATCAATGATTCCTATTCCTGCTAAACATTATTGGATACCAGCAGAATTAAACACTGACTGGGATGATGATCATACCTGGAACGGCAGCGGCACAGGTAATCTTGCTTCTGAAGGGGCTAACTGGGCGGGAGGAAGCGCGCCTATAGCTAACGATAATGTTATTTTTGATTCTACCAGCACCAAGGCTTGCACTTGGGACCTCGCTATAACCGTAACTAATTTTACTATTGCATCAGGATATACTGGAACCATTACCCAGACAGCAAATCTTACTATCTCCGGTAATTATTCTCAGGCGGATAGTTCGAGCATATTTACTTGCACAACCCCTACGACATACTCATTTTTGGTATCATCAGGAGGAAGTTTTTCGATAACAGCCGGTACATTTAAGCGTTTTACCGGCGCAGGCACATCCAGTGGCGACCCTTATATGATACGTGATGTTTATGATTTACAGGCCATGCAATGCTACCTTTCTACGAATGCCATGTCTCCTTCTTATTATTATTTTAAATTAGCAAATAGTGTTGATGCTTCCGGCACTTCCAATTGGAATTCCGGAAGCGGGTTTAACCCTGTAGGTACAAGTAGCAGTAGTTTTTTTTGCGGCTCACTTGATGGCGCCGGTTTTACAATATCAGGGCTATATATAAATAGGCCTTCTACCGATTACGTAGGTTTATTTGGTTTTATGTTTAGTTACAATGCCTCTGTTTCTAATGTTGTTTTTACAAGTTTAAATGTAACCGGACAAAACTATGTTGGAGGCTTAGCGGGAGACATAACAAACATAGGCTTTTCCGGCGGAGCTTTGTCTATCTCTAATTGTACCATTGCCGGGTCAGTAACCGGAAACGGTAGTACTGGTTATGTCGGCGGATTAGCAGGGAATATCTACGGCTCAACTACCACTATTTCCAATTCTTATTTTTCCGGAGGAACGATTAGCAGTAGCGGTAGTAATGTTGGCGGATTAGCAGGGCATATCTACGGCGGAACTTACACTATTTCCGATTCTTATTTTTCCGGAGGAACGATTAGCAGCAGTGGTAGTAATGTCGGTGGATTAATTGGGATTATTGAAAGCGGAGTCAGCACCAATAGCAATATTTACGGTTGCAGTGCCAGTGGTAGCGTAACAGCCAATAGTGGTTCTAATGTCGGCGGATTAATTGGGCAATTAAAGCGAGGAGGCTATAACGCCAATTCCGCGCTATCAGCTAATCTCTATTCTTGCTATTCAACAGCGAGCGTTAGCGGATCTTCTTACGTTGGTGGATTGATTGGATATGTTTTTTCGCAATCCGCGGCAGGCAGTACTACTACGGGTTACATAACTATTACTATCTACAATAATTATGCCACAGGCTCTGTGAGCGGGATTACTTATGTTGGTGGATTAATAGGGTATGCATACGCTTATAATTATAACTGTACTGGCGCTACAGTCCTTGTTTATAATAGCTACGCTACAGGCTCTGTGAGTGGAACCAACTATGTTGGGGGATTAATTGGAAGAGCGTATGCTGATGATGACAACACCGGCACATCAACCGCAACCATAACTATCCATGATTGTTATGCTTCTGGTTCAGTCGGAAGCAGCGGTACCAGTTATGTTGGCGGGTTAATAGGAGATTTATTGACAGATAGCGGCTATTCAGGGGTTGCAACAGATAAAGTCTATAATTGTTATGCCAAGGGTTCTGTGAGTGGCGCTTCTTATGTCGGAGGATTCGTAGGGGGGGTGTCTACTGGTAACTCCAATATTTACAGTTGCTATTCCGCGGGTAATGTTACCGGGACAGGTACCAATGTCGGGCCATTTGTTGGGACAAATAGCCCGACGGCAACTTTAGCAAATTATTACTATAACAGCGATGCTACACGTTCAGGTACTACAAATACTCTCGGCACGAGCGAAGCAGCAAGCTGGTTTAAAAGTTCCAGTAGCGCTGTTTATACTTATTCTACTGACCCCTGGGATTTTACCAGTACCTGGGCGATAGATGCAAGTGGAAGTATAAATGATGGATACCCTTATTTTCTTTTTTCTCCATTAGCACCCTATTACTGGGTAGGGGCAACAAATTCTAGTTGGTCAACCGCTTCCAACTGGATCAAGGGCGGCGGCGTCGCGACAACTGCGCCAGGTGCAGGAGCCACAACTATATTTAATTCCAGTTCAAGCTCAACCTGCAATATAAGCTCAGCAGTTAGTGTAGAGACTCTTCAGATGTTGACTGGTGCCCCGACTACGCTTACTATCTCAAGCGGCAGCTTGACAGTTACGGGAAGCCTGACTATTGCCGCAGGCACTTTGGATGTAAATGGTAATACCTTAGCAGTTACCGGCACGCTTTCGCTTTCCGGGACATTAATCCTAAATGGAGGCTCGCTTTCTGCAGGCACATTCACGATAGGTAGCGGAGGTGTTCTTAAATTGTATGGCAACGAAAGTGTTACCGCCCCTACTTTAAATTCCGGTTCCACAGTTTATTATAATGGCACAGCAACAGACAGCCCATATACATTAAAAGGCAGTTCTGATGGCTGGGGGGCATATTATAATCTAACAATAGCCGGTGGTTCATCAAGTATCTTCAATGTTCCGTCGGCAGGCTCGAGTGTAACCGGAGCGCTCACTGTATCCGCAGGCACACTTGCCATAGGAACGAACAATCTTTCCGTTACCGGCGCATCTTCAGTTCCCGG
>Ga0172381_10007905_pt1 | contig 10465 bp, 12 predicted proteins | sample Leawel6488metaG_FD_119754 | JGI IMG/M metagenome (GOLD analysis project Ga0172381, IMG submission 119754) | Leachate microbial communities from a municipal landfill in Southern Ontario, Canada - Leachate well 64-88 metaG | ecosystem: Engineered > Solid waste > Landfill > Unclassified | place... | reverse complement strand
TGACTTTGATATTGAGAAGTTGAAGTCCAATTTCGATCCTTCAAAGTTCTTCATCAAAGTTAGTCCAATTAACCCCAATGCAGTTTCTGAAGAAAACAATCTCGGTGCAGGTGCTATCGAGGGCGTTAACCTAGTGTGAGGAGAAGTATCATGGAAAACAATACAAAAAATGTTTGTGATCAGTTGGAAAATGCGGGTTTCGATTATGCAGTTGCATTTGCGACTCAGGCAGAGATTGATGCTGGTGCCGCTTGCGGTCAGCTCAGTATCATCACGGAAGAGAAGAAGTAAGTTGAAAGTTGGGATGGTGTGTTGTAAGATGCACCCTCCTACTAGGGAAGAAAGTTGAGATTTCAATGACTAAGTTTGGATATTTCGTTTCTAAGAATCCTCATCGCCCAAACAGTCCAAGATTTGGAACTGTTGCAATGACTCGTCCCGATAAGGATGATGCAGATCAGACACATCGCGTATCTTTTGCATTCATCACCCAGAATCGAGGAGATGAACCCGAAGTCTTCAAGAAGTCTTTCGGCCGTAATACCGCAGAGGATCGTCTCAAGAATGGCGATGGTGTGATCGAGATCAACATGCGCGGGAGCATTCCTGATGTCATGAGGGCGGCTCTTGATCTTGCTATCAAGAGTAAAGTAGAGATGCCATCATGGGTTCGCAAGGCTCATAAACAGAAGACCCTTGTGTATGGTCTTTCAGAGAAGGCAGCACAAGTAGCGTTGGAAGCAAAGACCAAGCCCGCTCCTCGTTAATGGGACGAGTAATGAGTAGTTACATGTGATAGTGTAATTACTCACCATACCGAAAGGTAATGGATCTGCGGACTCAGAGAGAGTCTATAAAAGATTAGGAGAATTATGGAAAATCAATGCACTACAGAATTTGAGATGAATTGTAATCGTGTTGACAATATTAGGATTCCTATGAATCTGTGGAAGAATCCACTTGTCGATGCAGACAGCTACAAAGTGAGCCACTGGCCCCAGTATCCCAAGGGTACAACCAAGATGTTTTCGTACATCGAAAGCCGTGGCGGCAAGTTCGATAGGACTGTTGTTTTTGGTTTAATGTATATGATCCAGGAGTATTTTACTGGTCCTATCATTACCAAAGAGATTGTTGAGCAGGCTAAGGCTTTCTGGGAAGGTCATGGAATGCCATTCAACTATGATGGTTGGATGAAAGTTGTGAACGTTTATGGCGGAAGGCTTCCTGTACGCATTCGTGCTGTCCCTGAAGGTTCGGTTGTTCCTACTCACAACATTCTCGTCAGTATTGAGAGCACTGATCCTGAGTTGTTCTGGATTGCTTCGTGGCTGGAAACTCAGCTCGTTCGTATGTGGTATGCTACAAATGTAGCTACGATTTCGTATCACGCTCGAAAGCTTATTGGACAGTACCTTGCAGAAACTTCGGATTGCGGACCCGAAGAGGTTCTGTTTAAGCTTCATGATTTTGGTGGTCGTGGTGCAACTTGTCGTGAAGCAGCGACTATCGGTGGCTGTGCTCACCTAATCAATTTCCGAGGATCGGATACTGGTGTTGGTGTTGCTCTTGCTAACGAAATGTACAAGTGCCCAATGTCGGCGTGGAGTATTCCCGCTTGTTATGATGATGAAACCGAAATTTTATCAGAAGATGGTTTTGTTTTATTTAAAGACCTAGATGAAAAAACAAAAGTTGCTCAGTATACAAAAGAGGGAAATATTGAATTTGTATATCCTGAAAACATTTATAATGTACCATATAGTGGAAATTTGATTACTTTTACCACTAAAGGAAAAACAGCTAAAATTGATTTGGTAGTAACTCCAAATCATAGAATGGTAAGGCGTAGTCTTACAACTAACGAGCTTGAAATTTTTCAAGCTAATGATATTTCGTTCTCTCAAAGAAATGAAATTCCACAAGCTGGATTAGGAGTAGGTCCAATTACTAGATTTACTCCTTTGGACGCTTTACGTATAGCCTTTCAAGCTGACGGTAGTTTCGTATCTAGAAAAGATAGATATACTGGAGAAAAAACCGGATGTAAACCAATTAGATTTTCCTTAAAAAAGAAAAGAAAATGTGAACGATTAAGAGTGATTCTAAAAGAGTTGAATTACGAATATTTTGAATCCAAATCAAATGATAAAATCCATTTTTGGATAAAAGTTCCAAATGATGTCTTAATGGTAAAGGATTTTAGTTGGATTGATATTACACAAATATCAAGCACTTGGGCTAAAAAGGCAATTGAAGAACTTACTAATTGGGATGGACAGATAAAAAATAATACACTTTTATATCATAGTACCAATTACGACACAGCAACGGTTGTTCAGTGTGTTGGTGTTTTATCTGGACATAGATCTGTATTATCAGAGTATGAAGATCCAAGAGATAATAGAAAAACTATTTATACTGTAATGGTGTGTCCTGCTTCTGGAAGAAATGGCCTTGGAATTAAAAAAGGTACAATAGAATATAATGGAATAGTATATTGCGTCACGGTTCCATCAGGAATGGTAGTTGTTAGAAGGAATAATTTCGTTGCTATAAGTGGTAATTCAGAACACAGCACCATTACTTCGTGGGGCCGTGAGAATGAAGAGAAAGCTTATGAGAACATGCTTGAGGTGTACGGTGGTAATGGCAAGGTCCTAGCTTGCGTCTCTGATTCGTACGACATCTTCAATGCATGTGAGAACATTTGGGGTGGAACTCTTAAGCAAAAGGTGATTGATTCGGGAGCAACTCTCGTTGTTCGTCCTGACTCGGGAGATCCAAAGGAAGTAGTTCTTAAAGTCCTAGAAATCCTTGGTAACAAATTCGGAACTACAACGAATTCTAAGGGTTTTAAGGTTCTGAAATATGTTCGTGTCATTCAAGGTGATGGTGTGAACCTTGATAGTATTGAAGAGATCCTGGAGGCGCTAAAAGAAGTTGGATGGAGTACTGAGAATATCACTTTTGGTATGGGTGGTGCTCTTCTTCAACAACATAATCGTGATACACAGCGTTTTGCAATGAAGTGTAGCTGGGTTATTGTGAATGGCGAAGAGGTTGAGGTCTTCAAGCAGCCCGCTACTGATCAGGTGAAGAACTCGAAGCGTGGTCGTCTTGATCTTATTCGTAAGATTAATGATGCTGGTTTTGCTGTTTATGAAACGGTGAAGCTTGAAAAAGGTCAAGATGTTCACCCTGATACTGTGATGCAAGAGGTTTTTCTCAATGGTGATGTCTTTAACATGTTGACGATGGAAGAGGTCCGAGAGAACGCTTGGCCGAAAGAGCCACTGCCTCCCGGCTGGCAGTTGAAGTAAAAGAAAAACCGCAGAAACATGAGAGGAGCCGAAAGGCTCCTCTTGCTTTTTGTACGACTTTATGGTACCATGGTGCCCGCATGAGTAAGTCTAAAAAACTTCTAATTCTATTGGGTTGTGTTATTGTTTTAGGTGTCATCGGATATCTAATACTTCCTTCTGTATTGGTCAGATATGTAAATGGAATGATGCCCGGTGTCCACGTTGACTATGTAAGTTTGAAGAGCTTAGATTGCGTCAACCTAAAAGGTATTACTATCAATCGTGGTAATATCAACGGAAACATCACATCAGCTATTGCTTGTAGAAATGCAAAGACAATTGTTTCTGATGGTGGAAGTGTTTCTTTAACTCTAAAATCAGATACGAAAGCTAACAGTTCTAGTACTGATGTTGATAAGTACAGAATCGTAGCTAAGAATCTATCTCTAAAAGTACAGAAAGATGATTCCGTATTGCAACTGAACAATGCCGGCGTTGACGGTTTTAAAGTGTTTGCACCAACAGGTGTTGCAACAACTGAATATGGAACTGTAACGTTTGAGAATATTACAGCGGATCGTAAGACTAAGACAATCACATTTGATAGAGCTAAAACATCTAAGGATGGTATTGGCGACATCTCAGTATCTGGAGTGCAATGTGTTGTTGATAATATCATCAACATCTCTATTAAGTATGCTCTCATTAAACATGATACTAACTTGTCAGTTGGTGGCACGGGTATTTCTGTAAAGTTTTCAAATGGCATCATTAAGATTGATGCTAATACAGTGTTTGGTTCTCACCCAATGCTGTACTTGAATATGCTAACTGTACAGAATGTTGATGTTAATGCTTTTGCTCTAGCAGATGTAAAAACAGCAAACCATTCAGTTAAGATCAATGGTGTATACATTGGCTTTAACGTTGCAGAGAGGCGCGTTACAGCTGAAGATGCAGATTGTGCGGATTGGCTTCGTGCTTTACCTAATGAATTGAAAACACCGCCAATCGATCAAGTGAAGTTTAAAGGTACTTTAGGTTTCTCTCTAGAAACTCAACCACAGGTGAAGTTCAAGCTTCATAACAATTGTTCAATTGATGGCCCTATACCTAGCTTCATCAAAGCTTTGAGTGGTAAGTTCGCTTACACTGCGTATCACCCCAATTCCGGTGGTAAGTTTGAAAGAGTCTCGGGACCGGGGTCTCTAGAATGGGTACCATTTGAATTGGTATCTGATACAATGGTTAAGGCGCTTACAACAACTGAAGACCCCGGATTCTTTTCTCATAGAGGGATCATTCCTCAGGCTATTGAGAATTCGATCAGGGATAACTTGAGACTTGGTAAGTTCTTCCGTGGTGGTTCTACTATCACGATGCAGCTAGCAAAGAATCTTTGGCTATCTAGAAAGAGAACGCTTGGTCGTAAAATTCAAGAAGCTATCTTAACAGTTGCTTTGGAGAGTTCTTTACCAAAGGAAAAGATTCTTGAGCTTTATCTAAATGTTGTAGAGTTTGGTCCCGACTTGTACGGCATTGGACCTGGGGCTAACAAACTTCTTGGTACTCCACCATCTAACATTACGTTGTCTCAAGCCCTTTATCTGGTTCTACGCTTACCCGCTCCAAGTCGGTCTGGTACCTATGAACAGATGAAAGGTAAAATTGCCAAGATGTTAGATCTTATGATTACCTCTGGTAAAGTTACAGAGGAAGAAGCAGGTTACGAAAAAGCTTTCTTATTCGAGGATTTCAATGATGAGTAATTCAAAAACTGAAAGTACAGCACTTGGGATCATTCTTGGTGCTGCTGTGGGAGATGCGTTGGGTGCTCCATTAGAGTTTCTTCCATCTCGGGAACCTGATAAGTTTATCAGGGAAATGACTGGTGGCGGTGTTTTGAAATGGAATCCTGGAGATATTACCGATGACACTATCATGTCCATTGGTATTCAAGAGATGTATTTTGAGAATGGTCAATACAATCAAGCATCTATTGTTGATAAGTGGTTGGAGTGGAAACGAACAAATCCAAAGGACATTGGTAATTGGACTCATAAGGTTCTAAATGTTTGGGAAAAGATTTCTTCCAAGGATGAACTTCGTGAAGATTACAACCCAGCGGTTCAGCTGTGGGCGGCGAACGGACACCATCCATCCGGTAATGGATCTTTGATGAGGTGTATGCCAACTGCTATCGTTCATCGTAACGATGAAACATCACTTATCATAGATAGTTTAAAGTTATCAGAAGATACTCACCCAGATCCAAAGTGTATTCTTTCCTGTATTGCTGTCAATAACATCCTGAAGCTTGGATTCGAGTGTGTTTCAAAAATGGACGCACTAGTACATACAATCAAGCTTGTATCAAGTCTTAGCAGAGATAGTGTCCGACCTGTTACCGGGGCTATTCGGGTTATTGAAGCAATAAGTGATGCTCCAACTCACGAATGGGAGATGTGGGAAAACGATGGTTATGTTATTGATACTTTGAAGTGTGCCATTGCTACTTGGTATCAAAATGATTCTTTTGAAGAAGGTCTTGTCAAAGTAGTTAATCGAGGAAATGACGCAGATACAGTTGGGGCTGTAGCTGGAGCTTTATTGGGTGCGTATCATGGATACGAATCGATACCTACAAGATGGTTAGATGCATTGGGCGACAATAAGCAAAAACTCATTAACAACACAATGGGATTATTGAAAATTGGAACAAATAAAACTAACACATGAAGAGGCTAAGTTTGTTATAGCGGCTCAAAATCAGTTGACTAAGTCATTGATTCCTGTTCCGTTCTTCATAAGAAGTGTAAGTCTTCTTCAATACATGAATTCTGAAAGAATTACATTTATTGTTGAGGAGATGAAAAAGAGTGAAGAACTCTTAGAGAGTTGTGGAATGTCATCTAACAGGCTTTCTATGATACTTACTATGTCCGGCCAGCTTGTTTTATGGAAGCATGGTATCTTAATGCGATTGCAGTGGATACTACAACTTGTTGCTATTTTCTTTATCTGGAAATTTTTATGTCTAGCATTTTAAAGAAACCACCTCAAGTTATTACTCATTACATCGGTGATGTTGATGGGCCTCCTTTCCTAAAAATTAGACATCTTAGGTGTAAGCTTGAATATCCAAACGGTGATATCTCTGAAGAATTTACTCACGATGTCATTACTCGTAAGAGTATGGATGCGTGTGTTATCTGCGCTTACGATCTGTCAGAGGAAAACAATCCCAGGATTTGGCTGCGTAGTTGTATAAGAATTGCCGTTGCAGCAAGAAAGCCTTTTCCAAATGCTGTTGGTTGCGGTTGGGAGCTTCCGGCTGGACTAATTGATGGTGATGAAGATCCTGTCAATGCATCCATTCGAGAACTTGAAGAAGAAGTCGGAATTGATGCTCCAATTACAAGTATTTATAAACTTGGTGAGCCTGTTTGGGGATCTGTTGGTTTGGCTGGTGAACGATTGTTCTACTATGCTGTAGATGTAACCGGAATTCCTGTTGGTAAACCATCCGAAGATGGAACACCCCAAGAGCGGAATGGAGAATGCATTTTAGTTCCTCTGGATGAAGCTCTTGGTGTTGGTGATATGAAAACCGAAGTTGGAGTGCTGAGACTTAAAAACCACTTTACCAAGGTGAACAATGTCTAGAACAAAAGAGTCTGTTTGTTGTGGTTGCGGATCTAAACTTGATGCAGCATCTACTGCTGATGGATCTGACTACACCCCAGAGCCTGGATCTTTATCTATTTGTGCGTACTGTGGTGTAGTATCAATCTTTGAAGATGATATGTCACTTAAACCTATGACACTTAAAGAGATCGATGACCTACCTTTTAAAATTAGGTCTGAAGTGATGAAGATGTCTAATTTCATTAAACAGAAAAACTACTCTATAAACTAGAAGACTGAGGTTTTATGGACTTTGAAAGCGCTGCTGGTGATTCATTCCTAGTTTCAATTCTATTTGATCATCCTTTAATTGCAATTCCCGCATTAATTGTTGGGATTATATTTGCATTTAAAGCCTGTACATTTGAAGAAGATTGCACACATAAAAAGTGTAATGTTGGAACACCTATGGTTGTTAAGGGTGAATGCATTTGTACTGAAAGAGCACGATAATGCCAGTAGAGCCTAATCCTTTTGATGATGAAAAACTAATCCAAATCCGAGAGTCTCAAGAAGATCCGATCGTTCAATACTATATTGTTCGAACTGATATCCCTATGAGTATTGGTAAGGTCTGTGCCCAGATTGCTCATGGTGCGCAGATGTTTGCATTTACATACATAGAAAGGCTCGCACAATACATTGCTAACCAACTTACCAATCCAAATCTTGAGTACAATTCAAAATTAGAGCTTACCAAGAAATGGAAAGAAGGATCTTTTCGCAAAGTTGTCCTTGGAGGAAAAGCTAAGGACTTCGAAAAACTCAAGAAGGAACTTGATGTCTTCTTGGTAAGAGATGCTGGACTCACAGAGGTCGAGAGCGGTACGTCCACAGTTATTGTACTGTGGCCCATGCTTAAAAGTACTCAACCTAAGTTCTTGCAAAGACTTAGGGTCTTAAGTGTTTTAAGTGGTTCAACACAGGAGTCTAAAGTTCTGACTAAGGAAGGTCAGGATTCTCTTCGTGAAGAAGTTCTTACACACGATTTTACCAAAGGTTAGGAGATGAATTGGCCTATGAACATTATTCATATGTATAATTATTTCCATGTCGAGAAACCTTATCCTTATAGATTCTTCTTAAGAGAATAAAATCTCTTATCTTTGACAATTGAATATTGGGTTCTCTTGAAATAATCCTAATAATTTCCTCAAGAGATAAAATTCTAAGGTTAAAACATGATATTATGATTAAACAAAGTAGTAATATCATCAGATTTTCTAAATTAGAAATCAAATTCGGTATGGAACAGACCGAATTAAAATGCCTTGAGAACGTAAGTTCAATAGGAAGCTCCTATTCTTTAGATAGGAGTAGTTCACCTCTCCTCTTAGTACTGTCATGATTCGTCTCCCCTCTTAGTACTATCATGGGTCATGCCGATTGGTTCTTAACTGCTGAAGAGGCGGTTGAACATAAACTTGCGAATCACATTCGCATCCTTCGGTTTGAAATCACCATCTCAACAGAAATGAAATTCTCATGAAAATTAGAGAAGGATTTATATCAAACTCAAGCACTACGAGTTTCATATGTGATGCTTGTGGTGAAGTTCAGGCATTCCCTGACTCTATTGGTTTTGAAGACATGGGTATCATTGAATACTCATGTGGTCATGGTGTGTGTTGTGAAAAACCAAACATGGATGATGAGGATGTCCAGAAAAAATGGGAACACGGAGTACGGCAAGCTCTAAAAGAAGAACAGGAAGATCTTAAGAGCAGAAAGCCTAATAGATGGCAGTCTGCGGAAGATATCCAAAAAGAAATCTTAAAAATTCAAAAAGTCCTGGATATTAAAGATCCTAAAGAATTCAGAGCTAATCTTTTTGGTTCTTGGACAAGTTATAAACCATCTTCATTATGTCCTGTCTGTTCGTTGGAATCAATAAACAATGATTATGTCTTTGATTACATCATTGCTAAGTTCCAATTAAACCTTGGTGAGATCCATAAGGAAATCAAGTCAAGATTCAAAAACTTCGCAGAGTACAAAGAGTGGATCAATTCTCAGGAGAACAAAGATGAAAATCCGTAAAGGTTTTGTATCAAACTCAAGTACTACAAGTTTCACTTGTGAAGCTTGTGGCGAGATTGTTTCGTATCATGATTCCTGCAGCGATGAGGATATTGGAAGAACCAGATTCTCATGTGGTCACACAACGTGTTCCTGTACCGAAGTTGATCTCTCTAAAAAGAGTGTTCAAAACCTTTGGCGCAAAGATGCTGAAAAGCAGCTTCGTGAACCTGATTGCGGACCAGAAGATGAAGCGTTGGACGAGATTCTAAAGATCAAAGATTTTTGGAAATTTGTAGACGCATGTAGAGACTATGAAGTCTATAATCCATCAGCTCTTTGTCCTGTTTGTTCATTTAAAGCGTTCAATGATGACTTTGTTTATAGGTACATCTTGCTCAAGCACAAACTCAAATTGGATGACGTTCGTAAAGAGATGAAGAAGAGATTCAAGTCTTTTGATGAGTTTGAAGCTTGGATGAAAGAGAACAAAGAAGAATAAAATGACAGCCATTAGCACCACAACATTCTTACCAAAGAAGAGTAATAATCTAATTAGTTTTAGTGCCATTGGATACAAGTTGTTTACTTGCATACTAAAAGTAGCTAAAAGTTTGAAATTCATCTTAGCTGCCGGTACTGCAGCAACATATACATTTTTGTTTACTTGGAAGTTTGCTCTCCTAGTTATGCTAGGGATTGGACTTCATGAAATGGGACATGTATGGGCAATGCGGCGTTGTGGAATGCAAACAAAGGGATTCTACTTTATTCCCTTTGTTGGTGGTGCAGCTGTTGCTGATGATGCATTTAAGAGCGGTAAGGACGAAATCTTTATCGCTCTTATGGGTCCTGTAGTTGGTCTTTTAACTGCAATTCCTCCACTCATTTTATATGGGATTACAAAATCTCCAATGTGGGCTGCTGCAGCTTCATGGCTTTGTGTAGTTAATTTGTTCAATCTGTTTCCAATCAATCCTTTAGATGGTGGAAGGTTCATTAAAGGAATTGCTTTCTCCCTAAGCACTAATGTTGGTATTATTGTAATGGGAGCGGGTTTCGCTCTTGCTGGTGCTCTTGCGTTCAAAACAGGAATGAGTCTTCTTTGGTTTGTTGCTATTGTTGGTATGTTGGAGATTAGACCATTTGGAGCATGGCTTGTTCTTATGCCATTTGGTATTGTTGTTGGAATTATTCTAACACCTATCCTGTTTGTATTTTGGGGTGTCGGAGCAGTTAGCAGTTATTGGGTAGTATTATATGAGATGTTGGTAATTGATCAGAAAGGTAAACCAATCATCGCTGGAACCCAAAAGATGGGTGATCATCATTGGGATTTATCTTCAGTCGAGCTGGCCAAGTACACTGGGTTATACGTTGGACTGATTATCGTTTTTGTGACGATAATCTCAATGCTGAGTCATGTTCCTGGTGCTGATATTGGACACCAGTTT
>Ga0172381_10007904_pt1 | contig 10466 bp, 22 predicted proteins | sample Leawel6488metaG_FD_119754 | JGI IMG/M metagenome (GOLD analysis project Ga0172381, IMG submission 119754) | Leachate microbial communities from a municipal landfill in Southern Ontario, Canada - Leachate well 64-88 metaG | ecosystem: Engineered > Solid waste > Landfill > Unclassified | place... | reverse complement strand
TTATCGTACCTCTCTTGATTATTTTTTATCCAATTTTTTGTAGAAGCCTTACGTTTTTCTGGATTTTTTGCTCTCCATTCATTCGACCGTTGTCTATTTTTTTCTGCGCCTTCGGGAGTTGATCTCCACTTAGCTACAGACTTTCTTGAGGTTGCCCTTGATTTTTCGGGGTTTTTCTCCCGCCATGCCTTGCGTGAATTGGCAAGTTTTTCTGGGTTGGCGATACTCCATTCTTTATTTTTCTCAAGTATCTTGTCTTTGTTGTTTATGTAAATTTCTTGATGTATAATACGGACACATTGTTTGCAATAAACAACATGACCATCTTTCTTTTTTCTATTTTTATGGAATTCATCAATGTCCTTTATTTCTTTACACCGTGGACACTTTTTTTCTTGGTTTATCCCACCAGCTATTATGACATTTTGGACAGACTCGGACTTCTTCTTTGCGCGGGTTCCATTCGTATCCACAGCGTTTACACCTCAATTGTTTTTTTATTTCTACCTTCATTTTTTAGCCTTTCTTTTGATTAGTAATAACTTGTTTGAAATGATAAGTCAAGGATTATTTTTCAGCCTTATACACAAGGTCATCCCACGGGCAATTGTCCCACGATATTTGATCTTTGAAAGATTGCGAAAACAATGACGGCTTTTCGCAGTATAATTTTTCTACCTGATAATCTAATACATACGTGGTTGCCGTGTCAGTTTCACTTCTTGTGGCGCGGCCCGACATTTGTTCTACACAGGATAGGGCCTCGGACTGAAACCAAAGCCTACCCAGTGGCCCACTGTAGATTCTCGCTGATACCAATTTATCTCCGACATAAAGGTATGGGCATTTGATGATGATAACAAACCTTGCCAAATCTTCTTTCAAGTCTACCCCACGCTCACAGGACGGGCTACAGAGGATCGAATCAACAGCATATCGGCCATCTTCACCCTTGGTAAATTCATTGATAACCTCTTGCCTATTCTCTGAAGTATGAGTAACCAACCGGGGGGAATTGACACCTGCGATTATCTGTCCACATAATTTCCAGGACACCGTATGCAAAATTCCGCGCTGTCCTTCGTGCATTTCGAGAATCTTCTTGATAGCCAATATTAGTTTAGGAACGGCTTCATCCATCTCCTTGGATACCACGTTTGCGACGGGCCAAATATGCACCGGCGATAACGCAGGGTCGAAGGTGCTCGGCAATTCGTAGTAGTCAATATCGTCAATATCCAAGCCTAATTGTTTTGCCAAAATAGGCATAGGTGGGAAGGTTGCCGAAAGAAGCGTGAAACTATCCGAATGGCGAAAAAGAAATTTCTCACTTAGTTCAGGCGACAACCAGGTTGGCCGGAAGATTATTTGGCCTTGCCTTGAACCACTGCGGGGGACTTCTTCGTATAGCCATTGGTCATTCATGTTGTTCAGAAATATATTGCACCGTTCGATGATATGGGTAAAATGCTCAAGCTCCTTCATCTTGCGAAGTTTTTGTTCTTCATCGTAATCACCCATTGATTCGATTTCTTTCTCTAATTTTGTAGCTATGCCGGTTGAACGCTGTAAAGCCTCTTGACCAAAGTCGCGCCAACTGGACAAACCATCTTTTGAACCAGCGGTCTTACGTTTGGGGCCACCTTCCAAACCAAGTTGAAAAAGGGTACGCTCCCCAAAGCTCAGAGACACAAATCCAGAAAGCACAGACTCCAAACTGTCGGCTTCATCCACCACGGTAAACGGGTTGCCGGAAAATCTACCAGCATAGGTAATTTCGCTGACAAAGTAGTTGAAATTAAATACTCGATACGATGCTTCCAACGCCTTGTTCTTCGCTATGGCATAGAGACATTTACTTTTCGCATCGCACGGATTTGTCTTAGTAGCCAAGCACCGATCGCAATTCTTTGACGGGTCGGCAACGCACGGATAATTGGCCCTCCCGAAAACCGACACAATTTCAGGGAAGTCGTTCGTGATCTGGACTTGTAGGAATTTCGACTGAACAAGGTATGTCAAATCACCGGCCATTACTCCGCACACCATAGCAATGAGGGATTTACCTGCCCCGGTCTTAGCCTTGACTACTTTTACCCGTTTCTCGCTTCCCATTACCCATTCAATTACTTCACGCTGGTATTCTCTAAACGGTTTATCCCTGAAGTTCGAGAGCCTACCCTTCGCCTCTGATGCCGACATAATTGTGTGCATAATTTACCTTTCCTTCTCAAAGTAGAACTTCTTGTCCCATTCCTTGATGGTCACTATCCTGTAATCAATCGCCACTTTAACTGTATAGAGTTTTGCCAACCGGTCATGCAATTTCCCCAACCAGATATTTCGGAAGTCTTCTATCGACAATGCTCGCTTGTAATGGTTGCACGACCGGCAAGAAGGGTTAAGATTATCAAGGTTGTTTATATCAAACTTATCCTGCCTCGGAATGAACCGATGATGTGATTTCGATACAATATGGTCAACCTGCATTTCCTTAATAGTGATAACCTTTCCACAATAGGCGCAATGGCCGGAGTATTTAGCGTGGACTTCTTGACGATTGATTTTCATTCCTATTCCACCTGGTCATATATCTTTGCGTAATCCGACTGCAACCTGCACATTTCATTGGTTGCCGATTCTATTTTATCCGATTGCCTTTTGAGTGCGAATTGCTTAGCCTCCTCGAATGTGCGGAAGTAGGAATCGTAATCGCTGGATATTGCATGGCGTTCAAGCTGATTCCGATATTCGCTTCTCACACACACAGACTTATCGGTTGACTTTTCCACTTCAACTTGGTTGATGAATTTCTGGTTGCCGTAGATGTGCTTTTGTACCTGATACCATATTTCCATTTGGTTCTCCTTTTACCTTTCCTATTCTGTTTTTATTATCTGAATAAACCCGTCGTGGATACCCGTTTCGGTGCCATCATCCCATTTCACGTAGATAAAATTATCATCATTGCCTATAATTGTTCCAAACTGGTAGACTGGTAAGAATTCGTTGCCGGGACTTTGTGCAACCTTATCACCAACCTTAAAACCAGTTTTTGATACTGGGTTAGATAACCGGATGTTGCCGATTGCATCAAACTTTTCATATTTCAATTTCATGTTGATTTTTACCTTTCCTATTTATCGTCTAATATCAATTCTAAGCCGTTTTGGTTGTTCAACGTCACTTTGTACCTATTTACGATTATCTCTTGGATTTGATGCCTCTCTGTTGATTATTTGCCGGTTTCTATGTCCAAGCATAACTTACGAGCAAACTCTGCATCCTCTTCGCCGGTAACTTTATAACCAGCACTTTTCAATGCCTTCATCAATACTGGCCATTCTTTTAACTTGCCACTGACACATCCTATACTTGCCATGTAGATTGCTAATTCCATTTTCAATCCTCCTTCTGCTTAAGTGAAATCGAATACCGACTGAGCTAAACGCTTGGCGGCTATCTCATTAAGACAGTATATTAAGCCTATGTAGGAAACAATATTCCGCTTTGTCCCATGACCATCCCGTTGCAAATATTTTGTCTTCTGGTTCTGGTAGGATTGTTCCCCATTGAATGTTTTTGGCTAATATGTCCCGCTTCTCAACAGCCATCATCATAGAATCGTATTTGTGAATTTCATCGGCAGGATACAGGCCTAACTCAAACTTTTCACCAATCATATCAAGCAGCCTATTCTCGTATTTCTTATATTCGGGGATAGATTGTTTAATTGGCCTTGGAATATCGCAAAGATATGCTTCGGCGGCATCATGCAATAAAGCCCACAATGGATGAACACAAATATTCAGTTCGGACATAAGCACAGAATGTTCGGCAACCGAATAGAATTTCTTAGTATGACCACCATATCGGCAAAGAAGCGAAAGTGCATGGGCAATATCAGCCAAATCAATATCGTCTATTCGTGGTTCAAGTGGATAGAACATTTTGCCGGTGTGAGTCTGCATCCAATCTGATATCATGTTAATTCCTCCATGCACACGTTAAAGTTCCAAAACAATTAGAAGGGACGTAGGGGGGCTATTGCCTTGTTGCCTGTAGCCTTGCCAGTTTTTCATCAAGCTCGGCAAGTGCTTTGTAAAATGGTTCATATTTCGATCCATCACCAAGCCCCGTCCATTTCCATTTTTTCCTTTTGCTTCGTTGAGTAACTTTATGGATAACATTGTGAAGCGGGTTTTCTGTTCTTATTGCTATCCGTTCAGCTTCCTCAGCTAATAATCGAGATGCAAATTTCAGGATAGCAACATAGCCCGAATCGGCAAACCAATTAGAACCTTTTTTGTGTTGGCTAATACGCTCGGCAACAGAGAATGAAATTCCGACATAAAGCAAATTGCCATCACTGTCGAAATGCTTATAAAGGTAACAAGGATTTTGGTTAGGTTTTTCGCTTTCCATAATTCTCTCCTTTTCTAATAAAGAACTTCTATAAATTTATGTAAACAAGAGGAATCGTGTCACGCGTGACATCATATCCAGTTATCGCATATCCAATCTTGCTATATGTGACAGCGTATCCACTTATCGCATATCCAAATATCGCATATCCAAATTCACTTATACATTGGTAATTTAACGACATTATCGCTTTCTTCCCTTTCTCGTCTTTTCCTCAACCTTGCTTTTACCCTCGCTTCCTCATCGTTTTGGAGAAAGTCATTAATTTGTCCGGCAGCAATTATGCGCTGTTTTTTGTTAGTAAAAGTGCCCAAAATGTACTCTATTTGCTTATCAAACCCATCTTGAGAGAGAATATTCAAACACTTTTTCTCAAAGAAAAACTTTGCTTTCTCCATTGCTATGTCAAGTTTATCCAAAAATTTAAACATTGGTTCTGACCGTTCCAAGAGTATAGACATTTCATCACGAGGGAAATTCTTCCGCACTAAATAAATTTGTTCACCTATCCTGGCAGCAATATAAATTAGATGCTGAACCACATGCCCTTTAGTAATAAATGTCGATTTGTTTTTTTCAAATATGCTTTCAAAAATATCGTCCACTTCACTAAACACATGCGATTGAAGTTTCTTTTTACTTCCCCTCATTTGTCTAAGCATAGGCAATCGGCTTGCCAATAAATCATAATTGATTACATCCGAATCGTAAAACTTTGGTTTTTTACTTTCCTTTTCCGCAGCAGGGGAAGCGAATAATTCTTCAACCTCCTTCCCGAATTCACCAGACTCATTGGGCTTTGCTTTCATACTCGTACATCCTCCTTAAATGAAATAGTTTAGTAAAATTCCGAATCCGCGTGTTACCCATTGTCATTTCCCATTTCATTTTCAGAGTTAATCCGTGTTGGTTTTCTTTACTCTTATCCGTGGAGTATCCCAATAAGCTGACCGACACTTAGGGTTAGAGCATGTCTTCGGCCTATCGGGTGTCTTTGGATACCAGCCATTCCCGCATCGTAAACACACACACTTTTTGATTTGTTTATCCATTATTCCACCTTTCAATTATGTAGTACATCAATGTAAGATATATGTCAACAGAAATCTTCAATTCACTCTATGCAATTAATTTATGCGATATATTAAATCCAGGAATACCTCATGCCCCGCAAGCTACTCATTCTTACCTATTTCACATACATCCTAAGTGCCGCTATCAATGTCCATGCTATTGTATCGGCCTTATCGTATGCCACTTCAAAAAGGTTGTATAAATCTTCGTGGGATTCAAATCTATCTTCCCACCCATCCGGCAATATTTCTGATAACTGTTTCGCAAATGAGTCAAGTGTGACCTTGTCCATTAGGCAATACCTCCTGTGATTTTTATTTGTTAATGCCCCGCAAGCTACTAAAACAGTACCCCTTGAGATTGATGGCGTTCTAACCTCTTCTTGCCAGCCTCGAAATAGTCAGCGTCTATCTCGTACAAATCAAGATCGTAACCCATGATGTCACAAGCTATGGCAATACTCATGCTGCCCCCATGCGTATCCAAAATCTTATCCCCCGGCTTGGCGTAGTTCTTCAATAACCACTGGTATAATCTTACCGGCTTTTCAGTTGGATGTATCTTTGTAATCTGGTTATGCTTGTGAATTGAATAATTAAACATTCTTGCTGGTTTCTTGCAATTTGTCCATGCGTATTCGCAAGTTGCAAAGTTATCCACCGTTTGCATTTTGTTCCAGATAACAAAGTATTCAGTAGGTGGTAACTCAAAATTATTAGCCCCCCAAATTATCTGGAATTCTGATACACGAAATAGCTCGTTAAAGTATTCTTTGGTTGGTTTATTGTCCCACTGGATACCATTATTATACTTACCAACCTTATCAAACCGCAACGAACCATGCTTAAAGCGTTCGATTCCATACGGCGGATCGACCAAAGCGAGGCTGTGCTGCTTATCCCTCATTCCGGCCATAGCGACCATACAATCCTGATTATACAGGTTAATCTTACTCATTTATCCCCCTGTGAACTGTTAATTTCGCAAGCTACCTGCCTGCTGCTATCCGTCTCACTTACTCGAATTCACCTTCCCGTCATAATGCAAATACGTCTTGTAAGCCATGCCACCCCAAAACATCAATAACGGCATCCACCATCCGGGATAATGATATCCAATGAAATACGGAATGGCATAACAAACGGTACACATCAACGCAATGTAGATATATCTCATTCCCGCTCATCCTCCTTCGGCTTTAGTTCTATTTTAACATCAGGGAACGCGGCGACTAATTCCCGTACCGTGATGTTCCGGCTGTAACCAATAAACCAATCGCTATCCTTACCAACTATTCCAAATAACTGCCATCCCCATCCGGGTGTTCCGAGTAGTAACTTCATTCGTCATCCTCCTTGTTATCCTTCCATTCAAAATCCCCGCATCTCATCAAGTCCATATTCTTAACTTGTATCCCATGCAGCAGACAGTAATGTCTACCTTCCTGGCTATCGCAATCATCTATTTTTATTAGCTAAGTTCTATTTTTATAAATTCTTGTTCTAATTTTATTATTGCACCCCTTAGAACTTCAATAATACGCTTTTTTGATGTGTGTTCATCTATTATAATTCTATTAATACCCATTGAATTAAATAAAATTGATAATTGTTTCATATATAAACCTCAGAAAGTAATTTTAATGTACAACAATCCCCAATTGCTTCTTGGTGTCCCTTATACAGCAGCATTGGCATACAGTCCTCCCATCTTCTAATTGCCATCCATCACGGGGGCCATTGTCATACCCAATTTCTACACCGCAATCATCGCAGGTGGGTTCGTAGGGTTCAGCGCGGCGTAAATTCATGTCTTTCTCCTTTTAAGATGTAGATATAATTAGATAGTGAAATGTAGTGCGGGCGGCGGGGCAAGGCACGCAAGCCCCATAGCCGCTCGCAGCGTAAATGTAACGGGATAATAGTTAAACCTCTTCCACATTCCAGTACAATTTATCGTTCCGAACTTGCCATTTTATGAGAGCTACATCTTCATCATTTTCCTCAGCATATCTCCAGCAGGCATTGGATAATGCCGATTCCTCATTGTAGGCAGCCGTGGCAAAGGTAGAGTCCTCGATTACAACCTCGTACTGTATCTTCTCCCTTTGCGGATTACGGGGGTTCGTAGGCTTAAATTTCATATCTTCCACCCCGTCCATTCCTTAATCCATTCTTTGATTTCTTCATCAATGGGTTCAAGTGTTATCTGCCCATCCTTGTAGCTAATTCTCACCCTTGCCTCACGGAATTTACCATCGTAATTGTAGATATTAGCCGTAATTATATTCCCGACCTTTGCCTGTAATGCTTTGAAATGTTCTTCCATTTCGTCTTTTCCAATAGGGTCAAATGTGCCAGTGAATGTAAGTGTTTCAAGAGGTAATTCTTTTACAATATCGTCAAATCCGCTTATCGAAAAAGATGATATGCCCTCGATTTCCTTATCGCCAATAAACATCCTTGGATTCTTGCCAGTTACTTTCATTGGGTTCCTTTCTATAGGGTATGTTTGACTTTGTAGTATTTCACCATGTGATCGAGACACCATCTTTGGACGTTCTCTCTTATTCCAACGTACACGAACACATGATACCGGATGCTGAAACTAACCAGACATTGCCTAACCAATTCCGGGGATATTTGCGAATAAAGGTATGGTTTGTAAAGGTCACCCTCACGACACTCCACCACCAACGCTGCCCATTCCATCTTAGCCATACGGTGCATTTTTATTTGTGTCTTATCGCGTTCTACTGTAATGAATGAAAGTAAGTCAGATATGCCTTTGCGTTCTATACAGAATTGGTTCTGGTGCCCAGCGATACTGTAGTCGCCTATGTCAAGTTTCTGGCAACATAAGGTCATCCCCTTCGGCAACCGTGGCCCGAATAGCGGGGTTTGCTCGCGAGTATCTTGGATAATTACCATGCCTTCGGGGAATACTGGAGCTTTCAACTTGAAGTCGGCCATACTTCTGGCTATTGACTGCGCGGTACGGGGAGTGGCTTTCATTTATGGTCATCCCCCTCATCAAGAATTCCACCCTTGCCATCAGCGAGATAAATACCACATTGGCAAATAACGCCCCGTGGTGCGAATTTATCTACTGTAGTATTTGAACCCCACACGAACACATGACCATTCTCGCATGGGGTGGGTGTCCAATAAGGTGTATCCATTCAATTCCCCTCCATCAACTCAAAAGCATATCCTTCCGGCAATGGCTTCGGGACAGTAAACTGTATATTCCTAATCCTTCTTGTTTCCGCATCAGGATTAGTTACAAACGCATTGCCTGTAAACATACACACCGTGCCATCTGATAGGGTAATAATAACGTTCTGGTACATGGGGCCAGATGACTTATTGTCCTCCACTGTGATCTTCTTCATTGTCCAACACCTCCGAAAGCAAACGGTCATTTATCATCCTCCCTTTTTTCGTTAGTCAGAAGTTGTTCCTTTCGATAATGATACAATCTCATCAATATACTAAATGCTGCTTGCGCTGCATGATAACATCCGGTTTCCTTGTCCTTAGCCAGCGGGTTGAGTTGACAAGCTTCCAAATGTCGCATGGTAGCATCCCAGAACCTACGGTCAGGTTCCTTGAATAGTTGGAGGCAGTTGAAGGTTGAATATTTCCGTTCCCCGGCCAAGAATACATCAGCAAGTGGTTTGAGAATGACAAGGGGTAAGGGGAACCATCCTTGCTTGTCATTGTCGAATTTTAACCCTTCTGGTGAAATTTTATTTTCCATTACTACCTCCTTCCTTAACTTCACAATCGCCACCTAATTTGCATGATTGGAGCAGAATATTGCCATTAGTAGGCGAACCGTGGACATTATCTGCATATACTGACTTGCCACATTTTATACAATTTCCGAGTTTAATTATCCCTGCGGCCATGATTATTCCTCCACGTTAAATTGGCGTTCTAATAGTTTCTCTTTATACCATTCCGGCAATCCACGGGTTACGCATCTTGCTATTTCCTTCCATGCGAACTTGAATAGCTCATCCTTGATTTCAGCGGCACATTCTTCAAGTATATCTTGCGGAACGGCCTTGATAAGTGCGCCAATGTCTCGTGGTGAATCTTCAAGTAATCCTGCTTCTCGCAAGTGCTGGATTGACTTATCCCACCTTGCCTTGCTGGTATATTTTGCCGCAAGGATTTGGATAATGTCTTTGTTGGTAGGATTACGGTCTTTCCAATCTGATTGATGAACCTCCTTGAACGCCTCACTTACAAATTTACCAATCATAGCCTTGCCATCTCTGGAAAAGCGAGCATAGTTCTTAACCACTACACCTTCACTTTTCTGACCTCCAAGGATGCTGGTACGGTCAAGGAACGAACGGAATTGACTAATATCCGCAACGGTGCCATCATGAAGAAGGGGAACAGTTTCAAAGCCTAACCTTGCAGCCTCTTTTGCCTTCTCATGGTAGGGGAGGTAGATTTCTTCGCCAGTGTTTATATCGAAGATGATGATATTGTTAGCAGGGGCACGGTCATAGCAAAGGGTGTTATGTTTAGGCTTCATCATGTACTCCCCTCGATATGTCCATCCTTCATGAAGTTGGCTGAAGATAGCCTGAACATTCTCCACACCCTTCTTGAACATATTGTCGGGGGCAAGGATGTTAATCTCAGCCCCATGAGAGCGACACTTCAAGAATGGCAATCCATCTTCTCCGATAAACTTTCCAAATGAGAACTGGCTACCGTCTATCTTCTCCTCGACAATCACACCATCAAGCAATAGTTCGCCAATGGCGGCATGACCGAGTGCATAGACCTTGGGATATGTATGCCAACTGTTCATTGCACACCCCACTTACCCACCCTCTTACCCAATTCCCCATCCAAGATTTGATACTCCTGTTCATCCTGCCAATCCAACTCTTCCCCATTAGCCTCTACAGCAGCTATATCGAATAGTGCGTTGAGGATGGC
>Ga0172381_10007903_pt1 | contig 10467 bp, 6 predicted proteins | sample Leawel6488metaG_FD_119754 | JGI IMG/M metagenome (GOLD analysis project Ga0172381, IMG submission 119754) | Leachate microbial communities from a municipal landfill in Southern Ontario, Canada - Leachate well 64-88 metaG | ecosystem: Engineered > Solid waste > Landfill > Unclassified | place... | reverse complement strand
CGTGGCGGGGCTATGCCTACGGGGTCAGAAATCGGGCAGTTGAGGGATATATACACAAGAGAATTGATTGACCTTGTAAGGGGCACATCCGCAAGCATAAGAGATTCTGGTCAGGCGTTGTATTTTCTTTCAACCGCAGGATTGACGGCGAAAGAGTCCCTTGCGGCAATGGAGCCGGTGCTCAACCTGAGCATTGCGGCGTTTGGCAATCTTCAGGAAATAGCACGTTTAACTTCCGGTATTTACAACGTATTCGGCGAGCAGATGCAGGGGTTCAGGACACAGCAGGAAGCAATGACGCATATCGTGGATGTTCTTGCATACGCATACCGAAACCAGCAGATAGAAATTTCAGAAATAACCACTGCCATGCAGTTTTCCGCACAAATGGCTGGCGTAATGGATATAAGGTTTGAGGATTTAATAGGCACGATAGGGTTCTTAGGCACGGGAATGTTGAGGGGAAGCAAAGCCGGCACATCGCTTTTTAACTCTTTTCTGCAAATTGCTGACAAGAGCGATATGCTGAGGGATAAACTCGGCGTTGTATTTGACCCGTCAGCACCAATGGACTTTGTTGACATAATGGAGCAGTTGCATAACACCTTTGGCGACGGGGCGATGTCGTTGGGTAACATGAACCTATTGTTTGACGTATTCGGCAGGCGTGGCGGCAGGGCTGTTGCGGAAATTCTCAACCGGTGGGACGACTGGCGGGAATCCATTCGTGCGAGCAAGGAAGAAGTCGCTGGCACGGCAGAGGAAATGCGGAAAATCGTCGAAGAAAGCAACATCGCCCAGTGGAAGATATTTTTTAACGAAATAAAGTCCACGCTTATAGAGCAACTCAATCCGGCATTAAAAATAATGGCGTTGTCTCTTGGGATAATCAACGAGAAGATAAAAACCACCGACTACGAAAAACAGTTTAAGGCGGCAAAACGTGAAGTTCAAGAAGCAATATCAATGATGGACGGCAAGGGCAAGTCCGCTATGCAGGCTCTTGTTTTTGCGGGTGTAGATTTTGCAGGTGGCTGGACGTCTGTTATTGCAAGCACAAGGCAGTGGATAAAAGAGATGCAGGAAGCGGGACGCATAACAGAGGACGTTGCGAACACGTTGGAAACGGGGTTTGTTAATAATCTGAAAAACCTTGCACGTATGGGCAATGCTCCGCTGACAGAAAGCGCGTTATCACGGGAGTTTGAAGTTGCCAAATTGCAGGCAATGAAGTATCAGACCATTCTTAAACAGCGGGCAAAAACCACAAAGGAAGTCAACGACATTGATTATTCCCTTGTGCATACGCTTGAGGCGTTAAGGAAAGAGCGGGAACTGAATTTACTACAAGCGGGCGGGTACAACGAATCAATGCTTGCGGAACTGAAAGTGTCTATTGCGCTCCGTGAGGGATACGCTGATTTGCTCAATGCTTATAACCTAAGAAAACAGCAATTAGATGAACAGCCTGACCTTGATATAAAATTGCCGAACTTGCCTTCGTTTTCCGAGTATTCAAGGGCAATTACAGGGTATCAGGGCGCAATAGAGAAATCAGCAGAAAGCGGCGAGAGGGTATGGAATAATTACAGAAAATCTCTTATTGTTACCACTAAAGACGGCAAGAAGGAACTGTATTCACTCGCTGGTACGGCTGAGGACGCAAACAAAATCATTTCGACCCTATTCGGCGCAGACATTGCGAGAATGACGCAAATCAATACACGGTTGTTGCAGAATTATGTAAACGAAGTTGCGAAACTGAACAATCGGTTTCAGATACAATCGGATATACTCAAGACTCTTGGGGCTGACGATGTATCGCTTGCTAACTTCCGGCTATCGCACATGGATATGCTTATCAATAGACAGCAGGAGCGTGTCAATATCTTAAAAAAAGAAAAAGCGGGCACGATATTGCTACAAAACGCCGAACAGGAACTTTTTGATTTGCAGTTACAGCGGGCGACGGCTGTTGGCGGCACAACTGTCGCTTTAATCAACGAACAGCGCACCGCATACAAGGAGATGTATTCCGAGTTGTCGTCTGATTTTGATATATTCTACAAGAAACGTGAACTGGCGTTAAAGGTTGCAGGCGCAGACGACAGGGATTTGCTATTACTTGCACGGGATAGGGTTGTCGCTGAACAGGAAATGATACGCGCGCAACTGGCAATGAACGAATTGAACACGTTGCTGTTGCCGGTATATGTTGGATTAACAGAAGAAGAAAAGAAAAAACTCAAAGTGCAATACGAGTCTTACCGCATAAAACTCCTTGAAGCAGGTATTGATATAGACCTGTATGACATATCGCAGAAAATCAACGACGCAAAAGACGAACTCAACCGCAAGGAGGACATTTTAAGCGCACTGGGATATAGCAACCTTGAGATTGCCGGCATGATGTTGAACGCCCTTGAACGGCAGGATGTAATTAAGGGCAGGGAACTTGAAAAACTCACCAAGCAATATCAACTCATGCAGGAACTTGCGGCAATAGAGGAGCGTCGGCGTATTATCCAAGAAGAAATGTCCGTCAAGGAAGCCATGGTCTCGGGGTGGAGCGACGTATCTTCTTTTGTCGGTGTGATGAAGCGTGAGGAAATGCTACGCAACGAACTTGAACTGGCACGGCAAATTGCGGACGAGAAAGAGCGAAGCGTGCGTGTCAACTACATAAACAACGAACTTTTAACCATTGAATACGACAAACAGAAAGCGGTTTTATCGGATATGCGAGATGTTATGGGCGGCATAGGCGATAGCATATATGGACTTATTAGCGGCACCAAGGACTGGCGGGACGTAATGGACAACCTGAACCAAGTCGTGCTGAAAAAATCCATAGAAATTTTGACGGAAATGCTGATGCGTATGCTGATGATGAAGGCGTTAGGGCTTTTCAGTGGCGGGCTTTTTGGCGGGGGTGGTACTGGGGCGAGCATGGGGGATTGGAATATACCCACAACCGTATCTGCCGCAGGTGGCGGCGTAATGCCAAACAGGGAGTCCATTGCACGCTTACATCCTCGTGAAATGGTCTTGCCTTCTGAGATAAGCGATTTCGTTGTGTCTGCGGCGAAGAGCCAGTCTGGTCAAAACGGGCAAGCGCAATCATTCACCGTTGTCAACATGATTCACGATGACAGTATAGCGAGTTCACTGTCCCGCAGAAAGGACGTGGTGGTGAATATCATCGGGGCAGACTTGCAACGGAATGGAATTACAAGGCGGTCAATACGCAGAAGTTTGTAATATCTACGGTTGCATTCCTCGCCTTCGCATTTCTATTTCTATAAATGAAGTAATATCTGACATTTGAGTAACCGTGCCCATCCAAACCATATTGGCGGCAAAACTTTGTGAACCTACCTTTTGTTGAGCCACCCCAGACATTGCCTTTGCACGTCCATAGGCAAGAACCAATTCCTTATCTGTTAATTGCGCAATGTCAGAAGGCGTTAAGTGGTTGACCTGAATATATCTTTGTCCGTTTTTTTGTGTTATACCGCTTTGCGTTGTAGCGCATCCTGCGAGCATTACCAATGCCATCAAGTAAACTATGCCCCTCATTTTCACCTCCCACGTTTTATCCTGCCACCCCTATATAATAACTCAAGAAAAACCAGCAGGCACCTGCCAAGTTCTTTTAATGCGCTTTTCATCATCTATTGTAATTATACCGCCAATACGTATTTCGTCAAGGTCTATCCTTCAAAAACGCCTTAATAATAGGAGGTTGATAGTTAAAAATGGCTACTTTTACATATACACCCGACCGACCTGTTCGCATTGAAACAATGGACAGCACGCTTATACAGGGCATAGGTAAATATGAACAGCGTCGGCTTATGGTCAGTGGATTGCAGAAGATGTTTTCCTTTTCCTTCTCTGGACGGTACACATCCGAGGCGGACGCAATAGAGGAGTTTTACGAGGACTGCGACGGTGGCGTGGATTCGTTTGGTTGGACTGACCCTGTTACCAGCACTGCATATACCTTGCGGTTTGTTCCTAATTCTTTTCGCAGAGAGTATATTGGCAGGAGCGGAACGGGGCATTTGTGGAACATCTCGTTTCAGTGCGTTGAGGTGAATTGAACTGGTGCATTTTTTGCACAGGTTGGAGGATAGAGGATAATGCCGAAAACAGTTAGTGCCGCATTTATATCCGAGAAAAACAAACTTACCACTTCGCAGGTAATACACCTATACGAAATTGAGTATTCCTCCGGCGGTAGCCTGTACTGGCAATACCTTGCCAATTATGACCAAAACGTGGTGTTTCCCGCTTCCGGCGGGCAGACATATTACCGCTATCCCATAAACCATTCCGCAGTATCAGAAAACCGTGAAGGGCAGGTTGACCAAGTAACCATATCTGTTGCCAATATTGATAGGGTTCTTGGCTCGCAAATGGAAGAATACGGCGGGTTCAGGGGCAGGAAAATAAACATCAAGACAGTGTTTGCCAATCAACTTGACGACGAGGATGCGTATATACAAGAAAAATACATGATAGACAGCGGGTCTGTTGGCGAGGATGCGTGTCAACTGGTCTGCACATCAAGAATGGACGTAATGGAGGTGGTGATACCACGTTGCAGGTTTTTAAACATGTGCAGGTGGCAATTCAAGTCTACCGAGTGTGGCTATGTTGGTGAAGAAACAACCTGCAACAAGAGTTTTGCTCGGTGCAGAGAGTTAGAAAACCAAGAGCGGTTTGGCGGGTTCTTCGTGGACACGAGGAGAAAAATGTGGTTTTAAAGGAATTTTGCAATCAATGGGTTGGCGTACCGTTTCGGCACGCTGGCAGGGACGGGGAAGGTGTGGACTGTTGGGGGTTGGTTATTGAGTATCTGAAGGGTTTTGGCATAGACGCACCGGACATGGAGTACACGGAGAAATGGGCGAGAGCGGGCGCAAACCACTTCTCGGAACGCATTTGCCAGTTCCCTGACATTTTCGAACCCGTGGACAGGGGTAGCGTAGGGGACTTGGTTTTTATGCGAGGCGTGAACGGCGTGGTTGACCATGCAGGAATACTGGTTGGCAATAACAAGTTTATTCATTCGATACGGGATATAGGCGTAGCCATCAGCGATTTAAGCGGTGTATACAAAAGAAAACTGCACGGGTTTTACAGGATAAAACATGGCTGAAAAGATAATCAAAGTAACCGTCAGGTACATTCCGAACGTCGTGGAGCACAAGGGGCGGGTAGTGAAGGAGTTGACATACCCATACGAGGGGTTTACATCGGTTTATGACCTGCTTTCTGATATAAAGAGGGGTGATATACCAGACATACCACAAACCGTCCTTAAAAAGCATAAAATCATCATCAACGGCAAGAATATAGAAGAAGCGGAGTGGAAAAAAACGGCGTTGCACGACAAGGACGAAGTTATCATTACGCCGGAGGTGAAAGAGGTTTTTTCGCTGGCGATACTTGGCGGTTTTCTGGGGTTTGGCATTGGTTCTGGATTGGGGCTTGCAGGCATGGCGTTATTCAATGCCGTTCTTCTCGGGTTCTCCATAGGCGGCATTATTGGCGGGTTGCTGTTTATGCCTTCAATCAAGGTTGACGCTGACTTTAACACGCCGACTTACGGCTGGCAGGGCATGAGCAGTTACGTGTCGCCTGAAAATCCTATACCTGTTGTCTACGGGCAGTTACGCATACCGTTGAGATACATCAACATGTATGCGACAAACGAGATACAATACGACGCTGTATGGCGGAAGGTAACGCCGACAAGTCAGGTTGAATCGGGTTTTACCAATCAATTTCAGGTTGTCGGCGAGAAATTAAAAATCTACCTTTCGCCTATGATTGCCATTCCGCAGGTGGCAGGGTCTATGTTTTATTATTTTGTGGCGGCAATATCTGAAATTGCCGGTAATCTCATACCGACGGCACCACAAAGCGAGAGAATAAATCAACTGGAATACGTAACTGGCGGCTCAATGTTTAACCTGTCGCAAAAACCACGGTTTCTTGGGTATCTTGTGGAGTACAAAAAACCGTCCGATGTAACGTGGACAGAATACGGATGGACGTTTCCTACGTTTAACTTCTGGCGAACGGTAATGCCTATATGGATTATCATGGCCGCCGCAGGCGAGGCGGAGTTTTCTCTTATCAACCCGCTGTTTATAGAGTTGCCCGAAGCGGGGACGTGGGATATACGCATTTCCCTTGGCGGTGTCAACGTGAGCGGTGCGCCTACTGGCACTAAATACTGGCAGAGCGTTCAGGTGTATATGCCACCTTCGGAAACAAACACAGACAAGACGTATCTAAACCTACTCGGAGCGTTGGGCGAAGGCGAGTTTGCCGGTATTGATACCAGTTCAATAGAGATTGACGGTAATCCTATTGGCAATTATGACTCAAACGCAATAGAAATTTATACCCGTAACGGAGCAAATGACGATAAACCGATTAACGGGTTTAATGAAATACACGCCTATACGAATTTCTCTTATGGATTAAATAATCCGCTTGACTCCGCAACGCATACCACCACGGGAACAGAGGTTCAAGCGTTTTCTATTATGCTTGCTCTCAACGGTTTATATCGTATCAACGATGAGGGCAAGGTATATGTATGGGATGTTACTTACCGTGTAGAATGGAAACTGCACTCATCGCCGACGTGGAGTTCCGCAAACAGGGACGAGATTACCATTTCCATGAAACAGCAGACGCAGTTTACAAAGCAATATCGCAAAGACCATTTACCTGCGGGGCAATACGATATACGGGTTACACGCCTTTCAGACGCACCTGATTTTAGGCATATTGGCAACATGGCGTGGACACAGTTGGACGAAATACGGTATGACGACCTTGCGTATCCCAATCTTGCCAAGGTTGCCATGAAGATACTCGCCACGGAAAAGTTGTCTGGCACTATTCCAAATATAACCGTGGTGGCGAAGGGCAGAAAGGTGTTACAGCCCAAGATACTCAACGCTGGTGGCGACTGGTTACACTATGATGATTACTATTACGATTGGGACAACCAGAAATACGTGGAATTTGCGACAGACAGCGAGGCGTTTTGGGACGGGGTAACGTGGGTAGAGGACTGGACGGCAAATCCTGTATGGATTATGTATGACCTGTGGCGGACAAGCAGACCGGGTATAAGCGATTACGTTGACGGCGAAATACACACGGAAAATCTGCCGGAAATGGCAAATTACAGCGATAGTCTTGTGCTCACAGAGGAAGGTCGGGACACGTATGAGAAACGGTTCAGAATGGACGTTTGCGTGGACGCAGAGCAGAGGGCGGCAGACCTGTTCCGCACGCTTGCCAGCACGTTTAGGGCGTTTGTGTTTCAAACTGGCGGAAAAATGAAACTCGTTATAGATAAAGAGGAAACCGTCAGCCAGAAATTCACAATGGGCAATATTGTAACCAAGGGCGGCAAGACAACCTTCAAGAGTGCGTTTTCTTCTCTTAAATCGTCTCCAAACGTGGTTGAAGTGCAATACCTTGACCAGTCGCAGAACTATCAACGCAACGTGGTATTGTTTGAGGACAGCGAGGCGTTGGCGGCAGGTGAACCTATACGGAAACAGTCTTTGAGTTTAATGCTTGGTGTAGCACGCACATCACAGGCGTTGAGAATGGCGAAGTATTACATGTACCTGTCCAAGTATTGCGTCAGGGCGAGCAGTTTCAATGCGGCATTAGACGCAGTAACAGCGACTTGTGGGGACTTAATTTCCATACAACACGATGTAACCGGATGGGGTTATGGCGGCAGGGTTGGGAGTGGAAGCACAACGTCCAAGGTAACGCTTGACGGCAGTGTGATACTTGCGGCTGGCACGACTTACGAATTACTTATCCGGTTCAATGACGACACGATAGAGAGGCGGGATATAACCAGTGCGGCGGGAACGCATACCAGTATCACCGTATCTGCGCCGTTTAGCCAGATACCCGCGAAATACGATTTATGGGAAATCGTAACCAAGGCGCTTGGAGAAAAGATGTTCAAGATTATCAGCGTTGGTAGAGACAATCTTGAAGAAGTGGACATTACGGGGCTGGAATACAACGAGAGCATTTACGATGACGTAACCGGCATAGTCTTACCTACGCCGAATTATTCCCTGCTTCGGCGGAACGCTCCCGTAACAGACCTTACGTTGTCAGAGTCTACCGCACGGCTGAAAGACGGCACGGTGGAAATGGCGATTAACGTATCTTTTAACAAGCCGGAACAGGCAATAGCGTATAGCCATGCCAAGATATACATATCAGAGAACGACGGTGAAAGTTGGGAGTGCGCAGGAGAGACCAGCGAGACGTTTTTCACTATTGTAGGCGGGGTATACGAACTAACCACGTACAAGGTGGCGGTATCAAGCGTAACCAAGACCGGCGAGGAATTAAGCGAAAACAAGTGGGCTACAGCGACAATAACAACATCAGGTAAACTCCTGCCGCCGGAAGATATAACAGGGTTCAGCGTAACGCAATCCTATGACAAGTTGGTTCTTGACTGGGATGCGGTATCTGATTTAGACGTAAGTTACTACGAAATCAGGCGTGGAGCGAGTTGGGATAGCGGCGTTGTAATCAGCCGGACACAACAAATTGAGATTGAACTGCTTTCGTTCCCGTTTGGCTATCAGAAATACTACATCAAGGCACGGGACACATCCGGGAACTATTCTGTCAATCCTGCGTTTGCCAGCATAACGGTAACAGAAATCCCGGGCAAGATACCCATATTGAGTTTACTGGACAGCGCGCTGACCGGCGATGTGGGTGCGGGACTTGATACGGAGTATTACGAGGGCAGAAACCTCGGCAGGTTTGAGAAGTGCGTTCTCTTGACAACGCAGAGGGTATGGGACGAGGACAGCAAGACGTGGGACGAGGTAGAGAGCGAGGGCATAAGATACGATTATCCCGTGGAGTCAGTTGGTTACTACACTGGCGAGGTGCAGGACATAGGGTTCAAGGCGAGCGTGTTCATATCGCCCGAAGTTGACATACTTGCGGAAGGGGACGAGGCGACACATATCATAGAGGAACGGCACTCCGACGACAACGTGGTATGGACGGACTGGGCGGAACTGGAGTCCGGCGCAACGGAGTGCAGGTATATACAATTCAGGATAAAACTGCAAACGACCGATGAGGACGTAAATATACGCCTGTTTTCTCTTGGGGCGAACGTGAACCTGCCGGAGGTCATAGAGTACCAGAACAACGTGGCAATAGCCGATATAGGCACGACGATTGAGTTTAACAAGACGTTCCATACCGACGCATTGGGAATAGTGGTAACGGTTATTGGTAACCCGTATATACCTTACATCACGGACGTAACCAAGAACGACGTGAAGGTGTTTTTGAATGATGGGAGCGACGACGTTGCGGGGAATGTAAACATTGTCATAACGGGGTTTTGATTTTTGACGGTTTTTATATATGCCTATCCTTCAAAAAACGCCTAATAATAGGGAGAATACACAATGCCAAGTTTAGCACATTTTAGAGACGATATGCCGAGTGGCGGGCAGATACAGTCATCGGGGACGTTGCGCAACAACATGAACGCCATATATCAGGGCGACACGTATCCGTTGAAGGTGGTTGCGCAGGACACGCCGGATGATACGGTTAAGGTACTCACGTCGGATGTTGGCGATTACTATAAACAGGTATGGTTGACCCCGACACAGCCGCTGGATTTTGATGAGGCGAACTCCGGTGCAATCTCCGAGCCGACAAGCAATGACAGGATTGCGCTTGTAAGCGTAAGTTCTGCTGGTGCGCTGTCTTGGACTTACGGAACACAGGCGAGTTCTCCCACGCCGCCTGATTGTCCTTCCGGTGATTTGCCGCTTGCCTATGTATATCAACGAAAGAACAAAACTACTATTTATAATTTTGAGGACGACAACGGCGAGGACTGTTATATATACAGGGACGTAAGACCGGCGTTGATTGGGAATACTGTTTTATTGACAGGCAATCAGACAGTGGCGGGCATTAAAACTTTTTCATCTTTTCCCGTAACGCCTTCATCCGCTCCCACGACAGACTATCAGGTAGCGAATAAAAAGTATGTGGATGACAACAGTGGCGACCCGATAAACAACATTTTAATCGTGGTTGACGAGAAACCAGCAGGGACAGGTGGCGGAACCTTTACAAGCGGTGATTGGCGAACACGGGACTTAAATACCGTTAGACATAACACAATATCAGGCGCAAGTTTGGCGAGCAATCAGATAACACTGCCTGCGGGGACTTACTATATTCATGCCGAAGCACCCGCTTTTTATTGCTTAAACCATAAGGCAAAATTACGGAATACTACCGACTCAACAGATACTATTATCGGACAAAACGACTATAATCATGGCTCTTATGCAGACATGGGAAATAGCATTATTATGGGAACTTTCACCATAAATGATG
>Ga0172381_10007901_pt1 | contig 10468 bp, 14 predicted proteins | sample Leawel6488metaG_FD_119754 | JGI IMG/M metagenome (GOLD analysis project Ga0172381, IMG submission 119754) | Leachate microbial communities from a municipal landfill in Southern Ontario, Canada - Leachate well 64-88 metaG | ecosystem: Engineered > Solid waste > Landfill > Unclassified | place... | reverse complement strand
CAAAAGAAAAAGAAAAAAGATATAAACTTTCAAAATCCCGATTAGATCGAGGATCCTCGACAGAGTCGGGAGACAAACCAGAAGCAACAGAACAAGATTTGATAAAAGAATCAGAGTTATCAGAAGAAGAAATAATTAGTGTAGTTTCTTCTGAAATTAAAAAAAGAAAAGACGCAATTGTTTTATATGAAAAAGGTAACAGACAAGAATTAGTTGAAAAAGAGCAAAAGCAAATTGAGATTTTACAAAAATTTCTACCAGAACAATTATCACAAGAAGAATTAGAAAAATTAGTTACTGAATCAGTTGAAAAAACAGGAGCAAAAGAACTAAAAGATATGGGGAAAGTTATGGCAGAGTTAGCGCCCAAAACGAGAGGACGAGCAGATTCTGGATTGGTGAGTAGTATAGTTAAGAATATTTTAGGAAAGAATTAATCAAAATTTCATAATCGTGGATCCACGATCCCCGATAAATCGGGGTCGGGAAATTATTAATAAAAAAGTAACTACACGACGCCAATATACAAATTAAACGCCAATGTCGCGAATAAATATATGTGTATTAGTGGCGAGTTTTAAAATTATGACAACTTGTATGAACGTAAAAAGATTAAACAGAAAGAAAAAGAGCAAGAAAAATGTTTCCAAAAGAGATAGAAGAAAAAAACCTACAAATCCAAACAGAGGATAATTTTAAAACTTCCAGAGGTTAGACTTCTGGAGATTTTTGAGGGTTTTTAAAAAGTTTATTATCAGCCGGCACAAAGCCGGTTTTTGGTTGACAGAATTAAATAAAATAGTAACCTAAGATATAGCCATTTGGTTATTTAGCACTTTGATTTTAGAAAGGAGCAAAGAGATGAACGTGTCATTTTTTTTAGTTTTTTTGTTTTTGGGCCTAATTTTTTTACCTATTTTAGTTTGTATTGTACAGATTATTTTGTTACTAACAACAAATTGGCTCAATAAGCGTTGCCCAAATTGTAGCTCAAAAAATACAAAATTTTTAATCCAAACAATATCAAGAAGAGAAGAAAGAGAGACAACATGGACAGACTTAATAGAAACTACTATACGTTTTTATAAATGTTTAAATTGCGGTCATAAATTTTCTGACACAAAAACAGAAACTACTCGAAACCACGATGAGTGGCAATATGGAGTAAACGACTAATACTCTTTTTTAATATAATAGCCTCAATGAGGCTTTTTTTGTGCTTAAATTAAATAAAAAAAAGTTATTATTAACCCGCGCTTCGCGCGGGTTTACATTTGGGAAAATCATTGACATAAAAGAAAAAATTTGTTATTTTTAGATCAGTAAAACGAGATTGTATCTCGTTTATTGAAAACCTCATTTCATGGGAGAGTTCGATTATGTCAAAGCCAGACCTCAGTAAAAGTTTTCCTTCCGTTGACGCGAATCTGAAAATCTCAGAACACCTTGACAGTCGAGCCCACGGGCCTCACTACGACGCCGTTCAGGCCATCGAAGGTGGCACTGACCAGGTGCGCATTTCGCCCACTGGCGAAATCATCGGAGGCAGTACTAACGCGAAGAGTGGGCGCGAGTCGGCCCAAGCTGGCTGGTAGAAACCAGCGCCTCTCGTTTTTCCAACCAAAAGCCCCTTAGCATAAACAAGTATGCTTTGGGGCTTGTTTTTATATTTTAAAATTGGTGAAACAAGTTAATTAAGGCAATGCCCCTTCCGGCGATGCCCGGCATCGCCGGAAGGGGCCTAAGCGTTTTGGGTCTAAGCCCGGCTTAGACCCAAAACGCTTTAAAATAGTCCTAAAAATACCACCTAAATCTCGGCTCATACGAGCGTATGAGCCGAGATTTAGGCCCACAAAACACAGGTCAAAATATGGCTCAACGCGTTGAGCCATAAAATCATTGAAAAACACCCTAAAAAGGAGTAAAGTTATAGAATAAACGTATAAGATTATGGCTAAAATTAAAGATTTACCAAAATCAGATAGACCACGGGAAAAATTAATTGAAAATGGATCCGAAAATTTGAAAGATAAAGAGCTTTTAGCTATTTTGTTAGGTACTGGAACGGAAGGAAAAAACGTAATAGAAGTAGCAGAGCAGATTTTGGGTAAATATCCGTTAAAAAAAATTTTGAATCTCCAATACGAAGACTTAGTAAAAATAAAAGGCATAAATTCGGCTAAGGCCTGCACTATTTTGGCAAGTCAAGAATTAGTAAAAAGGGCACTGGACGTAAGAGACGAAAGCTTACCAAAAATAAATTCAGTTGAAGATGTTCTATCGCAAACAGTTTACATGCGTGACAAAACGAGGGAGCATTTAATGGCTCTTTTTTTAAATGCGAGAAATGAATTGATTTATAAAAAACCAATGTTCATTGGAACATTAAATGCAAACCTTGTGCACCCACGCGAGATTTTTCAGGAAGCATTAAAGCAAAACGCTTGTTCTGTAATTTTAGCTCACAACCATCCATCGGGAGAGCCAGAGCCGTCAGAAGAAGACTTGCTAATCACAAAGCGTCTTATTAAAGCCGGAAAATTAATGGGCATAGATATTTTAGACCACGTAATCATCACCAAAGGCAAAGCCCCTTTTAGTCTCAAAGAAAATAAATTAATATAATTAATATGGCAAAAATAAAAGTTAAAAATAAAAAGCAGCTGGAATTAGCAAAAAAAAAGCTTCGAGGAAGTGCCAGTCTTGTCAAAACTAAAAACAGCATTGTTGCAAAAAAGTGGCCACAAAAGAAAACACTTTACAAAACCAAAAAAGAAAAAATAACGAACAAATTATATAAAAAACAAGGAGCTAAAGATTCTGTCACAGAAAGGCCATTTTTAACGAAAAGCAGCGCGGTCCAGGGAAAAAGCATCAGTTCCAAAAAGTTATATTTTTTAAGAAAAGACGTGGCAATTTATAAAGATGATATTTTGAAGTTTGATTCAATACCTGACAATTCTGTCGACCTTATTATTACTTCACCACCATATAATGTCGATATACACTATAATTCCCATGCCGACAATTTAAGCTACGAAGACTATTTAGATTTTACTAAAAAATGGATTAAAAGATGTTTCGATTTGGCAAAAACAGAGGGACGTTTTTTACTCAATATACCGCTTGATAAAAACAAAGGTGGGCAGAAATCAGTCGGCGCAGACATTACAAACATTGCTAAAGATATCGGATGGAAATATCATTCAACAATTATATGGAATGAAGGCAATATATCTCGTCGAACTGCGTGGGGTTCATTTATGTCCGCCTCGGCTCCATATGTTATTGCTCCAGTGGAGTTAATATTAGTTTTATATAAGGGTAGTTGGAAAAAAACTGGTAGTAGCAGAGAAAATGACATCACCAAACAAGAATTTATGGATTGGACAAATGGTGTTTGGACTTTTAATGGTCAAAATAAAAAAGGGGCGGGGGGGCATCCCGCGCCGTTCCCCGTTGAGCTACCGAGAAGGTGTATAAAATTATTCAGTTTTATAGGAGATACGGTGTTTGATCCATTTCTTGGTAGTGGCTCAACACTTATCGCTTCATATTTGTATAAAAGAAAGGGAATTGGCGTAGATATTGATGGAAAATATTGCGATATAGCCATCGAACGCTTAAAAAAAGAAGCAAAATTAATATAAAAAATTATGGAAAAAAATAATATAGTTCAACAAGATTTAATTATAGAATTTTTTAAGAAAAATCCTAATCGAGACATAAAACACCCAGAAGTCGTTGATTGGGTTGTTGCCAGCTATAAAAAAAGAACCGGTAATATTTTTCGTGATCCAGATAGGGCGATTCGCAAGTTGTCTCAAACAGGATTTTTGATAAAAATTGCCAAAGGAGTTTATAGATACGATCCGAAGAAAGCATATATAAGAAAACTGGAAGATTTTAGTGCCGCTCAAAAAGAAGTAATACTAAAAAGAGATGGCTACAAGTGTGTTATTTGTGGCAGGGGAAAAAAGGACGGGGTTGATTTACAAATAGATCATATAAAACCTAAAGACTTCGGAGGGGAGGCAACGATAGAAAACGGGCAAACTTTATGTGCTCAACATAATTTTATAAAGAAAAATTTAAAGCAAACTGAGACTGGTAAAAAAATGTTTATTAGATTATATGAATTGGCAAAAAGTGAGAAAAACGAGGAATTGATGAAATTTTGTATGGAAGTTTTGGAAACATTTGAAAAACACGACATTAATGGCCACATAGTTTGGAATAAATAAAAATTAATTGAGAAATAAAATGATAGAAGGAATTTTAGTTATAATTTTATTTTGGGGCGGAATATTTTTTATAGGCTGGGTAATTAATACCATTTCAGATTTATCTAAAAAGCACAAAGAGAAAGTTAGAGATCAAGTTGCACAAGAAGTTTTGAACGGAATGGATATAAAAACAACTATTGAAAGTTATAAAAACAAATTAGCCATTATAAATTGTCAAAGGCCTGACCCCATCGGAGAAGAAATAGAAGTATTAAGGACGCAATTTTTTGGAAGAGACGCTATTTTAATAAAAGATTGTCCGGAGTGTAAAGAAGGTAGTCTTATAGTTAGAAAAGGAAAATATGGTAAATTTTTAGGTTGTACAAAATATCCGAATTGTAAATATACGAGCAAAATCACAGAAGCTCGAGAAGAATATAAAAAAAATATCAATGAACAGGTCGTTGAAGATATTCAGCGAGCTTATTTAAACTTATGAGTTATTATGATGAGGTAAAACAAGAGCTAGTAAATCTTCTATCTGATTTTAGCAAAGCATCAGAAAAATTTGATGTCGCATTCAAAAAGCTAGAAGAACAAAAACAAGGAGTAATCCAGCTAGCGAAAGAAAGACAGGTGGGCTTTCCGTGGCTTGCAAAAGCATACGCTGAATTTTTTGAATTACAGGATAAAAACATAATTGATTTTTTATATTACAAAAAACATTCTGCTGTTTCTGCCAGTGAGATTGTTAAAGAACATTCTAGGTTAAGAAGAGAAGCACAGAAAGAAGCTAAAATTGCCAAATATTTGGTAGAATATTACGAAAATATAGCCCCTTTTCTTGTTGATTTGAAAGAAGAAGTTAATATTGCCACAGAGCAGGAAAAAGAATTACTAAAAGAATATTCCGAGGAAGAATTGCAAGATGAAGCAACTCATTATTTAACCAAAGAAGAATACAGAAAACTACCTACTGTCAAGAAAAATCAGACAGCATTAGACCGTTTTTGGAAAAGACCAAAGTCAAAGTGGCTTATTGGTCGCCTGTATGAACGATACGTTGGTTATTTATATGAAAAAGAAGGTTATGATGTCGAATATGTAGGAATTTTTAAAGGTTTTGAAGATTTGGGAAGGGATTTAATTTGTAAAAAAGGAGATGATTTTATAGTGATACAATGTAAGAATTGGGCTGAATTTAGAACAATTTACGAGAAACACATATTCCAATTTTTTGGCACAGTTTTTCAGTACAAGGATGAAAACAAGGACAAAAACGTAAAAGCCATTTTTTATACTTCTACGAAGCTGTCTGACTTGGCTAGACGTTTTTCAAAGGAATTGAATATTGAGCTTAAAGAAAATTTTAAGTTTGATAAAGAATATTCTGTTATAAAGTGTAATATTTCAAAAGTTAACGGAGCTAAAATATACCACCTCCCATTTGACCAGCAATATGATAATACAAAGATAGAAAAAGACAAAGGCGAATTCTACTGCCGAACAGTAAAAGAAGCCGAAGATGCCGGATTCCGTAGGGCATTTAGATATAAAGGAATAAAAAATAATAAAAATTAATTGAAGAATGAAAATAAATCAGAAGTTTTTCGGTAAGGATTTAGCTAATGATAGAAATCGCTATCTAAAAATACTATTCGCTTTTTTTTCGGAACTCGGCATAGAAGAAGATTATTTAGTGAATATGTTGAATAAGAAAACAAAAAAGTTTTTTCATGATTTATTACATGTAATAATATTTTATCAATACGCAGAAAAAGTTATTGATGAAAGAGATGATATTATTCGCCCCGTTCTATTAATATGCCTAATAGATGCTATAGAGGACAAAAAATTGCAACTGATTCAGAAGCTCGAAAATTTTTTCTGCCGGTTAGACAATGAAGATAAAATTTATCTTATCGATCGGATTAAAAAACTAACGAAGTATAGAGGCAAAATAAACAGTAGAAAGTTGTATCATGATCTTATTATTCGTCATAGGATTTATAAAAATTTTGCGAGAGATGCGATTTATAAGGACGTCGACCCGCAGTTAAAGTATTTAAACCGATATATAAAAAAATTAGCTGTTCATTTATACGGAATAAGAAATTATGTTCTACATGAATCACGGCAAGTTTTATATGCTATGAATATGGATGAAGAGTTGAATATTTTACCTTCAAGCCTTTTTAACTATAAAGCTGATAAGAAAATAGGCATAACAAAGAAAAAAATTAAAAAAGGATTTATGCTTTGGAGCAATATAGCATTCTTAGAGTATAGAAAAATCATTAAGCGTGGTGTAATAATTAAATTAAAAATTAATTGAGGAACCCCGTTAGATTTTTGAAAAACTCTAACGGGGCAAGTAAAAATATGAATATAGAAGTGGAGATAAAAATTGAAATTGAAAATTTTGCCGAGATAAAAGAAAAGGTGGCAAAAAAGGGTAAATTAATAAAATCAATAAAACAAATTGACGAGTATTATATTCCAAGCCATAGAAATTTTTTTGCCCAAAAACCCCATCCAGTAGAATGGCTTAGAATAAGAACCAATCCAGACAAGGTTGTTTTTGAATATGATAAGTCAATAAATAAAGACGCAGAGGGTAGGCAGGAATATGCCGAAGAATATGAAACAGAAATTTCTAACCCAGAGGAATTTAGAAAAATTTTAAACTTTTTAGATTTTCAAAAAGTTGTGATTGTGGATAAGCAAAGAGAGTATTGGGATTGCGGAGATATTGAGGTGGCTCTGGATAAAGTAAAAGGTTTGGGAAATTTTATAGAAGCAGAAGCAAAAGGTGATTTTAAAAATACAGCTGATGCTAGAAAAAAGTGTGTAGAATTTTTAGAAAACTTAGGAATAAATAATGTTACAGAAAAAGAAATTAATAAAGGATATCCGGTTTTATATTTAGAAAAAAATAAATAGAAAAAGATTGGAATAAAAGCGAAAAGGTAACTCAGAAATTAAAACCAAAGAATTTATATAACTTTAACGTTTTAATTTCTGCCTGAATTTACTCGCGTTCGCTACGTAAATTCAAGTAAAAAATAATTGGATTAATTTTAAATGGATATTAAAGAAATTATTTTAAAGGGAGCTATTATGATCGACGTAAGAACTAAAGAGGAATATGCGCAGAAGCACGCCAAAGGATCTTTGAATATTCCGCTTGATGAAATTGGTGAAGCTGTAACGTGGCTTATAAAAGATATTCCAATAGTTACGTGTTGCGAGACAGGAAGCAGGAGCGAGACGGCAAAAGATATACTTGAAGCAAACGGATTTGAAAAAGTTTACAATGGCGGTTCGTGTAATAATCTTGACGGCATTAAATCTTCCGCAGGTTGTTCTGTAAAACATTAAAAAACAAAAAAATTAATTGATAAATAAAATGTCTATATATAATCACCAAAAAAATGTTTCAATTGGTTCTACTATTAGAGAGGTGGTTTTTGGGGTTGAAGACGGCATGGTTTCCACCCTTGGTGCAATAACTGGTATTGCAATTGGAAGCCAAGATTATTTTACTGTCATTCTTGCAGGATTGGTCATTATTTCTGTTGAATCAATATCTATGGGCATTGGTTCATATCTTGCCAACCGATCTGAGCGAGATGTAAATCAAAGAAGAATTGCAGAAGAGAAAGAAGAAATACATAAACATCCCAAAGAGGAAAAAAATGAATTAGAAAATATGTTTATTAGAGATGGCTGGTCTAGTAATCTTGCGCAAGAAATGTCGATAGAGGCGTCACAAAATAAAGAACTTATACTTAAGGAAATGTCCTATCGCGAGTTAGGTGTCAGCCAATTATACCCGTCTTTGCCAATTAAAAATGCAGTATTTATGTATTTGTCTTATATTATTGGTGGGCTTATTCCTTTGGTTGCTTATTTCTTTTTGCCTGTATTGTGGGCTATGCCTGTTTCAATTTTTGTTACTTTAGTTGGTTTGTTCATTCTTGGAGTTGCTACAACAAAATATACAAAAGTTTCATGGTTTAAATCTGGCATGCGTATTTTAATTTTTGGATCAGTTGCTTTATCTGTGGGTTTTGTTGTTGGCAAAATTGTTACTTTATTTCAATAAATTATTATTAAAAATTATGAAAAAAGAAAATAAAACTAAACAAATTGTTAAAAAATATTATAGTAAAATTGCCAAAGGTGGCAGTTGTTGTGGTTGTAAAAAACAAACAGAAAACGAACAGATTGCTAAAAGCATTGGCTATTCAGATGAGGAAATAAAGTCGTTTAGCGTTGCTAATTTAGGATTGGGTTGCGGAAATCCAACAGGTATGGGAGAGATTAAAGAAGGCGAGACTGTTTTGGATTTGGGCTCTGGGGCTGGGTTTGATTGTTTTTTGGCAGTTAAAAAAGTGGGCAAAAATGGTAAAGTTATTGGCGTTGATATGACAGAAGAAATGATTGAAGTTGCCAGAGAAAATGCAAAAAAGCATGGCTACGATAATGTTGAGTTTAAGTTGGGAGATATAGAAAATTTACCAATTGAAGATAATTCTATAGATGTGGTTATTTCTAATTGTGTAATTAATTTGGCGCCGGATAAATCAAAAGTATTTAAAGAAGTTTACCGCGTTTTAAAAAAGGGCGGACGAATGTATCTTTCGGATATTGTTTTACTTGGTGATTTAACAAAAGAACAAAAAGAAAACGAAGAGCTTATTGCTGGTTGCGTTGGCGGGGCATTACTTAAAGACGATTATTTAAACTTAATTAAGAAAGCTGGTTTTGAAGTTAAAATTTTATCTGAAGATAAAGATATTAGTAAAAGGCAATATCAAGGTGCTTTATTAGAAAGTTTGAAAGTTGAAGCAAAAAAATAAAAAATTTTTAAAAATAAAAGCGAGCAACGATTTTCGCAATTTAAGCCTTAATGTATAAATTTTATATGGCTTAAAATTGCGAAGTGATTTTATTCGCTTCGCTCATAAAATCAAATAAAAATATGTCAGAAAACTTAAGGTCTTCAGACAATTTACCTGAAGAAGAAAAAAATAACAAGGAAATTTTGGATGGTGATTTGGGCAAAAATGGTGAACACGAAATAAAGAACAACGAAGGGAATAAACCAACCAAGCAGGATGGAAACGAGCCAATACCAGAAGCAAAAGCTAAATGTCCAATTTGTAAAGCAGAACTTGGTTTTATGGGTTGGTGCCATAACTGCAGGAAGAAAATGTAACGACACAAACGTAGAAGTAAATTTTAAAAAATTATGGATTTTGAGAAAGAGATAAATTTAATAAAGGAAAGAAACAAAAAGGTGGAGATGGACAAGGCGTGGGAAACCAGCTGGGCGCGGAAAGTTTTGATTGCTGTTTTAACTTACATTGTTATTGTAATTTTCTTTTATTTTGCCAAACTGCCAAAGCCATTTGTAAATGCAATTGTGCCCACTTTGGGCTTTGTGATTTCAACGTTTTCAATTCCGTTATTTAAAAATTGGTGGATTAAAACCAAAAAGAAATAATATGAAGAAAGAAGAAATAAAAAAAGGAGAGATTGTTATTTATCAGTCTCCCGACAAAAAAGTAAAAATTGATGTTTCGTTAGATAAAGAAACAATATGGCTTGATGCTCATAAAATAGCTAAGATTTTTGATGTAAACAGGCCTGCAATAGTAAAACATATAAATAACATATATAAAAGCGGAGAATTGTCTGAAGAATTAACCTGTTCCATTTTGGAACAGGTTGCTGCTGACGGAAAAATACGCAAAATGAATATGTATAATTTGGATATGATTATTTCTGTGGGATACCGAGTGAATTCCAAAAAAGCTACTCAGTTTAGAATTTGGGCGACAAAAACCCTGAAAGATTTTTTAGTAAAAGGATATGCAATAAATGAGAAAAGATTAACAGAGGCACAAAACAAATTTAAGGAGTTACAATCTGCTGTTGAATTTTTAAAAAATAAATCTGGAAATGAGCTTTTGGTAGGACAAGAAAAAGAAATTTTAAGTTTGTTGGCTGACTATTCTAAAACCTTAACACTGCTTGAACAATACGACAAAGATAAATTGTCTTTGGTAAAACGCGGTAAAAGTAAATTTGTATTAGAGTATAATGGTGCCATAGATGTTATAAAAGAAGTTAAGAAGAATTTGTTAGAAAAAAAAGAAGCTAGTGATTTTTTTGGTCAAGAAAATTCTGAAAGGTTTAAGGGAATAATAGGAAATATATATCAAACGTTTGAT
>Ga0172381_10007899_pt1 | contig 10469 bp, 14 predicted proteins | sample Leawel6488metaG_FD_119754 | JGI IMG/M metagenome (GOLD analysis project Ga0172381, IMG submission 119754) | Leachate microbial communities from a municipal landfill in Southern Ontario, Canada - Leachate well 64-88 metaG | ecosystem: Engineered > Solid waste > Landfill > Unclassified | place... | reverse complement strand
GGCTTCAATACCGTGCCGAGGAATTCCGCCATCACGAAATCAAACGGAGTAAGCATCTTCTTAATGCTCTCCCGCCTATTCGCGTAATCGGCGCTGTATGCGTAAAGCATCGCAGTACGGATAATCGCTTGAGGGTTATTCATCGTCGCCTCCATACCTACATAGTATGATCTAGATAGGCTGTGTCAATAAGATTATTCTTGCGGCTTATTGTCTTCCGCCGATTCGGTAGGAGCTTCGCTAGGAGTCTCCGACATTCGTTTATACATCTCCTCAGCGTAATACGTTGCGGTCTGTTTATGATACTTAGCAAACCGCGCGCTGATCGTCGAATAGTCCCCCACATACATAATGAGGAGCTTATCGTAAGTAAAGTAATTCACGGGGTAAGTCGCTCCAATCTTATTGCGACGTTCCATAAGCGTCTCAAAAGCGCTGAAAATATCTTCCACGCCGAATTCCAATGGAGAAAACAGCGGGTCTTGATTTGACGAAGGCTTTTCTTCCAACGTGATAAGGCAATCACACTCGGTAAGAACCAGCGACTCCGCAATATCCCAAGGCTCCCCTCCAGGAATAGAATCAACCAATGTCCGCTCGAAAGTGATGTACTCCACGAAGGCCCTGGTCAAGTCGGCGTTATTAGTAAACTTCATTGGGTTACCTTCTTTCTTATAGACTAACTATAGCGCGTAGATAGGCGATGTCAATAACAACTTCATTCTACAGTGTGCGCCAGAAGCTATGCCCGAATTGAACCACGCACTTCTCACCGTACTTCTCTTTATATGTTTTGACAGCCGTTTTTCTAATCGACCGAAAACTATTGCCCCTCCAAAGACTGACAAGCACAGGCTTCTCATTCTCTTTATTCGGCTCCACAGTAACAAAGCAACAACACTCTTGTGGTGGATCATAGAGAAACATGTCGCGCCTCCTTACCTAGACAGTATCATCGGATAAGGCGATGTCAATAAGAGTAGTAACTCCTGCTAATGAAATCACAGAGTCCACAAGTCCAATTGGGATTCTGAATCCCCAAGTGGCAATTACAATGAATACAGCGCCTTCTCGTTTCAACCGGCATTCCGTATTCATCAAGATACCGCTTAACAAAATCAGACTTCGTTGCCATGTTTGCCTCCATACCTAGATAGTAACATAGAGTATGCTGATGTCAATTATCTTATTCGATATCGCTATCTTTTGCTGCTCGTAATATTTAAATTGGCTTTAGCCTTTTAATTGACATTGCCTATTCCTATGCTATGATTAGTCTACATAGAAAGGAGTTCATTGAATCTTTTAGGTTTAAGTTTTTCCCTGAACGCGGCGCAAGTTCAAATAAACAATTCCCAATCGCGGAATAGGATATAGGATAAGTGTATGCTGCGGGTGGATATATTGGTGATAGATCTCGCTGTATATTCCTATAGCTTAAACGCTATAAACCGGCGAAGCATTCCCCTTTATAGTTAGAGAATACCTCACCGATTCGGGAAGTCAATTATTCTTTACTAGGCGATACCCAAGAGGCTCCAAGTCCTCATTGATTTCCCTAAGCGTTTGCGCTGGCAATGTTCCTCCCAATTCATTAATAGCTTCCGATAGATCAGCCACCGCATTCGTTGCCCTACCCTGCTCGCGGATTGTCTTTTCTCTGTTATTCATCACAGCTACCTCCATAAAAAGATATTACTACAGTATTAGGCGCGCGTCAATAAGATTCTATCTACACGAATTACATTCTTTTACAATTGACCATACGTAGCCATATGTATTCACGCGCACACTTTGTATTTCGCCCCTAGTGAAAACCTCACCTGTTATGGGTTATTCAAATCAAAACAGCCTCTTTACGCTAAAAGGCGAATTGTAAAAGATTGTAAGGACTTGTAATTCGTCGCTTACAAGTTAATCAACAAGGTCAGGATCTGTTTCAGAATCGTGAATAACAGGAGGCTCACTCAAACATTCAACATTGGCTCCCACCAATCTTTCATTGCCCAATTGATAAAGCGCCTCCCTAACTTCATCATCAGGCATATCATCAGGCACGTCAAGCTCCACATTGACAAACCAAGCCACAACAGCTTTAACTGTTCTCATATCAAACCTCCTTACAAGCATACTATCATGAACATAGGCGCGTGTCAATAAACTCTATAAGCTTACCTGTCACCCGCCTAAGATAAATCTTACCCCGTTTAAGTTCATCCATTTTTACAATCCACCTTTGTTTCCACCCGCCCACACACGTTTATGGGTAGGGTTTGCGTAGGGGTCAAATACAATAAACCCCCTTTATGGCATGTAGTCAAAAAACCTACACTCTATATTTACCGGGCTTTTTGATTAATGAGTTATTTGTATTTTGCCCCTAGTAAAAAGGTCACTTTAATTGGGCTAAGTAAACAAACAGGGTATGTACGTATAAATGATTATGCGTTTACAAATCAAGACTTGATTATTGCAGTAAGACCATCTTCTCCCCAGACTTCCAATAGATAATCGATTTGAGCCTCTATTCCTTTGTTATTGATATTAGCCGCTTCTACGGCTTTTGCCGCATGGACCAATTCATCTAGGTCTTCTGGCTCATCTGAACAATCTTTAATATATTGAATAATCTCAATACGAGTCATGAAAACCTACTTTCTTTAAAAGTCTTCCTCATACTCCTCGAATTCTTCCTTTACAGGTTCCTCATAACCATAGAATGCGGCTTCTTTCATTCCATGGTGCTTCTCGTAATGCCTCGCCCACGCCTGTTCGTCCGCGTATGTCATTGTCAATTGCCCGCGACAACCATTCCATTGACGCGCAGGACAATGCGCAAACGTATGCTCGTGACAACAACAGATACAACCCGCAATCTTATCGAGCTTATTAGTATCGCCCGCCCACATTGCATCTTCGATATCTTTGGATGGGGCGAGTTTTTTCATTATTGCCGCCTACTAAAAGTAATAGGTTATCAGAAGGAATTAGGCAATGTCAATTAAGCCGTAAGGTAAGTAACTTGGTTAGATTATTTGACATTGCCTTGTTTCCTCAACTAAACTTACCCCCTTACATAAACTCACTAAGGGTAACATTGCAGCCGTGATAGTGAATCCGCGCATACTTACACGCTCCACTAATAGCCCTTGCCTCGGCCACTGTCCAGCTACGCTTGGGCGAACCTACATGCATAGACGAGATAGCACGGGCTTCGCCTACTTGCCCGCTCATAATCAATCGAGCGACCTGGATTCCAACCTTACCTGCTTTGAATGCGGTATGATTCATGTTAGGCTCCATGAGTATAGGTTGTTTATTAGGCAATGTCAAGTAAACCGTAGGTCAAGTAACTCCCGCCCCTTTATTCAATACCGCCTTCGTTCGCATTCTCCCAGAAAGAAGCATATTCGTTGCGCTTGTCCTGGGAATCAAACCGCTCCGCTGGACCACTAATAGCATCAAAGACCGCCAGGGCAATCTTCTCGTGGTCCGCAGCAATATCAAGCGTTCTAATGTTCAGCGCCCATGCAAGCCTGCACAGGTTTACGTGATTAGCCGCACGCAGCTTCTCGATTGAGATTACGTGCCTTTCAAAGATGTTTCGAGGCATGACTACCTCCTATATGGCAATGTCAGGTAACTAACCGCTTCTTTTGATTGGTTACCTGACATTGCCACCCGAACATATACCTATATGCCCGATCATATATCTATATGCTCGAATGGCGGCGTTTTTCAGTTTAGTGGTACGCCTCGCGCAATACTGCCGCGCTTACCAAGGGACGCGCCGGATATACTTCCCGGCCTATCTCGCCAAGTCCCACTGCGCAAAGCTGGTTTCAGGTAATTCTCGCCTAGACAGACGCACGTCTATACCGGGCGATTATCTAACCAGCAACCGTGCGGGCGTCACCCGCGCGCATAACATCAGGCATAATTGTACCTCCAATGTCAATTTAAGTTTATTGTCATTGCCGTATCCCGCCCGGCATTAGAGCCGGGCGGGCGCCTGTATTCGTTCAGGACATCGCTCCGCTTAGTCTCACGACACTGCGATGTACTTGCGTCCGCGAGTTTCTCCCTCGCAGCGAAGCAGCCCCTCCACCAGGGCGTTCTTGACGGTTCCGATCATTCCGACCGGATCCACGTCCGGGAATGATTCCTTGAGAGTCTCCATTCGGATACCGTCCACGCCACGGGACTTGATAAGCGTCAGGATTGCGGCCTGGACTTCCGCCGGGGGAAGATTGGCAGTAATCTTATCCCCTGACGTAGGGACCGCACCCGGAGGCTTCGCGGGCTTGGGGGTAACCGGTGCCTTCTCCTTGCCGAATTGCTGGAGCAAGGCCGCGCGAGCCGCAGACTCCGTCAGTCCCATTCCCATGAGGGTCGCTGCCATTGCCAGGGCTGCCGCGCGACGGTCAGGGGAAAGCTTCGCGCTTTCCGCCTTTTCCGCTGCTTCCTTAGCATCTTGCGCAGCCTGCTTGGCTGCGTTGGCAAGCTGCTCGGCTCGCTCGGCGGTTCGCGTTGCCACCGCAAGAAGCGAAGCCACGTCAACGGCCAAGTCCAGCCCAACAACCAGCTTATCGAACGGGGAAACTGTCATGGGAGCCTCCGAGGTAAGGGTAACGGTTTCGGTCGCGTTGGTGGTATCGGTCGTCGTCGTCATGGTTCGTTCTCCCTGTTGAGTACACTGTAGCACCGTTTTTTGCGGTGTCAATAACTTCTTTTTAGCGGCTTTCGTTTCTCTTATCTTCGCCGCTTTCTCTTTGCTACCCCTTCACTCTATCATGCTTCTTAGCGGAGTCAATATCTTTTTTCGTTGCCCTTATCGGCTCCGCTGCTCTCTGCTACAACCCGACTATCTCATGGCTTAGCCAGAATACAATATTAATCGACAGGGCCTTATCCCGATTGCCCTTGTCGAATTTAATTGACTACAGCCTGATCCGTGGTAATCTTGGCTTAACAAAGGAGGAACGCATGAACATTCCATATTCGTAGTGCGGCAGCGGCAGGGGAGGGCTTAAGGCGAACGGCCCGCGAAAGCGGGCCGGAACCTCGAAACATAAAGTGAGGACTATCACTATAATTTAACCTTGTTCAGACAGATCCCGCTGTATATTCCAATCGTTCCCCTCCCATATCCAGGGGTTGTCCTCCCTGTATGGTCCTATCGGGTTACGATAAAAGCGAGGCGGCTGTCGTAGTCGCCCACTTTAGTGGGCTGTCGCCGCCTCGCGTCGCCTTGTGATATGAGTATCTCACGGATTCGGCGGTTGTCAATTAAAACTTTAGGGAGGTGCTTTCGCGCCTCCCCTCGCCTTAGTTCGCCATTGTGGTTTGCTGCGCGTTAGACTCCCTAACAATAGCAAGGATCATGCTATCGAGCTTGTCACTTTCCATCTTAAGGAAGCCTGACACAAGTGCCGCAATATTGCGCCGAACGGCAGGCTGTACCAACGTTTGCGCGATGTCCTCGGCACAATTCTCGATAAGGTAATCGTATGCACTGTCAAACGTGCTATTATCCTCCTGAATTGCTGTAGTTACCTTCCACGCAGCAACCATCATAATGTGTTCGTTGTTTCTCATAGGTTCACCTTATCACGGTTTAAGGCAGTGTCAATTAAATCTTTAGGGAGGCGCTTTCGCGCCTCCCGCTCGCCTTATCACAATACCTGCTTACCCTTATCAGATATGCAAACGTAACCCGGATAACAAACCCGGAGAATACCCGCCAGGGTCTTAGCTTCGCTCTGAGGCACAATATTCGCCTTCAATGCCGCATCCCAACGCCTACCGCGCACGTTCTTGATACGTGCTACGAATTCCTCTTGATATGGCGCAGACACGGAATAAAACCGATCCTTGAACGGCAAAACATGAACCGTGCCAAGGCGCTTAATGATACGCTCGGCCAGTGTCGAATAACCCAGCGCGTCAATTACCAGCGCGAAGCGAGCACAATGCGTGCCATGCTGATCAATGGCAATCGCGTTTACAAGTGAATTGCTCGCCGCATGCGCGTCATTATTGACATACGCATCATACAGTCCGGGCGGAATCTTATCGCCCGGAATCGCACCGAGTAGCTCGGTCGCGCGGTTCCAGTCGGGCTCGTTATTGGGTACGCCGAACCCATGGCGCTTACGGCACTCAGGCCCGACCCCTGCTTCCACGCTGTCCGCATCTACCAGCGGGCGAGCGCAGCAGGCACAGTTAGTGGCGAGCATTCGGGTGGAAGGTGCGTTTTCGTATGCCATAGTGGTTATCCTATATCGGTTTAAGGCAATATCAATTTAAAGATAAAAGCCTTTTACATATCCGCCCAGGTACACGCTATCCCGCCCTTATTAAACGCCATTAGCGCGCTTTGCTGCGCGCATATAGCGTATCATGGGCGAACTATCAGCGGAGCGCGTATCGCGGGAATACCGCGCGAAGCTGCGCGATTACCGCTTCCACGCAAAACCCACGCTTAAGAAGCTTACGCGATTCCAAGCGGGCAGACTTGCGCATCCGCTCCAGGGACTTGATTGACTCCAGCCTTTGCTGGATTGCTTCCTGGTGCGCCTTGATCTCGGTTTCCAAGATTGTGCGCTCGCTGGCGAACTTACGTTCGTCCAGGCTCGTTTGAAAAGCGTATTCCGCCTGAGAATCGAAGGACGGCTGCGCGAGAACGGGCGGAATTGTATCAGCAACAGAAGGGAGCGGCTTTGCATTGTGGACCGCGACGATATCGCCCTGCCGAATGCAGGTCCGTACTCCTTCGCAGTCGAATTCGTAGGCCAATCGCCCCTGGTAAAGCATCTTGCCTACGATAGTTCCAATACGCCCATTCTGCAATTCGACCGTGGTATTCAATTCCATGGTAACCCACTTTCGTATTCGTGCCTACATGGAAGGGAGCGGCCTTATTACCGCTCCCTCATGCCTGCTAACTCAGCCACGGAAACCCTTGAGGGAAAGCGCGCCCTCAGCGGGCCATGCGAGAGTCACGCCCCGGAGCTTGACGGGCGGAACCGAAAGATTCTCCAGCATACGTGCTGCTGCACGTTGTGCCTTTTCTGCTTCCGTAAGGCACGGACGACCACGCTTGCGAGGAACCGCAGGGGTTTCCTCTTCGTCCGAATCAGCGCCCTGGAAAAGATGCTTATTCGCGTTAGCAAGCTCGTCTGCTTGGGTTTCCAAGTTTGCCTGGACCTTGGCATCCCAGTACCTCAACCACGAGCAGACGATATCAATATCGTCCTCCAATACGTCGGACGCACCGTTATCCTCCGGGTCCTCGTCCAATTCGCGAGCCTGATAACCGTCAATCGCGTTAAGGTCGCGTTCCTTGAGATCATCCGTGCGAACCGTCAAGGGCAATTCCGGATTACCGGAAACGATCTCGTGAATTGAAGCAGACGAGAATCGGTTTCGATGGTAGCCTACCTCGTGATTCGAGAGGCATGCCAGCCCGGAAAGCGCTAGGGTTTCCAATTCTGTCCACAATGTTCCTGCTTCACCGTAACTCGTGACGGATCCGTCTCGGAAAGATAGGTAATCTTCGTCGGCCTGGAATTGATTGGCCTTGAGCGTATACCGGATTGCAGTGAAACCCGTGCAGCCGTTGACAACCCGGAATTCGAGAACCGAGCGACTACCGCAACGGAAGGCAATCCGATCCGAATTGCGGATAGCCTTCGCGATTACCTGTTCGCGGTCTGTCTCACTGTCATGGTCGAATGATGCGGAGATGGGGAACCGCCCTTCGCATCCGAGCACCGGAGAATGGCGCTCATGATCGAGAGCATTAATGTTGCTGCGATAGTCTGCGCCTAGGGAAACGAGCTTGCGGGAGACGTTGTTCATAGTGACCTCTTAGCGGTTCAGGTTTCGTTTAGCAACCGTCCGACCACTGACAAGATAAGTCCCCTGCAATGATAGGCAAGGGGTCAAGGGTACGATGGTGCGTTTTTCTTAGCAAGTGAACATACATATATGGCCATATCACTTTCACTTACAACGGAATTAACGGGTTCGGCTTGTGTCAATAACCGAGCCAACTACCGCCCTATATCGCGATATCAAGCACCATGCCAGCACGTTATCAGGCCGTTATCAAGCCTGCTATGGGTTCCGTTTATTCCCTGATAGTGGGCTGGCTATAGTGTGACGAGGAGCCCTTACAGGGCGACGATAGCCGCTTGTCCTGGGTTAGCGGCTCGGTCAATAACGGACTACAGGCTACCCTATAGCGTGCCAGGAAACGGCTATAGTCAATCACGGAATCCCTGGACTATAGTATCTATTCCCGTTAATTGCGCGAATACTATTGTTCCAATGTTTCCCGTTTATTAATCGCGAAGTAACTGGAATGAATGGAATTACAATTGGAACGGAATAGTTTATCAGCGAAGTAACGCAGTGCGGCGTAGTGTTGGCAGGTTTATTGCTAGAGCCGCTGGCAGTTACAGTGAGGACGGAATCCTCCGGACATACTTCCGTTGTGGCTGTACTCAGGCCGCGCTGCGCGCGGCCCCCCAAAGTGGTCAAATTCCTGCATATTTTTTTCGTCGAAATTGGGACCACTTTAAGCCAAAAAAGGCTGAAAAATGAAAATTTCTTTATGAACCTGTGTAGACTTAAACATGTTTTTTAAGCCTTTATATCGTGGCAAGATACAATCATAAAAGCCTATAAAAATAGGCAATATTGAATAAAGTTATAATATATAAAATAAAACCACCATTAAACAAGCTATAATCTTTAGCAACATCAAATAAATCACACGAATTATAGGCAATATCAAATAAACTCTATAAAACTAACAAAAAACAGGCTATAATTAATAGCAACATCAAATAAATCACATAAAATCATAGGCAATAATGAATAAAGCTATAAATTATCTCCATTAAACAGCTAACGTTCTATAGCAACATCAAATAAATCACATGAAAACACGGCAATATTGAATAAAGCAGCGCGGTTTGGCAATATTGAATAAAGCTTAATGTTATGGTATATAAATTGGATAAATCATACATAGGCGATAATAAATAAATCTATAAAGGAGAGGTAATAATGAATAAGGTAGTTATGTCTATATACCTATAGGGTGGATGAGATAATTAGAGTATAGGTATAGGTGAGATAGAGGTATAACTACATGGGTAAAAGGGTATAGGGTATAGGGTATGTATAGGTTTTATTATTATAGGGAGAGTGTATAGGTAATGTATATAGGTACATACATATAATACAGTTATAAGTTATTTGGTTATGGGGTATAGGTTATCTTTTTACGCGGCGGGAATTGAAATAAAGTATTTGTTTATTTTGGTGTATAAGTTTTTTGTAGGAGCGAGGCGGGGGAGAAATAAATTTAGGGGAAAAATCAACTTAATTAAGAAATCGACTTAGTATAGATTATTTTATAAGGCGGGGGATTATTTAGACCACGATGAGGCGATATAGATAGAGGATTGGATGAGGGAGGCGGGGCCATCGGGTGAGAGGGCGCCGGTAGGGTCAGGGGAGGAGGTGGTAGTCCAGAAGACCCAAGAGTTAGAAGATATTAGGATGCCGGTCATTTTGAAATAGGTAATGGAGGTAGAGCCACCTTGGGGGAAGGATGTATAGCCGCCGGGTCTTTTATTATCGACGGTACCGGAAGAGGGGGGGATGTGGTAGAAAGAGTAACCATCGGCGGAATTAGAAGTTGAGCCGAAGGCGGTGTAGGTTGTGGGGATAAGGTCGCAGGGTAAGTCAGCCATTTAGAACACCATGATAGGGGGTAGGGCATTAGAGTCATAGAGGCCGGGCCAAGGTAGGACAATATCGTCAAGTTGCCAGAATTTACGGGCATTATTTTCGACATAGGTAGTAATTGGATAACCGCCGAGGATAGGGTTAGAGATAGGGCCGAACCACATATCGTAAACTTGACCGTTGCGACCTTTAGCGTTAGCGGTATCGGAGGCAAGGCCGAGTGGGAAGAGGTGGAATTCGTTAGAGATTTGATTTTTTCTATAAAGTTCGGTCCATTCGAGTAGGGTAGAGTTAAAGGCGCCTTCGGCGGTAAGGAAAGAGAGAGCCCAAGTGGAGTTGATGTACATAGAGATGCGGGCGGAATCGTTAAAATAGGGTAGATTAGTTTGGGCGCCATAAAAGGCGGTAGCTATAACTGGGTAAGACCAACCTGGGGTAGGATTTTTAGGTTTATCGAAGAGCCAGAAGGCGGTGACGGCGTTATTTAGGCCGACGACGATGCGGGTACATTCGCCGTCGGTACTTTGCATGACGTGAACGATTCTTGCATAATTTGCTCCGGTGCCTCCATCTGTCCACGAGGTGTTATTGATAAGAATTGATTGAGTGGTAGCGGTCGGGCGAGCGGAGGTAGAGCCTCCGGTAAAGCCAGATATACCCAAAACCAAAGTGAGGGCATAAGCGCTTGAGTTATTAAGATCGAT
>Ga0172381_10007898_pt1 | contig 10469 bp, 6 predicted proteins | sample Leawel6488metaG_FD_119754 | JGI IMG/M metagenome (GOLD analysis project Ga0172381, IMG submission 119754) | Leachate microbial communities from a municipal landfill in Southern Ontario, Canada - Leachate well 64-88 metaG | ecosystem: Engineered > Solid waste > Landfill > Unclassified | place... | reverse complement strand
ATAATTTTTCATTCTTATTGAACCTCCTTTTAAGATATAATTCTATAACTTTACAAAAAAACCAAGACAATGAAAGAGCTTTCCTTAACATTGGCCAATATGGATGAAGCATTCCCTTCATCGTTCACACAAGAACAACTTGCCAAAGCAAAAACCATTTTCTTAAAAAAATTAGCTGAAGATGCGCATTCCTTTTACCAGGGTAAAATTCAGGTTGTGCCCAAGGCGCCTGTGGCTGGATTTAACTGGTTTAATGTTTGGTACACACCTGGCGTATCAAAGGTTTCAACCAATATAAGGGATAATAACGATTGCTCTTTTGAACTGACAAACCGTGGAAACCTGGTTGCAGTTGTGAGCGATTCAACCCGTGTCCTGGGCGATGGCGACTGTACCCCGCCGGGAGGTTTGGGCGTTATGGAAGGAAAAGCATTCCTGATGAAATACCTGGGCGGTGTTGATGCCGTGGCATTGTGTATTGACAGTAGGGATAAAGATGGGAAACATGACCCCGATAAAATCATTGAGTTTGTAAAGATGGTCCAACCTAGTTTCGGCGCCGTCAATCTGGAAGATATTTCACAACCCAACTGTTTTAAAGTATTGGATGTTCTCCGCGAAGAATGCGATATCCCGGTCTGGCACGACGATGCCCAGGGAACAGCTTGCGTTACTTTAGCCGGATTGATCAATGCCCTGAAATTAGCCGGTAAAAAGATTTCCGATGTTAAAATTGTCATGATGGGAGCCGGGGCCGCCAATACTACCATCGCCCGGTTGCTTATTACCGACGGGGCAGATCCTTCCAGGTTGATCCTGTTTGATACCAAAGGTTCGCTCCATGCCGGTCGTACGGATATTAAAGCCGATACCCGGTTTTACCGTAAATGGGAATTATGCGAAACTACCAATCCAAACCGTGTGGCGACAATGGATGAAGCCATCGCTGGGGCCGATGTGCTGATCTCCCTGTCAACGCCGGGACCCGACGTGATAAAGAGGCAATGGGTGAAGAGTATGGCCGAAAAAGGAATCCTCTTCGCCTGTGCCAACCCCGTACCTGAAATTTATCCTTATGCTGCTAAAGAGGAAGGAGCTTTTATTGTAGCTACAGGCAGGGGCGATTTTCCGAACCAGGTGAACAATTCCATTGGATTCCCCGGTATTCTTAAAGGGGCTTTGATGGTAAGGGCACGGAAAATTACCGATAACATGGCCATCGCCGCAGCCTATTCATTGGCAAACTATGCGGAACGCCGGGGCATCAGTCCCGATAACATTGTCCCCAATATGGAAGAAGCCGGAGTATTCCCACACGAAGCAGCCGATGTGGCCATGCAGGCTATCAAAGATGGAGTCGCACGGGTTCAGATAACGCGGGAAGAAGCCTTTCAAAAAGCTAAAAAAGACATCGATCACGCACGCTCCCTTACCCAGTCATTAATGGATAATGGATTTATTAAAAACCCTCCCGCGGATATGATCAAAAAAGCGCTCAATTTCGCCATTGAGCAGGTACAAAAATAACCACTACTTCGAAAGACGGATCAGGCGGGCGCCATGTGGCCATGTTTTCATCTCAAAATGGCGGCAAACCTGACCCAGATCTTTCTGTACCCAAAGATCGCGCATCTGACATTTCCCATCCAGGGTTAATGCTTTCATTTCTACGGGAATATTCATGGCTTTTTCGGTTTTGTTGAACAAGCCAACGGCTTTGCTCCCATCTTCCAGATCCCGGATCCAGATCTCGTATTCTCCGGTTTTTTTAACCTGAATCGCTTGCTTGCCCAAAGGGTCCTGGTTAACAGCCAATACTTCATCATTGGTGAGCAGGCTCAGGGTAAAAGCATCGAGCTGGGTCAGATCACAACCGATCAATAGGGGGGAGGCCAGTAAGCTCCATAACGTGATATGGGTATATTGCTCTTCTGGTGTCAGGCGGGTATTATGCAGCGAAGGCCCCCATCCGACCCGTCCCACTACCAGCATGTCCGGGTCGTTCCAGCGACCGGGGGCCGAATAGGGGGAACATTTATCCTGGCTGAACCCAATCAGCGAGAGGCTTTCCCATGTATCTTCAATATCGCCGGTAGTACGCCACGAATTTCCATCCACACTGGCTCCCCATTTCCATACATCGCCCATCCCATATTGGCAAAGGCTGTAATGAATGTCGCGGTTGACGTTCCGGAGCGCACGCCTCATTACCTGATACGGGTATTTTAACTGTTCCGGCGTGGGATCGGGGGCAACCTCGCTGTAAGAACACCAGTCATACTTCAGATAATCTATTCCCCATGCAGCATAATGTTGTACATCTTTCTCTTCAAAACCCAAACTTCCTTCATAACCTCCGCATGTTTTACGACCAGGCGATGAATAAATTCCGATTTTTAATCCCAGGGAATGTACATAATCGCACAATGCCCTCATGTTGGGAAACTTCGAGTTGGTAAGGATATTTCCATCCTTGTCATGCATATATTCCCACCCATCGTCAATGTTGATATAGGTCCAGCCATGGTCTGACAACCCACTGGATTTCATGGCATCAGCAGATTGCCGGATCTTTTCATCGCTTACACTCAAACCCCAGCAATTCCAACTGTTCCAGCCCAGCGGTGGAGTAAGGGAAATGACATCGCCCACTACAATCTTCAGATCGCGTTCACAAAAACCAAGATGGTTCTCAACTTTTAATTTTACGATAAATTCTCCTTTTTTCTTTAAAACGCCGGTGATGACACCATCGTCCTCATTAATTTTCAAGCCGGCCGGCAGATCCAGGGCAGTATATTTTAAGCGCCCTTCCCCGGTTGCGGTAACCTTAAACTGGAAAGGAGACCAGGGACGGACTCCAAAGACCTTTGCTCCGGTAATGCGGGGCCCTTTCGGCGGTTTTGGCGTCAGGATCCGCGGAACATCCACTGTATCACAAATCTGTTTTCCCGTGGTTGCTTCAGTAAAACAGATAAAAAGGTTGACCGCTTTGTCAAAACTGGTTTTAAAGGAAATCTGTTTATCAATGATCAATCCTGGAGTGAGATCAATCCCGGTTTTTTCTGTATATAACCCGATTCCACCTTCCTGTTCGACAGCCCTGATCACCAAATTCCCTTTAAATTCATTTTTTCCGGAAATATTTTTTATCACGATATTTTTTTTCAAGATATTCTCACCTTCAAAATCGTATGGAGACGAAGTAAGATCAAACCGGACATAATCCTTCAGGCCGGGCATGGCAATCTCAAAAGGTTGGCTGAACATGCCTCCGGGACCGCTGAAATCAAAAACCCTCACGGCAATCACATTTTCTTTATCCCATTGGATCCTGGGATCGTTTACCGATAATACATAATTCCGGTTGAGGTCCCACTTTCCCCATATCTTGTTGAAATCTGCTGAAGGCAACGAATTCATGGCCATCGTTGTACCGTTTTCGCCAATAAGCGCTCCGTTCAGGAAAACCTGGTCACAATCATCAATTTTCCCAAGACGGAAGATAATGCTGTCCTTAAGAAATGCTGTTTTTATCATGGATCTCGGGATTACCTGCCGGATCCGGTACCAGGCGAAACCATCATACTTTTTATGCCCTTGTTTTTCCCAGGTTTCCATAGGATTGATATTGTCCCAACCGGAATCATTAAAAGACGGGTTGCCCCAGGTCATATCATCCCCGGTGCTGAATTTCCAACCGGTATCCAATAAAACAACATCTTTCCCTGTTTCTGTTGAACAGGAAACCAGCAACATTATGAGGACTGTCAGTAAACAAGCTATTCTTCTCATGGGATTTTTTTTGCAAGTTATAAAAAATCTTCCGGTTTCGATAAATATACCACGGGCTCCTTTTTTCGTTAATTTTGTAAAATATAATGCTGTAAGAAGCCCGGTATCGTCCTGATTCTTCTGGTATTTATGGCTAATGCCACATACCATTATTTTTTCAGCATGGATACCGATTGTCACTGACATGAAAAACCATCATTCTTTTAACTTTTTTCTATTCGCTATAACGTTCTGTTTTTTCTTCACCGCTCCCAACTCCTGGTCCCAGGTTATATCGGGGAGCGTCTCGGAGAAGGATCCTTCAGGAAAGGAATCGGGAATTCCCGGGGTCAATATTTTCTGGATCGGAACAAGTAAAGGCGCCTTCAGTAATCAGGACGGGAAATTTGTGATCCCTTCCAGGGGAATCCGCGATTATCGTTTGGTCTTCAGTTCACTGGGTTATCAAAAGGATACAATCGTGGTAAGCCGTGACCAGACCCATCTTGATCATGTTATGATTTCCGACAAGCAGAACCTGAATGAAGTGGAGATCAAAGAAAAATTGGACAATACTTTTATTTCAAAGTTAAGGACCCAGGCAACAACGGTGATCTCCGTGGGAGAATTGCAGCGAGCTGCCTGCTGTAACCTGGCTGAAAGTTTCGAAACCAACGCCTCGGTGGATGTTTCCTATTCAGATGCTGTTTCGGGCGCCCGCCAGATTCAATTATTAGGACTTTCCGGTATATACAGCCAGATCATGACGGAAAACGTTCCCCTTATCCGGGGATTGGCAACTCCGTTCGGGTTGAATTATATCCCTGGCTCCTGGATGGAATCGATCCAGGTCGCCAAAGGGACCTCTTCGGTCGTCCAGGGGTATGAATCGATCACAGGCCAGATCAATGTTGAATACAAAAAACCTGAAACTGCACCGAAGTTTTTTCTCAATGTTTATGGGAACAGTAACCTCCGGCTTGAAGCCAACGCGGATGGCGCCATTAAGATAAACGATAAACTAAGCGCTTCACTGTTGGTCCATGCTTCGACTTTCCAGCATAAATTTGACCGGAACGGGGATGGCTTCATGGATTTGCCCGAAATGACCACAATCACTGCCATGAACCGCTGGGATTATTTAATTCCGGGAAAATGGGTCTCCCGGTTTGGCGTAAAATATCTGTATGAAGACCGAAACGGCGGCCAGATGGATTTCGATAAAAGCGCCTGGAATACCGATACGACAGGGATTTCAAACGATACTAAAAAGTACGGGATCGGGATTAGGACCAACCGCCTTGAAGCTTTCTGGAAAAATGGGATCTTTTTGGGTCCTGGTGGAAAATCGAGCCTCGGGCTTATTCTGTCGGGGATCAACCACCAGCAGGATGCCTTCTATGGGATCAACCTGTACCATGGACATGAACAGAATTTCAATGCCAACCTGATCTTAACAACTTCATTCGATGAGAACAAACACCGGATCTCTGCCGGGTTCAGTTACCTGATTGATGATTACAGCGAAAACTTTGTTCAGACTTTGCTGGAGTACCGGTATCAGTTATTACCCACAGATTCAGTACCCGGTCAGGCAAACCTTTACACCTTGGCTGGCGATTCGGTCATGACATGGGTGATGGACCGGAGTGAATGGGTTACCGGAACTTTTTTTGAATATACTTTTGAAATTCCCGGGAAATTCGCTGTCATTGCCGGTTTGAGGGGCGATTATAACAGCAGTTTCGGATATTACCTGACTCCCAGGTTGCATCTCCGGTTCAACCCTTCGAAATCGGCCACCATCCGGGCCTCGGTAGGAAAAGGCTACCGTTCGCCCAACCTTCTGGCCGAGAACAATGCTGTTTTTGCCAGTCAGCGGGAGCTTTGTTTTGCATCTGACCTGGGGAATGAAGAAGCATGGAACTTAGGCCTGAACTTCACCTGGAATTTCAACCTGTTCGGTGAAAAAGGCGAATTATCACTGGATGCATACCGTACCAGTTTCGTTCATCAGATTATTGTTGACCAGGATAGCTTGCCCAATGCCGTGTTTTTTTATAATCTTGATGGTAAATCTTTTGCAAACAGCGTCCAGGCACAACTGACTTGTTCACCTGTAACCCGGTTTACGATAACCGCTGCTTTCCGTTTGAATGATGTATGGCTCACCGAAAACGGCCATCTGGTCCGGAAATCAATGGTAAATCTATATAAGGGTTTGTTATCCCTGGGATATGCTACCAAATTCGAAAAATGGAAATTCGATCTTACCGGGCAACTCAATGGTCCATCCAGGATACCTGACACTCAAAAAATGCCGGCTTCCCTTCAACAGCCGGAATGGTCGCCGGTTTGGTTTAACCTTTTAACGCAGGTAACCCGGAAATTCAAACATTTTGAAATATATTTGGGTGGTGAAAACCTGATTAACTTCCGGCAGATGGATCCGATTTTGGAGTACTGGAAACCCTTTCATACTCATTTCGATGCTTCCATGGCGTGGGGACCTGTGGTCGGGATCACGGTTTATACAGGGATCAGACTGACCATCAATTAACAAAATCAATTCGTTCATTGTCCTATATTAATTTATTAATCACCTGCTTATGAAAACACTAACTAAATTTTTTCTGATCCTGTTGGCCATTTTTTGCCTGAATGGTTTTGGGAAGAATCTTTTTGCACAGGAGAAAAAAGTTGAAACCGTAAAGATCAAAACATCTGCAGTGTGTCCCCAATGTAAAGACCGGATTGAGGGTGGATTGGCGTTTGAAAAAGGAGTGAAGGATATCTCGCTCGATCTGGAGACAAAAATCGTGACCATAAAATACAATACAAAAAGCGTCACTCCGGATGATTTACGCCGTAAAATTTCAAACCTGGGCTATGATGCAGACTCAATACCCGCGAATAAAAAAGCTTACGAAAAGCTTCCTGCCTGTTGCAAAAAAGATGCTGCGAAACATTAAAAAAGAAGCTGCCTCGTGATTTTTGAGACAGCCTCTTTGAAATTGGTTTGATTAATTAGTGTCGAATTATTTCAGGGCGACACGATATTAGTCTAAAGGTTATTATTTCTTAACGACCTTTTTTACAACTTGTTTTTTAGCAGTGGCTTTTTTTACCGCTGGTTTTGGATTTGCTTTGTGTTGTTTGATCACAGCATGAGCGGCAGCAAGACGGGCAATGGGTACGCGGAACGGGGAACAGCTCACATAATTGAATCCCAATGAATGGCAGAATTCAACAGAAGCCGGTTCACCACCGTGTTCACCGCAAATACCGATCTCAAGGTCTTTACGGGAGGAACGGCCCTTTTCAACAGCCAAACGCATCAACTGTCCAACACCTTCAAAATCGATAACCTGGAAAGGATCAATGGGGAGGATCTTTTTTTCGATATAATCGGGGACAAAAGATCCGATATCATCCCTCGAAAACCCGAAGGTCATCTGGGTGAGGTCGTTGGTCCCGAATGAGAAGAACTGTGCGGTTTGAGCGATTTTATCGGCAGTGAGGGCAGCGCGCGGGATCTCGATCATGGTACCGACCAGGTGCGGGATCTCTTTCAGTTTGAATTTTTTACAAACTTCTGCATAGATTTCATCGATGATCAGGTACTGATTTTTCAGTTCCTTGTCGGTACAGGTTACCGGGATCATGATTTCGGGGAATATTTTTTTCTTTTCCTTCAGCAGTTCTGCTGTGGCCTCAAAGATAGCGCGTACCTGCATTTCGGTGATCTCGGGATAGGTGATGCCCAAACGGACGCCACGGTGACCCATCATCGGGTTGGTTTCATGTAAAGCATCCGCACGACGATTAAACTCCTGCATGGAAATATTCAAGCTGTCAGCGATCTTCTTACGACCTTCTTCATTCTGGGGGATAAACTCATGCAAAGGAGGATCGAGGGTACGGATGGTAACAGGATATCCGTCCATGGCTGCCAGTGTCTGCTTGATATTTTCCTTGGCATATGGATAGAGCTCGTTTAAAGCTTTGCGGCGTTCTTCTTCCGTCTTTGAAGCGATCATTTTACGAAGGATGAACAACGGTTTTTCAGCATTTTTACCATAAAACATGTGCTCGGTACGGAAAAGTCCGATCCCTTCTGCTCCGAAAGCCCTTGCTTTGGCAGCATCTTCGGGAGTGTCGGCATTGGTACGGATCTTCATGGTACGGATGGCATCGCATAATTTCATGAAAGCCTGGAAATCGGGGTTTTCTTCGGCAGCTTTGATCATGGGGATTTGTTCACCATACACACATCCTTTGGTTCCGTTCAGGGAGATAAAATCTCCTTCTTTCAGGATAAGGTCGCCAGCTTTCATGGTTTTCTTGGCGGCATCGATCTTCAGTGTCCCAGCTCCTACGATACAGCATTTTCCCCAGCCGCGTGCAACAAGGGCTGCATGGGAAGTCATGCCTCCGCGGGCAGTTAAAATAGCTTCTGCCGAACGCATACCTTCGATATCTTCGGGATTGGTTTCTTCACGGACGAGGATAACGGTTTTGCCTTTCTTTGCCCAGGCAACAGCATCCTGAGGAGTGAATACGATTTGTCCGGTTGCGCCACCAGGACCGGCAGGTAAACCTTTAGCGACCGGTTTGGTGTTTTTTTCTGCCTTAGGATCAAGAATCGGGTGGAGGAGCTCATCCAACTGGGTCGGTTCTACACGGGAAACGGCCTCTTCTTTGGTGATGAGTTTTTCATGATACATGTCGAGCGCCATTTTCACGGCAGCGGGACCATTGCGTTTTCCAACCCGGCACTGTAACATATAAAGCTTGCCATCCTGTATAGTGAACTCTATATCGAGCATGTTATGATAATGCTTTTCGAGTTTGAGCTCAATGTTGTGAAGCTCCTTATATACCTTGGGCATGGCGGTTTCCAGCGACTGAAGTTTTTTAGTGTGTTCGCTTTTACCGATTTCGTTAATGGGGTTTGGGGTACGGATACCAGCTACCACATCTTCTCCCTGGGCATTGGCCAACCATTCACCATAGAAATAATTCTCGCCGGTAGCCGGGTTACGGGTGAATGCAACTCCGGTAGCGGAGGTGTCGCCCATGTTCCCGAATACCATGGATTGTACGTTGACAGCGGTTCCCCATTCATCGGGAATGCCTTCGAACCGGCGGTATGAAATTGCGCGTTTTCCATCCCAGCTCTGGAATACAGCGCCAATCGCGCCCCAGAGTTGTTCCATGGGGTCTTCCGGGAAGGGTTTTCCAAGGGCTGTTTTAACAACTTTTTTATAGATTTCGATAAGATTTTTTAAATCGTCGGCAGTTAATTGCGTATCGCTGAGGTATCCATTGGACTCCTTCATTTTATGAAGTTCGCGTTCGAGTTGCAACCGGACACCCATGCCTTCTTTTGGCTCAATACCTGCAGCTTTTTCCATGACAACATCAGAATACATCTGGATGAGCCTGCGTTGTGAATCATAAACAAAACGTGGATTCTTGGTTTTCTTGATCAATCCTTCACGGGTGATGTTGTTTAAACCAACATTCAATACCGTTTCCATCATGCCTGGCATGGAAGCGCGGGCGCCTGAACGGACGGAGACAAGAAGGGGATTGTTTTTATCGCCAAAAATGGCGCCCATTTCTTTTTCTGTTGCTTTCAGACTATCGGTCAATTGTTTCTTCAACTCTGTCGGATAGCTCTTTTTGTTTTGTTGGTAGTAAGTACATACTTCGGTTGTGATCGTGAATCCGGCAGGAACTGGAAGCCCGATGTTTACCATTTCAGCCAGGTTGGCGCCTTTGCCACCCAGCAGGTTTTTCATGTCGGCTTGCCCTTCGGCTTTTTTACCACCAAAAAAGTAAACGTACTTTTTTTCTTTAGCTTGTTTTGCCATGGTTATCAATATTTTAGTTTGCATAAAAATGAAGCCTGCAAAATTACAATAAATTTCGCTTTGCGCAATTTTTAACCCATTAATTTTAGGTTAATTTAGTAGTCGATACGGCCTATATTGCCCATATTCCAAAGGATCCATTGTTGCCGTCCCGACAAATATGGAGTAGGGGAGGTCGGGCTCCATTTGATGGGGTTGGGAAGAATGGCAGCGATCAGTGCAGCTTCTCCCCGGGTAAGTTTGGAAGCAGGCTTGCCAAAATAGGATTGGGATGCAGCTCCGACCCCATATACCCCTTTGCCCGTTTCAATCACGTTGAGATAAATCTCCATAATGCGCTCTTTGCCCCAGACTAATTCGATGAGGACTGTGAAATAAGCTTCCAGCCCTTTTCTGACCCAGGACCTTTCCGGCCATAGGAAGACATTTTTAGCAGTTTGTTGGGAAATCGTGCTGGCTCCCCGGATCTTTTTCCCTTGCTTTTTTTCATTGTATTCCTTCGCCTTTTCTATCGCGTCAAGATCAAATCCGTGGTGCTCCGTAAACTGGTTATCCTCCGAAGCAATAACCGCAAGTGGCATAGCTGGGGATATCTTATCCAGCGGGACCCAACTTTTACGAAGTTTTAACGGTTGCCCGTAATAAGTCTGCTCAGCAAGCCGGATAATCATCAACGGAGTAACCGGGGGATTGATAAAACGATACAGAATGACGAAAAACAGGGTAGAACCAAAATAAAAAATTAAAAACCAGAATAAAAAATGCCAGGTTCGTTTCAGAAATTTTCTCATTGTTAATAATCAAGTCAAACACCTT
>Ga0172381_10007897_pt1 | contig 10471 bp, 4 predicted proteins | sample Leawel6488metaG_FD_119754 | JGI IMG/M metagenome (GOLD analysis project Ga0172381, IMG submission 119754) | Leachate microbial communities from a municipal landfill in Southern Ontario, Canada - Leachate well 64-88 metaG | ecosystem: Engineered > Solid waste > Landfill > Unclassified | place... | reverse complement strand
TGAATAATAAATTTGTTTTATGAAAAAAGAAGAAAAAACACAGATTATTGAAAGCCTGGCAGCGCAATTAACTCAAACTCCCAACTTTTATCTTACTGACATTTCAGGTCTGAACGCTGAGGTTACATCCAAATTGCGTCGTGCCTGTTTTGAAAAGCAGATAAAGCTGGTTGTCGTTAAAAACACCTTGCTGCGTAAAGCTTTAGAACAAAAAGGAGTCAAAGAGGCTGAACTTTTGTTCCCGGTTCTTGAAGGTCCTTCAGCAGTAATGTTTACAGAAGCTGCAAACACTCCTGCAAAACTTATCAAGGAGTTCGGAAAACAATTCGGGAAACCTGTCCTTAAAGGGGCACTCGTTCAAGAATGTGCTTATGTTGGTGAAAATCAACTTGACGCATTGGTATCAATTAAATCACGCGACGAACTTATCGGTGATATCATCGGTCTCCTCCAATCTCCTGTCAACAACGTCATATCTGCTCTTCAATCGAATGCAGGCGGCAAAGTGGCTGGTATTGTTAAGACCTTATCAGAAAAAGAGTAAAATAAATATAAACTTTTTAATTAAAAATAATCATGGCAGATATCAAGAAATTTGCAGAAGAATTAGTTAACCTGTCTGTAAAAGAAGTACAAGAACTTGCAAAGGTTCTCAAAGAAGAATACGGAATTGAACCTGCTGCTGCAGCTGTTGCTGTTGCCGCTCCTGCAGCTGGTGCTGCTCCTGCTGCAGAAGTAGAACAAACACAATTTGATGTTATCCTTACTTCACCAGGTCAGACCAAACTTCAAATCGTAAAAGTTGTTAAGGAGATCACTGGTCTTGGTCTTAAAGAGGCTAAAGAGTTAGTTGATGCTGCTCCTAAGGCTATAAAGGAAAAAGTTTCGAAAGCCGAAGCTGAACAAGTTAAAGCACAATTAGAAGAAGCTGGCGGAGAAGTTGAAGTTAAATAACTCCAAAATCCCGTTCATCGGGCACAATAACAGGTTTAGAGCCATTTAAGGCTCTAAGCCTTTTTGTCGTTATTTTAGTTTATTTTCAACCAATCCACATACAATGTCGCAAAAATCAATTAATCAGCGGATTTCATTCGCGACTTCTAAAGTCCTCCTCGATTATCCGGATTTTCTGGAGGTACAATTGAAGTCTTTCAAGGATTTCTTTCAACTTGAAACTACGCCTGAAAATCGTAAGAACGAAGGTTTGTTCAAAGTTTTTCAGGAAATTTTTCCGATCACTGATACCCGTAATAATTTCGTACTTGAGTTTATCGACTATTTCATCGACCCACCTCGTTATTCAATCGAGGAGTGTCTTGACAGAGGCTTGACCTACAGTGTCCCTCTTAAGGCTAAACTCAAACTTTTCTGCACTGACCCTGAACACGAAGATTTTGACACGGTTATTCAGGATGTGTACCTTGGAACCATTCCTTACATTACTCCAAGAGGTACTTTCGTTATAAATGGTTCCGAGAGAATCGTGGTCTCTCAGCTGCACCGCTCTCCAGGAGTGTTCTTCGGACAAAGCGTACATGCAAACGGAACCAAATTATATTCTGCAAGGATTATCCCGTTCAAGGGATCTTGGATCGAATTTGCTACAGACATCAACAATGTGATGTACGCATATATCGACAGAAAGAAAAAATTGCCTGTAACCACTCTGTTGAGAGCTATCGGCTACGAAAGTGACAAGGATATTCTTGATATTTTCGGATTAGCAAATGAGATAAAGGTCAACAAGGCAAATCTAAAAAAATGTGTCGGCAGCAAGTTGGCCGCCAGAGTTTTAAAAACATGGAACGAGGATTTCGTTGATGAGGATACTGGAGAGGTAGTGTACATTGAGAGGAACGAGATTGTCCTGGACCGTGAGACTATTATTGAAGAACAACATATCGATACTATAATTGAATCAGGGGTCAGCACAATCCTTATCCATAAGGAAGATGCTAATATCAATGATTTTGCTATAATACACAATACTTTACAAAAAGACCAATGTAACTCTGAAAAAGAGGCTGTTTTCTATACATACCGTCAGTTACGTAATTCAGAACCACCTGATGAGGCAACAGCAAGGGATGTAATAGACAAACTCTTCTTCTCAGATAAGAGATATGACCTCGGTGAAGTAGGAAGATACAGGCTCAACCGGAAGCTTAACCTTACAACACCCGATGAGACAAGAGTTCTTACTAAAGCAGATATTATTGAGATTATCCGTTATCTGATACAGCTTATCAACTCTAAGGCTACAGTGGATGATATCGACCACTTGAGCAACCGCCGTATCAGGACCGTAGGAGAACAACTTGCAAATCAATTCAGCGTGGGACTATCACGCATGGCACGTACCATCAGGGAACGCATGAACGTAAGGGACAATGAGGTGTTTACTCCTATCGACCTTATTAATGCTAAGACGCTTTCGTCAGTAATCAACTCTTTCTTTGGTACAAGCCAACTTTCACAATTCATGGATCAGACTAATCCTCTGGCCGAAATGACTCATAAGAGAAGGCTCTCTGCCCTCGGTCCTGGTGGTCTTTCAAGAGACCGTGCTGGATTTGAGGTACGCGACGTGCACTATACTCACTATGGACGTCTCTGCCCTATTGAGACTCCTGAGGGACCAAACATAGGCCTTATATCGTCACTGTGCGTGTTTGCCAAGATAAATGATCTTGGATTCATTGAGACTCCTTACCGTAAGGTCGAGAATGGGAAAGTAGACATGACTCCTAAAGGTTGTGTTTACATGAGTGCAGAGGAGGAAGAGGAGAAGATGGTTGCTCAGGCAAATATACATATCGACGAAGAGGGAAATATAACTGATGACAGGATCAAATGCCGTTTTGAAGCAGACTATCCTGTTGTAGGAAAAGAAGAGGTTCATCTGGTCGATGTAGCTCCAAACCAAATTGCATCCATTGCTGCCTCTTTGATTCCATTCCTTGAGCACGATGATGCAAACCGTGCATTGATGGGCTCCGACATGATGCGTCAGGCCGTTCCACTTGTAAGGCCTGAATCCCCTATTGTAGGAACCGGACTTGAAGGCCCTGTTGTCAAGGACTCAAGGACTCAGATCAATGCAAGGGGTAAGGGAGAAGTTGTATACGTTGATGCCCGCGAGATTCATGTAAAATATGAGCAGACTGAAGCTGAAAGATTCGTAAGCTTTGATCCCGAGATAACTGTTTATAAATTACCATTATATAGAAAAACCAACCAGAATACATCTATCACTCTCAAACCTATTGTAAAAAAGGGTGACAAGGTGATTCCTGGCCAGATAATGACAGAGGGATACGCTACTCAGAATGGTGAACTTGCTCTAGGCCGTAACCTTAAAGTTGCGTTCATGCCTTGGAAGGGTTACAACTTTGAGGATGCGATAGTTCTTTCAGAAAGGCTTCTCAGAGAGGATGTCTTCACATCAATCCACGTTGACGAATATATCATGGAAGTCCGTGATACTAAACGTGGTATGGAGGAGCTTACTTCTGATATTCCAAACGTAAGTGAAGAAGCGACTAAAGATCTTGATGAGAACGGTATCATCCGTGTCGGTGCCAATATTGAACCTGGTGATATACTTATAGGTAAGATAACTCCTAAGGGCGAAAGTGATCCTTCACCAGAAGAAAAACTCCTAAGGGCAATCTTTGGGGACAAAGCTGGTGACGTTAAGGATGCCTCGCTCAAGGCTTCTCCTTCTCTCAGAGGTACAATCATTGAGAAACGACTTTTCTCAAGGGTTGCCAAAGAGAACAACAAAAAGGGGAAGTCTGTATCAAAGAACCAGATCCAGCAGGCAGACGATAATTTCAACAGAAAGGCAGCTTCGTTACGTCAGAATTTTCTCGAAAGGCTATTTACCCTGCTTGAGGGTAAGCAATCTCAAGGAATCAGCGATCTTTACGGTGTAGAGATTATCGGCAAAGGTGTTGATTTCAAGCTTGACCTTCTGGACAAGATAGATTATGAGAACATCAATCCTGTTAAATGGACTTCAGACAAGAACACAAACAATCTTATCAAACAGCTCATAAACAACTATCTTATTGCTTACAAAGAATATGATGCTGAACTTAAGAGAATAAAATACAACCTTACCATTGGTGATGAACTTCCAACTGGAATCATGCAGTTAGCCAAGGTTTATGTTGCCAAGAAGAGAAAAGTGCGTGTTGGTGACAAAATGGCTGGCCGTCATGGTAACAAAGGTATTGTTGCTAAGGTTGTACGCGATGAAGACATGCCTTTCCTCGAAGATGGCAAGACAGTAGATATCGTTCTTAACCCACTTGGTGTGCCATCTCGTATGAATCTTGGACAGATTTACGAAACTGTTCTTGGATGGGCAGGTGTTGAACTTGGTTTGAAATTCAGCACTCCTATTTTTGATGGTGCAACACTTGAAGATATATGTGATTTCACTGATAAGGCCGGTGTACCAAGATATGGAAAGACATACCTCAGGGATGGTGGTACAGGGGAACTGTTTGACCAACCTGCGACAGTCGGTGTTATCTACATGCTAAAACTCGGTCACCTTGTTGATGATAAGATGCATGCCCGTTCAATAGGTCCCTACTCACTTATTACGCAGCAACCTCTTGGAGGTAAAGCACAGAATGGTGGACAGAGATTTGGTGAGATGGAGGTATGGGCCCTCGAAGCATTCGGCGCGTCTAATATTCTTCAAGAGATACTGACAATCAAGTCAGACGATGTTGTTGGAAGATCAAGAGCCTATGAGGCTATAGTTAAGGGTGAGCCTATGCCTACACCGGGTATACCTGAGTCGCTGAATGTGCTTCTTCACGAGCTCCGTGGCCTTGGATTAAGCATCACCTTAGATTAATTCGTAGTAGTATTTGAAAATTTGAATCAGAACAATATGTCTGTCAAGAAAGAGATTAAGGTTAAAAGTAATTTCAATCAAATTACTATAGGCTTGGCATCACCTGAAGAGATCCTTGAAAAGTCTTCAGGTGAGGTCCTTAAGCCGGAAACTGTTAACTATCGTACATATAAACCGGAGAGAGACGGTCTCTTCTGTGAAAGGATATTCGGTCCTTACAAGGATTATGAATGTCATTGCGGTAAGTACAAAAGGATCCGCTATCGCGGTATCATTTGTGACCGTTGTGGTGTTGAGGTTACCGAGAAAAAGGTACGTCGTGAGAGAATGGGACACATTACTCTCACAGTTCCTGTTGCCCATATCTGGTATTTCCGCTCCACTCCAAACAAAATCGGTTATCTTTTAGGTATTCCTTCAAAGAAACTTGAGGGGATTATCTATTATGAACGTTATATTGTCGTACAACCTGGTATAAAAGAAAAAGACGGCGTAAAGACAAACGATTTCCTTACAGAGGATGAGTATCTGAGCATTCTTGATACACTGCCAAAGGAAAACCAGCTTCTTGATGACAACGATCCGAACAAGTTCATTGCAGGAATGGGAGCAGAGGCTATCTATAAAATGCTCACCCGCATTAACCTGGATGAGCTCTCATACGAACTTCGCCATAAAACTGAGACTGAGACATCTCAACAGAGAAAGGCCGAAGCTCTAAAGAGGCTTGGCGTAGTTGAAGCTTTTCGTGAATCAAAGGATATCAATAACCCTGAGTGGATGATATTAAAGGTCATCCCGGTAATTCCACCGGACTTGAGACCTTTGGTTCCTCTCGATGGTGGACGTTTTGCCACCAGCGACCTTAATGACCTCTATCGTAGGGTCATCATCCGCAACAACCGTCTGAAAAGACTTATAGAGATAAAAGCTCCTGAAGTCATTCTTCGTAACGAGAAGAGAATGCTCCAAGAGGCAGTTGACTCACTTTTTGATAATTCAAGAAAATCAAATGCAGTTAAGACCGAGGCAAACCGCACTCTCAAGTCATTGTCAGACAGTCTTAAAGGCAAACAAGGACGTTTCCGTCAAAACCTGTTGGGTAAGAGGGTTGACTACTCTGCCCGTTCGGTTATTGTCGTTGGTCCTGAACTTAAGATGCATGAATGCGGCCTTCCTAAGGACATGGCAGCTGAACTCTACAAACCATTCATTATCCGTAAGCTTATTGAAAGGGGTATTGTAAAGACTGTTAAGTCTGCTAAGAAAATTGTGGATCGTAAGGATCCTGTAATCTGGGATATTCTGGAGAACGTTATGAAGGGACACCCTGTGCTCCTCAACCGTGCTCCTACCCTCCACAGACTCGGTATTCAGGCATTCCAGCCAAAACTGATTGAAGGAAAGGCAATCCAACTCCACCCTCTCGCATGTACAGCGTTCAACGCCGACTTCGATGGTGACCAGATGGCGGTTCACCTTCCATTAGGCAATGCTGCAATACTCGAAGCCCAGCTTTTGATGCTTGGCTCACACAATATTCTTAACCCTGCAAACGGTGCCCCAATCACAGTTCCTTCTCAGGACATGGTACTTGGTCTGTACTATATGACCAAGAAACGTCCGGTTGCAAAGGGTGAGGGTATGAAATTCTATGGTCCTGAAGAGGTTATCATCTGTAACAACGAAGGTCGCCTTGATCTCCATGCTGAAATCGAGGTAAGATTACCTAAAGATTTCTGCGATCTTAGCAAAGGATATGAACTTAAGAAGACAACGACAGGCCGTATTATGTTCAACCAAGTTGTTCCAAAAGAGGTTGGGTATATCAATGAAGTTCTTACGAAGAAATCCCTCAGGGATATAATCAGCAACGTACTTAAGGTAGCAGGTGTGGCAAGAACCGCACAGTTCCTTGATGACATAAAGGGCATGGGATATACAATGGCATTCAAGGGCGGGCTCTCATTCAACCTTGCTGACGTCATAGTACCTAAGGAAAAGCAAGCTCTTATCGAAGATGGATACAAACAGGTTGAAAATATTCTGTCATCTTTTAATATGGGTCTTATAACCAATAATGAAAGGTACAATCAGATAATTGATATTTGGACAAGAACAAACTCGAAACTTACAAATATTGTAGAGAAACAAATCGCACTTGACCAACAAGGTTTTAACCCTGTATACATGATGCTTGACTCTGGAGCCCGCGGTTCAAAGGACCAGATCCGGCAGCTGACCGGTATGCGTGGTCTGATGGCCAAGCCTCAGAAGTCAGGAGCGGCAAGTGCGGAGATCATCGAGAACCCTATTCTTTCCAACTTCAAGGAGGGACTTTCAGTTCTCGAGTACTTCATTTCAACACACGGTGCCAGAAAGGGTCTTGCAGATACCGCCCTTAAAACAGCTGATGCTGGTTATCTTACCCGTCGTCTTGTAGATGTCTCACACGATGTAATAATAAACGAGGAGGATTGCGGTACTCTCCGTGGTCTTGTTGCAACAGCAATCAAGAACAAGGATGAGATAGTAGAGTCTCTTTATGATAGAATTATGGGCCGCACTACCGTCCATGACATATACAACCCTCTTACAGGTGAAATAATCATAGAGGCCGGCGAGCAAATAACTGAAGATATTGCAAATCTTATTAGCTCTCTTCCAATTGAGTCCGTAGAGATAAGATCCGTACTCACTTGCGAATCACGCAAAGGTGTCTGTGCTAAATGTTATGGACGTAACCTTTCTACCGGCAGAATGGTTGAAAAAGGAGAGGTAGTTGGTGTTATTGCTGCTCAATCAATTGGAGAGCCTGGTACTCAGCTTACTCTGCGTACATTCCACGTCGGTGGTACTGCATCAAGTGTTGCATCAGAAAATGAGATAATAACTCGTTATGAAGGTCGCCTCGAATTTGATGAGCTCAGGACAATTACAACTGCCGATGAGAATGGTGAGGCCCGTGATATAGTTATTGGACGTACAGCTGAAATGCGTGTTGTTGAAGTCAACACTGCAATAACTCTTTCTAATCACAACATTCCTTATGGCGCTACTCTTTATTTTAAAGAAGGGGATGTAGTCAAGAAGGGAGACAAAATTTGTGAGTGGGATGCATACAACGCCGTAACAATTGCAGAAAATACCGGTAAGGCTGTATTCGACAGTATGATCGAAGGTGTTACATACAGAGAAGAGGCTGCTGATGAATATTCTCTCCACAAAGAGAAGGTCATCATCGAATCAAGGGACAAGTCAAAGAACCCTACCATTAAAATCATGGATGACAAAGTAGAGCTCAGGCAATATAACTTACCTGTCGGAGCTCATATTATGGTTGAAAATGGCAAGAGAGTCAAAATTGGTGATATTCTTGTAAAGATTCCACGGGCAATCGGTAAGACCGGTGATATCACAGGTGGTCTGCCTCGTGTTACTGAGCTGTTCGAAGCAAGGAATCCGTCTAACCCGGCTATCGTCACTGAAATCAACGGTGAGGTTCTTATGGGTAAGATCAAGAGGGGTAACCGTGAAATTATCATCAGGTCAAAGACTGGAGAAGAAAAACGCTATTCAGTTCCTCTTTCAAAACAGATCCTTGTTCAGGAAAATGACTACGTTCGCGCAGGAATGCCTCTTTCTGACGGAGCAATATCTCCTACCGACATTCTTGCAATTCAAGGTCCTACAAAGGTTCAGGAGTATATTGTAAATGAGGTTCAGGATGTATACCGTAGCCAGGGTGTGAAGATCAATGACAAACATTTTGAGATTATTGTACGCCAGATGATGCGTAAGCTTGAAATTGTTGATCCTGGTGATACTCGTTTTCTCCCGGAACAAATGGTTGACAAGTGGGAGTTCATACACGAGAACGATGATATTTACGACAAGAAGGTTATCCTTGATTCCGGAGATTCAACATCTCTCAAACCTGGTCAGATTGTATCTGTCCGTAGACTTCGTGATGAGAACTCTATCCTCAAACGTAAAGACCTCAAACTTGTGGATGCCCGCGACGCCATGCCTGCAACATCCAATCAGATACTTCAAGGTATTACCCGTGCAGCATTAAGGACAAGTAGTTTCATGTCTGCAGCTTCATTCCAGGAAACTACCAAAGTGTTGAGCGAGGCAGCTATCCATGGAAAGAAGGATTATCTCGAAGGTCTCAAGGAGAACGTTATTTGTGGACATCTTATTCCAGCAGGAACAGGACAAAGGGAATACGAAAAAATCATAGTATCACCTATGGATGATTATCAAAGGCTTGTAAAAAGCAAGAAGGAATAATAATCCATTAGATAAAAGAAAAAGAGCTGTCTGATAATCAGGCAGCTCTTTTTCTTTTATCTTTATTTTGATTTGTAATTTTTTTTCAAACCCTGTTTTAAAATTCTATTTCCTCATAAGCACAGGAGGTGCAAGCGGTTGAAAAGTAAGTGCATTCACGCTCTTTGTATATGCTGTGACTGAAGTCGGTGGAACTCTCTCTGTATCCTTGATAAGGAAGGAATCAAAATTATATGAATACCCGGATCTTTCAAGTATTCTTTTCACCATGGCTGCGCGGCTCGGCGCGTTGAAATACATCTCATTATCAATCATACAGCTTGTCGACTCTGCCCTCCAGACGCCATAAGTATATCCAAAAGCACCTTCATAAGCTCCTACTCTTGAATAGCCATCCCGACTGACAAAGGTTTTCCACTTAATTTTAGTAAGATCGGAAACGACATCGATGTTGGCAAAAAATCCCGATGAATTCCATGTGTTATATTCAGTCAATGCATCTGAAGTGATAGTTTTACCGACATTTGTTATATATTCGTCAGCCAGCCCTCCGAATCCGTGTCCTGCAGCCTCATGCACAATTACATTCTTGAAAAGATACCCTGCCTCACTATATGTTTTGCTTACCGGTACAATTGCCAGTGCAGAACCATCCGTCCACATATATGTTGTCCCCGCATATCTGTCTTGGTTGACTATTACAATCACAAGTGTCTTTTTCAATGTTTCATCCGTAAATCCAGGAATCATCTTACAATAAGTAAATACCTTATCATAATCGATTGTCATTGTTGATCCACCACAGAAAGTACTCGTAAAAGCTGTTTTCTTCGTAATACTTTTATCTGTCTGGGTTGCACCGGATTCTGTAGAGTATGCCGCTTGTTTATAAACTCTGAAGTAATCCTTATATGATTTGAAAGGCTGTACGCTGAATATAGAGTTTATTCCCTCCTCCACATTCTGGTCAAAAAGCGCTCCTTCCTGGAAATCTGCCGCAGTATACCCATCTCCAAGTATAATTACGTTACAAGCATTGCTTCCTGCTCCGGCTGTTGCTTGCTGACACATTTTATATTCTTTATCAGCAAGCCCGCTCTTTGCCCCGGTTGTAAAGGAATAAATGTCAGTTGTTGCTACACCGCCCATTCCATCAGAAGCGCTTAGTTTCCAACTGTATCTTGTATTTTCAGAGAGATGCTCAGGAATATATACTGAAGTAGTTGTCAATACGTTATCAGTCCAATTTACATTGTCTTTTGTATATGACAGAGTATATGTTATATCATCCCCGTCAGC
>Ga0172381_10007896_pt1 | contig 10471 bp, 10 predicted proteins | sample Leawel6488metaG_FD_119754 | JGI IMG/M metagenome (GOLD analysis project Ga0172381, IMG submission 119754) | Leachate microbial communities from a municipal landfill in Southern Ontario, Canada - Leachate well 64-88 metaG | ecosystem: Engineered > Solid waste > Landfill > Unclassified | place... | reverse complement strand
GATTTGAAAGCGAAGTCAGCAGATGTTGAAGCTTGGAGTCCGAGACAGAAAAAATATTTTGAAGTTGGTTCGTGTTCTAATTTGACAGACGCACAAGCGAGAAGATTAAATATTAGAATTGAAGGAAAGGGCAAAATTTATTTTGCGCACACTTTGAATAATACTGTTTTAGCGTCGCCTCGTGCATTGATTGCTTTTTTAGAAAATAACCAACAAAAAGATGGGACAATAAAAATTCCTGAAGCTTTGCAACCTTATATGTTTGGAAAGAAATTTATTGGGAAGAAATAATATTAGTAATCTTTAAAAATCAATTTACATTATGAATTTTGTGCCTACGTGGTCTAACGGCTATGACATATCCCTGTCACGGATATAACCCGAGTTCGACTCTCGGCGTGGGCGTATAACCTAAGGTTAAGGTTTCATAAAATTTATATACCCCTCCATATTGCAAAAGTTATGGCTACCGACGATAACATGGAGAGAATCAATGCTGTTCACGACTATGATAAAAGAGTTAATCGACACGTAGAATCATTGCAAAAAGAAAAGACTTCTAATTCTAAAAAAATTTTGGATTTTTATTATTCTCTTAAGAGCGAAGGATTGCATGAAGCGACACAAGAAAAATATCTTGACAAATTGTCGAGAATTGTCGAATGGATAAAAAAAGATTTCAAGAAAGTAACACGAAAGGAAATGGAAAATATAATTAAAAAAAATATTTTAGAAAATTCTAATCTCAGTGACAATACAAAAAAAGATTACAAGACAACAATAAAACGTTTTTATCAATGGCTTTTTAATTGTGATAAAGGAGAATTTCCTTCAGTTGTTTCTTGGATTAAAAATGGACGCATCAAAGAAAATAAACCGAGTCCTGAAGAGATGTTAGATGATGAGGATATTGAAAAAATGATTGCAGTTGCAGAACACCCTCGTGATAAAGCATTTTTAATAACTCTTGCAGAAAGCGGTTGCAGAATTGGAGAGATACTTACGCTATCAATAAAAAGTTTAAATTTTGATGACAGAGGATGTTTTTTTAAAGTGAATGGAAAAACTGGAGAAAGAAGAGTTAGAGTTGTAAACGCCACACCTTTTCTTCAATCTTGGTTAAGCATTCATCCAGATAAAACAAATAAAGATTCTCCGTTGTGGTGTTCAATAGGGACTGTAAAAAATATTAGTCGAAAGGGAAAAGTTGATGCGGTTTCAAATCGAGTTAGAGAATATAAAAATATTGGAAAATGTGAACAAGAATATAAATTGAATTGGTCGTTTGCTATGACTTATCCTGCAGCGAGAAGTTTAATTATTCGAATAGCAAAAAAAGCAGGAATTACTAAACCAATTAATCCACATAATTTTCGACATTCACGTGCAACACTTTTGGGAGCAGCAGGATTAAATCAATCATTGATGAATGAAATTATGGGATGGGCACAAGGTTCGAAAATGTCAGGAGTTTATATTCATATGTCGGGAAAACAAACTGACGACGCTTTGCTTCCTGCATTATATGGAATGAAAGTTGAAGAGAACAAAGATAAGCAACCGAAAATGTTTCCAATCAAATGTCCGAAGTGTCAAAAGGTTAATGATTACAATGCTGAGAGATGTATTGAATGTAATCATCTTTTAATTGAAAGTCATGAAGTTGTTATACGAGAAAAACAAAAAGAAAATGAATTTGAAGAAATGAAAAAGAATATGAAATTATTGCAACAAAGATTTGATAGTTTATACGGAACTGTTGCTTTAAATGAAATGGAAAATGGAAATGATTTCGGTTCAATATCCGACGAGGGAATGTTGCCTCCGATTGAAATGAAAATTACAAAAGTTCAACAAGCAAAAGTAAATAAAAACTGGATACGAACAATTAAAAAATAAAAATGGAAAAGATAAAAGTCTTTGATATGTTTTCAGGATATGGTGGTGCAGAGTTTGCATTAAAAAAAGCACAAATAAATCATGAATGTATCGGTTTTTCTGAAATAAAAAAACATGCAATAAAATGTTTTGAAAATAATCATCCTGGAATTAAAAATTTTGGGGACTGCACTTTGATAAAAATTGAAGAGCTACCCGACTTTGATTTACTTACTGGGGGATTTCCTTGTCAGCCTTTTTCTGAAGCAGGAAAACACTTGGGAGAATTGGACACGAGAGGAACTCTTTTTCATGATATAATTCGTATTGCAGAAGCAAAGCACCCAAGATGGATGCTCTTAGAAAATGTCAAAGGTTTGACATTCGAAATTCACAAGGCAACTTTTGAAAAGATTCTTTCCGAGCTTGATAGAATAGGTTACAAAGTATATCAGAAAGTTATGAATTCAAAAGAGCATGGAACTCCTCAAAGTAGAGAAAGAGTTTTGTTTGTTTGTTTTAGGAAAGATATTGATAATGGATTTGAATTTCCGAAAGAAGAAGAATTAAAAATATTTCTTAAGGATTTGATTGATAAGGAAGTCCCAGAAAAATATTTGTTAAAGGACGGTAAATTTAAAGGATTTGAAAAAGATTCTTATCCTCGAGGAAACTCAGAGGATATTATTTCCGTAGCAATTAGAAATAAAAATAGAAGTTTGCATCAAGCAAGGGGCTTACCTTATGGAACCTTCCCAAAAAAATATCATCTTAAGTTTAACAAAGACATAGGGGTCAGTTATGCAATAAAATCTGCTACTCATGAGTTTATGATTTCAGATATAAATCTTCAGAATATACGTAGCTTGACTCCAAGGGAATCATTTAGGGTAATGGGTTTTTTCAATGACGAGATAAACCTAAGTGGACTTTCAGAATCACAACAATATGACTTAGCAGGAAATGGTTGGGACATCAACTTAATTTCAAAAGTTTTTAATCAAATTTTCCAGCCGTGGAATTAATCATTTTCTTCTATCTGCTTATTTATTTCTAATACAGCAATATCACAGTATTTTCTAAACTTTTTTACAGCATGAGGAATTGAATGTTTTCTATTATTGCGTTCTTTTTCTTTTTCAAAAAAGTTAGCAAGTTCTTCATCTGAGAGATTACTTTTCCAAATAATAAATTCTCTTACTGCTTTAGTTATCTCTGATTCAAATTTAACCAAAGGCCATTTTTTCTTTCTTGCTTCAAGAAGTATATTTTTATATCTTTTACAAATCATTTCATCTTTGATGTCATCTAAACTATTAATTGCTGGAGAGATAATCGTGTTTGATTTTGATAAATTATGAGCACGACATAATACCTGAAGATTTTCTTTATTATCTGTTCCTCCTTTGGATACAGGAAAAATATGGTCTTTATGTAAATTTTCTTTTGAACAACATATCTTACAAGAATCTTTATCTGTAATTTTCATAACTTCATGACCATCAACAGAATAAATTATCCATCTTCCACCAACAGATTCGGAGTAAGCTTTGCTACATTCTTTACAATCATTATGCAATCCACTTTCCATTCCTATAGAGATAGCAAAATCCTCTGGCTTTTTATCTTGATTACACATTGGACAAAATTTTAAGCTTCTGTATTCTTTTTTATAATTTTCATATATTTCTTCTTTGCTCATTTTTCCATACTTTTCCCTATTTCTATTTGTTCTACCTGCCCTAAATTTTCTTTCACAGGCCATACAATTTGCTTGTAACCCGTCTTTTGATTTTATCACAACTTTCCCGTTGGAATTTATGCGAACATTTCGCAAATTAAAATTTCTTATTGGTAATGGATTTTTACCTTCATGTTGGAAAGGAGCTCCATCTTTCCTTTTTGAAGTTCCTCTTGAACATAATTTCTCTTTAATTCCTAAATCATTTTCTATGTATCGAAATATCTTTTCCCTATCCTTGCTACGATTTAATCCAAGGTTTTTTGTTTTTCTTTGTACTGTCATCTCCTTACATGGAATAAGATTTTATAAGGATTCCGAAAATAAATCTGTTAAAAATAATATTAAAAATATTAAAAAACAGGTTTTCCGACGCTGATTACCAATAAATTTATAAATTATAAAAATAATCTAATCTTGTCTGGTCAGTCGGATTGGCCTAATTTCTTCTTATAAGAGAAGTCAAAACTGGCTTGGTTAAGTCCAAGAGGGAATATCCGAAGTGTGTGTCTTAAGGAATTGGACACAGAAGTGAATATACTAATTCTGTTTAGCAAAGCGAACAAAGTTTTGCAATTGTAAGGAGGAAAAGAAGAATGGAATTATATACGGTAAAGAAATATTCAGGAAAGAAAGTTTATTTATTTTTGAAAAATAATTTTAGATATACTTGTATTTTGCCGACGGAGATTGCTTCAGATTTTTCAATAATCGATAAGTTTGGAAAAACTATTGAAATTAATTGTGATTTTATTTCTTCCATTCAAGAAGTTGGAAATGGTAGATGAAATTAAATTTGCATCTTTAGGTGAAATAAGAAAGACAAATGGAAAAGGAGCAGAATTTATATGTAGAACAATGATTCAGAAATGTACTTTCAATGCTTGGGTTGGATTTCCTGAATCTTACAAAAGTTATGAAGCTGTAAGGTTGGGCTGTGCGATGGCTATGGGGGCAGATTGGAATACTTTGAAGATAGAAAAAGGAAAAGTTCTTTTTTTAGATAACGAAGATTGCGAAGGAAGTTTTAGAGATAGAGTTGAGGCTTATTTCAAGGGCAGTAATTTTTCTAAAGAAGAGATAGAAAATGCAGAGAAAAATTTATTTTATTTAAATCCAAATATGTCAATAACAGATAGCGAAGGTAATCCTACAAAATTTTATCAATTGCTTAAAAAAGCATTGGACGAAAATCCAGTTGATTTAATTATTATGGACAGTTTCAAAGCATTTTCTGAGCATAAAGAAAATGACTCAGACGGAACAGGACGAGCAATAAGCGTGTTGAAGAAATTATGTCAAGAAAAGAATACTACTATTTTATCAATACACCACAATGCAAAAAGTGCTGATGCCTTGGATAGTGACGGAAGAGGTTCAGGAGATTTTTTAGCTAAGGCGAGGAGTAAAACTAATTTTGTTCATATCCCCCGAGAAAATTGTTATTTTATTGTTCATAAAAAGTGTAATAATGGGGCGAGATTGCCTCCAATTAAAATAAAATATGAATGGGAAATTGAAAGTGACGAACCAGATTTATTAAAAAGAATTAATTTAGCAAAGAATGTTGACGCAAAGGTGAAATTTACTTTTTCAGGAATAGCCACTGAAGCTGAAATTAGAGAAGCTATGAAAGGAACGAGAACAGAAAAAAAGGAGAAAACGTTTGAGAAATTAGCGAAACAGATTCAAGAAGAATTTAATGAGATTGGAAAGGAATACAAAAAATCTGAGATTTCAAAATTCTTAGGAAGAAAATCAACAGATGCAAGTGTTCAGAATGCTTTGGAATATTTGCAATCCGAAGGCATAATAAACCCGGCTGAAAAACATGGTTATTGGAAAAGGATAAAATAATTTATTACACTTATTAATAAGTTTAATTAATAAGACAAGGAATAATGTTCCATAAATTTTAGTTTATGGAACTTATTTTATTTATTAAAATCCTAGGTAAGTAATAAGATAAATACGTTTACCATTAGCAAACAAGATTTTTTGGGTTTGCAGAAACACTTAGCAAGGGGCAGAGCAAGGCGAAAGAAATTTGGTAATATAATTTATGTTGAACAAAAGAATATTGTGTCTAGGGTATGTTCCAATTAGAATTCGGGGTTTGCATTAATAATAATATATTAAATTAAATATTATCAAAGAATTCTTGATAATTCAAAATCAATTATAAAAATAGTTTGCGAACCAATTCATCACCGCTTCAAACCAAGTTAATTCTTTTTTTTCAGTAGTTGATTTCAAAACGATTGGAATACTCGTTGAATTATTATTAACGACAGGAGTTATATTTTCATTAGTTAATTCTTCATCTTCTTTTGTTTCACAACTTCTTTTTGTCTTAGGTTTATCTTCGTTAGTGTTACAATCATTTAAGTCTTCACAACTTCTTTTCTGAATTCCGTTTGAACAAGATTTCCATTTTTCGCATTCCCAATCAGGAATACAAACTTCTTCGTAGTCGTTAGTTATAATTTCGTTTGGTATTGTTTCATTGTTTTCTAAAACTTCATTATTTGGAATTTCTTGTTCTTTTTCTACTTCGTCTTCGTTTAAATTATCGCAAAGTTCAAAATCGGAATATTGTGAGCTAACTGCATCTCCGAATATTAAAGTAGAATAAACCGAAGACAAAACGCCTTTTAGTTCACCATCAACATAAATATTAAACTTATTTCTTTTATCAAAATTACCTTCATATGTTACTTTGATTATATGTTCCCCGCTATTAATTCCCAAATCAATTGAATCTACTTGGTATGTACATTTTTTAATTCCCTTGTAATAATAACAATTGTAATCAGTCAATCCAACAAGTTGCTCCCCGAAATTATAATTTATTTTATAATTGTAAGAATATCCTTCATTTGGTATTGATACTTTGTATATATTAGAGAGCATATTATGAATTGTGTAATTTCCACCATTACTAACTAACCAACCCGTAACTAAATTATTTGTTTGTCCTGGGTTAAAACTATTACATCCTGCATTTACAAACCCAATCAAACAAATTATTAACAGTACCAATAATCCAAATATTTTATATTGGTTTTTTGATTTTTTTTTCATTTCTTAATTTTTTTCAGAATTAGGATTCTGAATTGCCCAGCACCTTAAATATATATTATTTTTATTATTTTTAAAGGTTATGTTTATGTTACGCTTGTGTCACCAGTTCTTTTTAATAATTGTTACGCTTCTGTTACGTGGAAAATAAAGACCTAAAATTATCAATATTCTTGAAGAAAGGTGAACTCCGAGCGGGAGTTTGGAATAAATTAGATAAACCGAAAACCGCGACGGATTTAGCCAAAGAATTGAAGAAACACAGAAGTGCTGTGAGTCGAGTTCTCTTGGATATGGAAGAAGCGGGGTTTGTGAAATGTGTTAACCCTGAAGATGCTAGTTTTAGGCATTATGTAAAAAAATAAGCGTTATTCTTCTTTTCTTCAGTGCAATAATCTTTAAATAGAATTTTTATGGTTTTTTCCTAACCCCTAAAATTCAACTTTCATTTTAGGAGCATTTTTTGAATATCCCTTTTTTGAAAATAATATAATTATATTTCTTCGGTTTTCCGTCGGTAAATAATCTTTTAGTCCAATAAGGTTTTATGTCTCTGTATTCAATTTTCTTTTTTCCATTCAAAATTTCTAAAAACCATTTTTTCATTAAAGTCAAATGCAATACCCTATTCATCTTTGAAATAAGATTTTTAGATTTATAAAACTTGAACAGAAAAATTCAAATCTGTTTGAATATTAGAAGATAGGTTATATCCCTTTTTCCATCCTAACTAACAAACTAACCATTTTTTCAATTTCAAATTTTTTAATATCTCCTTCATTACCTATAATAATAATTGAATGTGTCTTTGAGTTTACGTTAGGTCTAAATGGTTTAATCAATGACATTAATTCTTCAATAAGAGGTTTGTCTATTCCAAAATCATTTTTCTTTAATTCTAAATTATCTAATAAAACAGAAAAATCATGAAATCTCCCGCCCCTGTTTTTGGTGCTGAAATAAAGTTCTAAATTTGTTGCATTGGGGGGGAACTTTTTTCTTAAAATGTCAATTACTAAATTTTCGATTAATTTCCGGCAAAGGATAAATGCTCCTGTGTAAGCCCCAATTTTATAAGCTTTGTTTATTTCTAAGACTAAATTTTTGTAGAAGGTATCATTAAAATCAATTTTCAAAATGTCGGTTTTATAAATTGTCTCTTGTAGACTAATCTCATTTCCTTTTTCTTCAAATTGTCTTTTTTCTTCGTTATAATGAATATTACATATTTCAAGAGAGTTGATTAAATCGTTTCTCCAATCTTTTACAAATTCTCCATGATGATTCCATTTATCCCATTGCATTCTTTTAAATTCGGAAGAAGGAAAAATATCAGATAGCAATTTGAAAATATCTTCTGGAAGAAGCGACTCTAAATAATTTTTTAATGAAACATAAAGTTCATTCCATAAATCAGTAGTCCTCCATTCTGTATTTATGTGGGCTTCAATAATCCTTTCTGATTCATCTTTATTTTTTTCTCTTATCTCTTTAACAGACGGCTCTTTTATCTCTTCAAGATTAAATCTTTTTGAAAGAGGAAGAATATCTATAACTTTTAAAAAATAATCAAAAGAATATGCTCCTGCATAAAAATAACATTTTAGTAAATTTTCACAAGTTTTGGGATGAAATTTAATCATTGTTTTTTAAATAAATTTGGAATAATAAATATTTGTATAATTTTTTGATTCTTTCGGAATGGAAATCCTTAAAATTAGATGATTCTTACATATTCTATGTGGGAGAGTCCAATTTATAAATTCAAGGCAGATTTTGATGGAGAAAAAAAGGAAATATTAATTGATGTTACTGGTTCTGCTCCTAATTTTTCTGTCCCAGGAAAACAACTTGAAGGAACATTTGAAGTTTTATTAAAGGGATTAGACCCTTCTAAAACGAAAATATTAGATTTTGGAGGAGCAAAGTTAAGGAATACCTTATATTTATTAAAAAAAGGTTATCTTGTATATGCTTGCGAATTTGAAGATTTATTTAAACGTTCTAAACAAGCAGAAGAATTATTAACTGAATGTAAAAAGTTTCCTAATTTTAAAAAATTAGTTTTTCCTAACGATTTTGTTAATTTTGAAGAAAAATTTGATGTTGTTATGTTAATTAATGTTTTAGATATAATGCCCGTCCCAATAGAACGATTGTGTGTTCTTGCATTATGTCGAGAACAAATGAAAGAAAAGGGAAGATTATTATGGTATACTCAACATGGAGCATATTCAGAAAAAGATGCAGTAGCTTTACTATTTGATGGTTTAGTGACGGGTAAAGGTAGAGATTACAATATGTTTTATAGAGATTTTACGAGAAAAGAAATTCATGATATGCTCCAGTCTACAGGATTTTCTTATAACAAAGAGTTTAAATTTCCAATGTCTGGAACAAATCAGGCTTTTGTTTTTAATGCAGATGGTCCGATACTTGTTGATTCTACATTGGGATTAATATCTCAATTAAAGAGAAAAACAAAGTCTAAATTAGAAGAAGTTGAAAGAAAATCTGGGACTGAAGAAAAAAAATATACTGCTGAAATTCCGAAGAAGATTACTAAACCTGAGGAGGTAAATATCTTAAAACAATATTTAGAAGAGTTAAAAAAAATAAAATCCGGTAAAAAGAATGCTCCTTATTATCATCAATTAATCTTTAATATTTTAAAAGATATATTTGAAAATAAACTCAAAAATCCAAAAAAAGAGGACCCCATAGCAAATGGTACTCAAAGAGTAGATATCACTTTTAAGAATGATGCCGAAAAAAGTTTTTTTAGAAGATTATCTGAGGGATATAAATTAACTTGTCCAAATATTTTTTTTGAATGTAAAAATTATAAAGAAGATTTGAAAAATCCCGAATTTTTTCAATTAAGATGTAGACTAAATAAAATAAGAGGACAATTTGGAGTTATTATTTGTAGAGTTATTATTAAAAAAGAAAATTATGAGAAAGCTCAAGATGATGCTCAAAAAAAGGATGAATATTTTATTGTTCTAGAAGACAAAGATATTTTGCATTTGGGAGAACTTAAATTAAATAAAAAAGAAGAAGAAATTGATGAATATCTAGAAGACAAATTTAAGAGATTAACATGACTTCTCAAAAATTTAAACAAACTGAAATAAGGAAAAGATTCCTTCATATGGCCCACCCTTCAAGGATGCAAAACCTAACATTAACCTTAGGTTAAATTAACGGCGTGGGCGCTTACCTATTCTGGCATGTTTATGAGATGTACAACGAAACTACAAGTTGTTTTTTAAAACAATTTGTTTCAACACATCATGAAAATAGATCCATATAAACATAAAGAGAGGTATTTTAATTGGAAAGAAAAAGTTAAAGACGGAATTCCTGAAATAAGTAAATTTAATTCTGATATTATTTTAATTTATCTTGACAATATGGAACATGGAATTAATATTTCTTCTACTAATAAAAAAGGGTGTCGAAGTTATATACGATTGAATACTCTTCGAGAGAAGATGGTTTTCTTTTCAAAGAAGTTTAAGGAGAAATATAATCTTGATAGAATCATTGATATTAAAGAAGATGATTTAATCAAATTCTTTTCTGAAATGAGTAATGGGACTATGAAAAGAAAAGATAATAAAAATTATTTATCTCTTGCTACTTATGTTAAAGTGTTCAAATCTTTTTGGCACTGGCATCAAAAAGTTAGCAAGAAAAATGGAGAAGAAATTCCTGATATTACTACCGATTTAGATTCTAGACAAGATAAACCAAAATGGGTTTATT
>Ga0172381_10007895_pt1 | contig 10471 bp, 8 predicted proteins | sample Leawel6488metaG_FD_119754 | JGI IMG/M metagenome (GOLD analysis project Ga0172381, IMG submission 119754) | Leachate microbial communities from a municipal landfill in Southern Ontario, Canada - Leachate well 64-88 metaG | ecosystem: Engineered > Solid waste > Landfill > Unclassified | place... | reverse complement strand
TAAACGCATAATTTCAATTTCTCTTTTATGAGTATAAATAGCTACTTTTATGGAATTATAAATAACCAATAAACTGGTAATAACAAAAATAATGATTATAAATATTCCGATATCATTAACTCTTTTGGTAATATTATTTATTTTATTTAATATTAAACTATTATCCGAAAAATCACGAGACTCAATAATATCACTATTAATAACTTTTAATTCTTCAATTAAATCAGCCACTTCATCGGCATTATAAGGGGCAATGACTAAACTGGGTGATAAGGGATTTTGACCTAATTCCACTAACGCTTGAAGAACTTCTTCATTATCTTCATTACTTGACCTAAAAGAATCCAAAGCTTCTTGTTTAGAAATATATCTAACATCTTTTACTCTATCCATGGCTTTAATTTTATCTTTTAAAGCCAAAATATCCATTTCCGAAGAATCCGAAGTTAAATACAAACTAATATTGATTTTTTCTTTAATCGCTTCCACCGCACTGGTACTGATAGTTTGAGTTAAAATTAAAGTATTTATGGAAAACATCGCTAAAATCAAAATAGTGATAGTTACCACCGATAACCAAACATTACGAGTAATATCTTGTAAACTAAATTTTAAAATTCTTAAAAAAGATGAAAACATATTTTTAAATTAAATAATATATTTACCGTGTTCTTGGTCGCTAACTATTTTTCCATCATCCATTCTTACAACCCGTCTTTTTAAACCATTAACTATTTCCCTATTATGAGTAACTAAAATAATAGTAGTGCCAAAATTATTAATTTTTAAAAGCAAATCAATGACATCATTAGCATTAATGGCGTCTAAGTTTCCGGTCGGTTCGTCGGCTAATAATATTTTAGGTTGATGAACTAAAGCCCTGGCAATGGCCGCTCGTTGTTGTTCACCACCCGATACTTCACTTGGATAACGATCCATTTTATTGTGTAATCCAACAATTTTCATAACACTATCAACCGTTTTATTAATTTTAGTTTTATCTTTACCACAAACTTCCAAAGCAAAAGCAACATTTTCTTTTAATGTTTTTTTAGGTAATAATTTAAAATCTTGAAAAATAACCCCAATTTGACGTCGTAAATACGGTACTTCATTTCTTCCAATTTTAGTTATATCCCAATCACCGACAAAAACCTGACCAGAGCTAACTAATTCTTCACCAATTAAAATTTTAACCAAGGTAGTTTTGCCGGTACCGGATTGACCGACGATAGAAACAAACTCTCCCGCTTCAATATTTAAATTAACATTATTTAAAACTTTTATTTTATTTTTATAGGCTTTGTTAACATTAATAAGTTTTATCATAAAATTTTATTTTTATTTTTATAAAAAACATAATTTAATAAATCTACCGTTTCCGAAAAACTTTTAGATCTGGTCGCCGAATCTAAAATTACCACCACAACTTTTTTTCCGTTAACCTCAGCTTCCGTAATTAAACAATATCCAGCTTCATCTAAGTATCCGGTCTTAGAACCGGTAATCTTAAAATTTTTATAATTATTATTTAAAACTAAGTCACTACTATTATAACGCAAAATATTCATATTGTCATTTCTGGTTTTAAAACTATAACTCTTAGCGACAGTAGCTTGGCTAAGAATTGAATTTTTAAAAACTTTTCCGGCTAATATTGCTAAATCTCGGGCCGAACTGACATTATTTTTATCAAGTCCGGTCGGTTCGTTAATTTTAAAAGTGGTCGCTTCTTGTTCCTTGGCCCAAGAATTTACTTGAGAGATAAAACTTAATCTCTCGGTACCACTAATTCTTACTAAACTTTCTACAGCGTTATTAGCCGATCGAACTAAAGCTGAATAAATTAAATCTTTAACCGATAATAAATCACCATCTGATAAATTAATTAAAGCGACCTCCCATTTAGGACAATAATTAAAATTATATTCTTCATCTTGATTATTATAGGCTACAATTTCATTTAAACGATTTTGATTATTATTGTTATTTAAAAAATTAAAAACAGAAAATATTTTTGTTAAACTGGCGATAGGCCTCACTGTATCGGCATCTTTTTCGTATAAAACATTGCCACTTAATTCATCTAAAATGACAACTGAAGCTGACTCAACCGTCGGTTCACTACCAACACCAAAATCCACCACCAAAGATTCACCTGATTTATCACCGACAATTTTTAAAGGTTCAATTGAAATATTTATAATTCCATCTGATTTATTGGCAATTTTGGAAAAAGCCACAGCATCCAAATCAATAACCCGATTAGGAAAAACAGTTCGATCCGGACCATAATCATTAATAGTCACATCAACATATTTATTATTAGCTAAATTATAAACTCTTAATATAGAACCAGCCGGAAAATCGGGCGAAGCGGCAAAATTACCTCCTTTATATTTATACCAACTGGCTTGACCGACACTTAAAAGATCTGAATAAGAAAAAACGGCTAAACGAGCATAGGGTAAATGAATTACCGAGCGAACAAAATTTTCTTCAGGAAAATCTTGGGTCGGTAACGGTCGCCATAAGTTATAATTTTTATCATAAAAAAATATTTGCTTATAATTATTATTATCCTCATTATACGACATTTGAATATAAAAAGGACGACTGCTATCATAAGCTTCTTTGTTTTTAAATTCAAATTGAATTACCGAACTTTCTTTTTCTAAATTCCAAGGTAATTCGACATTAGTATCAGAAATTTCTTCGGCTATTACTTGAGTATCAGCCGATAAAATTCCTGGCACTAAAGAAAGTTTTAAATAATTATTAAAAATGGAAACCGTATAACCTTTGGCAATAGTGGCTTTATCTAAAAAAACACTGAAATCTTTTTTTAATATTTGCTTTTCACTTTGATCAGCTTTAACTTGATAACCAAAAAAAATAAGGCCGAACAAAATACAAAACAGAATAGATATTTTTTTCTTCATCTATTTAACAATATTAATTATTAAAAAAGTAATTTATCCATTTTTTAAAATTTGATGATTCAACCGTTTCTTCGGTGGTGGTACTAATATCATTTAAAGCCTCTTCTCTTTTTATAACCACCACTTGCTCTCCAGTTTTTTGTAAACCCAAATTCAATCGCGCTTTTTCTTCTACCGATTGATCCGAGGCTAAATAAGATAAAACCTCATCTAATTCCTGATTAGATTTTTCATATTTTAGGACATCTGATTTTATTTGATTTATTTCCGCTTCAATGTTTTTAGTTTTTTTATTATTTTTTAAATACGGAACAAACATCAATATAACCAACCCTAATAAAATTAAAGTTAACAAAAATTGCCGAAAGTTTTTCCAACCATGGCCTTTTATTTTTCCTTTTTCTACGTAATTTAATTTTTCAGTCGGACTAAGATTATATTTACTAGTCATAAATCTAATAATTTATAATTAACGTTCTTTGGGTGTTACCCAAAAACCCATATATTTTCCCAACATTAATCTTATTTGAGCCTCTAAACAGGGAATGGCCCCAAAAAAGATAACACAAAACGGAATACAAAACCATTCTAAAAATAATTTAGCATTACCGATTAAACCATAATTTTTTGGTCTTTTAGGTAATAATAAAGTTGAAATAATGGCGGAAATAAACATCCCGGCCATAGAAATTGTCATTAATTGACTGGTAATATCAGGTAAATTTAAAGCCATAACCGTACCGTTAAAACGATCACCGCCTAATAACATCGGTAACCATCCGACTACTCCGATAATCAAAGCGGTAGTGGCCCAAGAATGAAAACCATAAATTTGAATCCAAATATGACGAAGTGATGGCCAAGTTTTCATTTCCTTTCTCTTTTTAGAATAATTAAAAATTAAATAAGGAACGTTTTCACTGCCCCAAGCCCAACGACGTTGTTGTTTATATAAACTCTTCATAGTCTGCCAAAAATTTTTATCACAAGTGGCATCCATGGAAACCGGAAAATAAAGCGGTTCAACCCGATAGTCACCGTTATAATATAAAAAACAATGCCAAAAAATTCTGGAATCTTCACTTACCATATTAGGTGCCCAAAAACCGATTTCCGCCAAGGCCTTAAAAGTCATAGAGTGAGAAGAATAAGTGGCTAATTTTTCCGGACGAATTTGTTGCATCATTTGCCAAAAAGAATTGGATGAAGAAGACACTCTGGCAAAAAATGGAGTATGCCAAATATTATTATGATAAACCGGAATTGGTTGATAACTGGCTCTATACGGACTCTCAACGGTTAAAAATCTATAAGTCAAACAGAAAAAATAATTAAAGGTAGCAGCAGTATCAATATCAAAAACACTAACCAATATTTTATTATAATCTAATCCTTCTTTATCAATTATTTCTTGTTTAACTATTTTACCGGCATAAGCTTGATTAGCTCCTTTACCTTTTAATTCACCGGGAATATTATCGGGATGAAAAGTTATAAGTAAATTTCTAAAACAATCTCCAAATTCTTTTTTTATAATTTCAGCTTTGACGTGAGCTGATTCTCCAACTCGATCTTCCATGGCCAATACTACAATCATGTCTTTGCTTGGATAACCATTACTTATTAAACCGGAAAAACTGGTTCTAATAACCTCTAAGCTTTCATTATAAGTGGGAAGAATTATTAAATGAATAACATCGCTCCATTTAAATCCTTGCCGAGCTAAACAATTTTCCGGCAAATCTTTAAGATTGTCGGATAATTCTTCGCATTTTTTAAACCAATCAATCTCTTTATTCTCTTTTAATTTTTTGTAAGCGATAATTAAATAAGTAGCAAAAAAAACTACCCACAAAAGGTAATAAACATCAAAAGCGATAACAAAATAAGCCACCCATACCGGTTTAAAATAAGACAAAATAACTAAAGCTAATAATGTCCCAACTGATAAAAAACCGGGAAGTATTTCCAATAAACGATAAAAAGTTTTATCCCGTCCTGATAATTCAATAGCCTTAGACACTTTTAAATAGTTCATAAATTGATAGTTTTATTTTCTTAATTATCTAAAATAACATTATCACCTTCCGTTAACTCCTGTTCAGTATTTTTTTTATTTGAGAAATTAATATTAGAATTAGTTTTGTCGTTTAAATTTGTTTCTCGACGATTATAAAAACTTATTGGTTTAACCGAACCTAATTCGTTTAAACTCATAGTCTTTATTTCTTTTTCCGGAGTAATATTTTCTTTAGGTATAAAAGTCTTTTTTCTATTATCAACAAATCTTTTTGGAATTACAGCTTCGGCCGGAACGGAATTAGATTTAGAAAAAAAATCTTTTCTTAAATTATTGTTTTCTTTATTATTACCATTATTTATATTGGACTTAATATTATTATTTTGTTTTTTAGTTTTTTCAATTAAACATTTCTGACAAAAAAGAGGTCTGATACCATCAGGTTTAAACGGAATGGTTATGTCCACTCCACACACCGAACATTTTCCCGAAAAACCATACTCCGACGGTTTTTTTTCTATTTTTTTATCAATATTTTTTTCATCTTTTTTAGAATCAGAATAATCTTGATGCCAACGCATAATCTTTTCTTCCACTTCTTCTCGATTATTAGCATATTTTTGTCGAGAATAATTAATAACTTTTTCTTCATTTTTAGTTTTTTCTTCAACTGATAATGGTGGAAGACCACGAGCCGAAAAAGGATCAGAAGCAATACCGTCAATCATTAATTTTAAATACATTTCAAATTTAGGTAAATTAACAATATCTTCTTCGGTAAAAATCGGAGTAAATTCTTTAACTAATTCTTCGGCATCATTAGCTCCTACTCTAAACACGATGATAGTTCCAACGTTACCAAAAACAGCTGGTCGAACTTTTTCATCCAATTGTTCAATATACTGGTGAGCCATAATTAAATTAAGACGATATTTTCGAGCTTCCGACAAAATATTAGCAAAACTTTCGGTAGAAAAGTTTTGAAATTCATCAATGTATAAATAAAAATCACGTCTATTTTCTTCTTCGATATCAACGCGACTCATAGCCGCTAATTGAATTTTAGTAATCATCATCGCTCCAAGCAAAGCGGAATTATCTTCTCCAATTCTACCTTTACTTAAATTCATTATTAAAATTTTACCATCGTCCATAATTTCACGCATGTTAATTGAAGATTTAACTTGACCAACGATATTTCTCATTAATGAACTTGATAAAAATTGCCCCACCTTGTTTTGAATCGGAGAAACTGCTTCGGACGCAAATTTGTCAGCATAACCGGCAAACTCTTTTTCCCAAAAAGATTTAACCACCGGATCTTTAACATTAGCTACAACTTTTTTACGATATTCTTTATCCGATAACATTCTAACAACTCCCAGTAAAGTAGAACCGGGAAAATCTAAAATGGCCAAAATGGTATTTCTTAAAATATATTCCAACCGAGGTCCCCAAGAATCGGCCCATAATTTTTGGAAAACTCCAATTAAACCGGAGGCCACTAAATGGCGTAAATGCGGTTCAACTTGTTCCACTAAGTTAAAAGCTATCGGATATTCAATATCAGATGGATTAAAATAAACAACATCATTTATTCTGTTACTGGGAATATATTTTATTATTTTTTCAGCTAAATCTCCATGGGGATCAACAACAGCAACTCCACGACCGGCTCTGATATCTTCAACAATCATATTTTCCAAGATAGTTGATTTTCCCATACCTGTTTTTCCAATCAAATACATATGACGACGACGATCGTCGGTTTTAATACCAAAACGACGCATTTGATTGCGAAAATTGGTTTGAGCAAAAAATATTACTTCATCATTGTCCATATTTTTTTATTAATAAGGGGTAATTGAATAAGCTTGTTTCATTACATCACTAAAATTTTGCATCTGATTAGAAAAATCTTTAAAATAAGGGATTAAATAAATTATACCAAAAACTATCGGAGTAACAATAACTACAATTTTTATCCAAGAAAATATTTTCTGCCAGACAATATATTTTTTAATATATTTGGTTAAATCTAATATCTGCTCGCTTAATTCAATGTTTTTTTCTAATAATTTTTGCAAATCGGATTGATTGGTTTTATTTGTTTCTTGATTTATTGAGTCAAACTCCTTTGAATTTTCGTAAATTTTATTTTCAATATTATTCATATTTTAAAAATTAAAACATATAAGAGAATTATAGCAAAAAAAAAGCCAAAAATCAAACTGTTTTTAGCGTTAATTTTAAACGTTTTTACCGATATTAATCTCTCAGCTTACAATTAGGAACATTTTTTTTAACTTGAGCGATCATTTTTATAACTTCAGCAGAGGAAAAAGCTTTTTTGTTTTGATAATTATTATTCACTAAATTAGTATCGGACTTAAATCTTTGCAAAAACCATTTTTTGGCTCCAGAAATTTCTTTGGCTATTTGTTTAACATCATCAATTGTGTGCAAACCGGGAACTAAAGTAGTTCTAAATTCATAAGGAATTTTATTGGTCATTAACAGATCAACCGTTTTTTTTATTTCCTTTAAATTAACCTTAACTCCTGTTACTTGTTCATACTTACCAAGAGGCGCTTTAATATCCATAGCGACATAATCTATTAATTTATTATAAATTAAATCCGCCACTAATTTTGAATTAGTCCCGTTGGTATCAAGTTTAATTTTAAAACCAAAATTTTTAATTTTAACGATAAAATCTTTTAAGTCCGGCTGTAAGGTCGGTTCACCGCCGGAAATAACCACTCCTTCTAATTTACCGATTCTACTCTTTAAAAAAAGAAGGAGATCTTCCTCGGTCATTTGAGAATAATCTTCTTCTTTTTTATATTTACTCTCGCCCCCATCGGTCAGGACAAGCATAGGGTTGTAACAAAAATGGCAACGAAAATTACAAGAATCAGTGAAAACCACAGCTGATATATAACCCGGGAAATCAATCAAACTAAGTTTTTCTAAACCGCCTATCACCATTTTTTAAAAAACAAAAACTAACGGAAATTACAAAGTTAAAAAACTAAGAAAAGTAGCATTACTCGTTAATCTTGTCAGAATTAATTTTATAAGTCTGTCGATCATTATACTCGGCCATTTTTCCTTTATTATAGCACTTAGTGGGTGTAAGCCAGCCAACTACTCGGCTGTAAACGACGCACTCAGTTCTTTTGTCAGTTTGAATTGGACTCATATTATTTTTTTCAAAACTCGTGGCCTAAATTTTAAAGTTTTGAATATGTTAATTATTAATATAATACTAAATTTTTTATAAAAAAACAAGCTACGGATTTTTAACAATTACAACTTTCGGATTCAATTGGATTATTATGAGAAAAAACTCCCAAACCTTTTTCTTCATCACATTTTGGACAATATTTATGTTCACCGGATAAATATCCATGAATTGGACAAATAGAAAAAGTTGGTGTTATGGTAAAATAAGGTAAACGATAATTATTAACAATATTTTTTACTAATTTTTTTGTTACTTCAGGATCTTCAATTCTTTCTCCTAAAAATCCATGTAAAACTGTTCCCCCGGTATATTTAGTTTGAAGTTCATCTTGTAAATCAAGAGCGGCAAATAAATCGTCGGTAAAATTAACCGGTAAATGAGTAGAATTAGTATAATAAGGGTCAGCTCCGTTATTATTAACCAAATCATTATTAGCACAAATAATATCGGGATATAATTCTTTATCTTTTTTAGCAAAACGATAAGTACAACCTTCAGCCGGAGTAGCTTCTAAATTATAAAGATCATTAGTTTCAGTTTGAAAATCGGCAATTTTTTCTCGCATAAAATCCATAATATCCAAAGCAAATTTATTTCCTTTGGCGGTGGTCAAATTTTCTCCTAATAAATTTACAACCGCTTCATTCATACCATTTAAACCGATGGTATTAAAATGGTTTTTCCAACTGGAACCGAAACGTTCTTTGATTTCTGATAAATAATATTGAGAATAAGGATACAAACCATCTTCAGTAAATTTTTCAAGAATATTTCTTTTTATTTCCAAACGTTCTTTGGCTATTTTCATTAAATCAAATAATCGTTTTTTAAAATCTTCTTCATCTTTGGATAAATAACCTAAACGAGCCATATTAATAGTAACGACACCTAAACTTCCGGTTAACGGATTAGCTCCGAATAAACCCCCACCACGTTTTCTAAGTTCACGATTATCCAATCTAAGACGACAACACATACTGCGAGCATCATCACGATTCATATCAGAATTAACAAAATTAGAAAAATAAGGAATGCCATATTTAGAAGTCATCTCCCACATCGGTTTTAAACTTTCTCGATTCCAATCAAAATCTTTATCAATACAATAAGTTGGAATTGGAAAAGAAAAAACTCTACCGGTAGAATCACCTTCTATCATTATTTCGGCAAAAGCTTGATTAAATGAATCCATTTCTGTTTGGAAATCACCATAAGTGGCGTTCATTATTTTACCTCCGATAACAACGCTCTCTTTAGCAATTGATTTCGGCGGAGTAACATCCAAGGTAATATTAGTAAAAGGGGTTTGAAAACCAACCCGAGTTGGAACATTAACATTAAAAACAAATTCCTGTAAAGCTTGTTTCACGTCTTTATATGATAAATTATCGTACCTTATAAACGGAGCTAAATAAGTATCAAAATTAGAAAAAGCTTGAGCTCCAGCGGCCTCGCCTTGCATAGTATAAAAGAAATTAATCACTTGACCCAAAGCACTTCTAAAATGTTTGGCCGGCTTACTTTGAATTTTAGTATCAACTCCACCAAAACCTCTAATCAACAGGTCTTTTAAATCCCAACCGCAACAATATGGAGCTAATAATCCTAAATCATGAATATGAATATCTCCGCTTACATGAGCTTGCCTAATTTTTTCAGGATATAATTTATTTAACCAATATTTAGCGGAAATTGACGAAGCAATATAATTATTTAATCCTTGAACGGAAAAGCTCATATTACTATTTTCTTTTAACCGCCAATCGGCTCGTCCCAAATAATCTTCCATTAATTTTTCTTCCGTACTTTGATTTATTTCTCTAACTTGTCGATGTTGATCACGATATAAAATATAAGCCTTGGCTGTTTTTATTAATTTACTTTCAATTAAAACTTCTTCCACAATATCTTGAATTTCTTCAACAGCCGGAATAGTTTTATAAAAAAACTTGTTAGTAATTTTTTCTAAAACTTTGTTGCTCAGACTTTCGGCTAATTTTTTATCTGTTTCACCAACTTCTTCCATCGCTTTAGTTATAGCTTTGGTAATTTTGGAGATATCAAAATCAACGATATCGCCCGAGCGCTTCAAAATTTTAGAAATATTACTTGGCATAGTATTCTATATTTAATTTTTATTTATTTTTTGGTTTTAATAATTTATCCAATTCTTCACTAAATTCTTCCAACCCCTCAAAAGATTGATAAACGGAAGCATATCTGATATAAGCGACTTTATCTATTTTTTTTAAATTTTTC
>Ga0172381_10007894_pt1 | contig 10471 bp, 4 predicted proteins | sample Leawel6488metaG_FD_119754 | JGI IMG/M metagenome (GOLD analysis project Ga0172381, IMG submission 119754) | Leachate microbial communities from a municipal landfill in Southern Ontario, Canada - Leachate well 64-88 metaG | ecosystem: Engineered > Solid waste > Landfill > Unclassified | place... | reverse complement strand
TGCGGCATAAACCGTGGGAATATCTTCGGTCGTTATAAGTTTTATTTTATTTGTATATTTGTTGATTGCAATATCCCACTCGGGAGAACGAATTTGACACACAACTATAATTTCATCAACTTTTTCCCGTATTAAATTATCCAATCGTCCTTGCAGGTATTTCTCTCCGAAATATGCAGACACGATGGCGCTAACTGTTCCCATGTTCTTCCCTTTCATAAATTAGCAGGGCAGTTTTTACCTGCCCTGCTATTCTCAAACAGATTGATTATAGACTCCACGAAACTGTGCGGTCAACGCTAGCGCCGCCTCCCAACACAACTCCGGCTCGGCAAGCACCGAACACACCGGTTGTTGAATTGATGGAAACAGACAATTCGAGCTTCAGATACCGCTTTTCTCCCTTTGGAATTACGAAAGGCAGATAAAGGGTTTTTCCACCGGTGCATAATACTGCACCATCTTTGTACTTTGCCAGTACATAGTAGGTTGTAGCGTCAGCAGAAGTCCATAGAACCGGGAGAACGGAATCATTCAGGTTGGCAGAAGGAATAATCACTTCCACCGCCATTCCTTTGATTCCGGTTCCGTAAATGGTCAATGGTCCGCATGACTCGCTTACAGTAAGATTACCGGTGGTACGAAACATCAGGTTACTATCAAATAAAGCACCCATTTCATACCTCCTATTTTAGGTCCATGAAGCCGGGGCTAAGATATTCCACAACCGCACAAGTCCGTAACTACCGAACATTGCCAGTCCGTTCGCCCAATCGATCCGGCGGATCATTGCCGGTGACGTGGGGCTTTCTGCGCCATTCAGAGGATCGTAAATCTTCATCGGTTCCAGTTGGATACCGTAAATACCTTCCTCTTTGTCGAATGAAGCAAAATACATGGAGGTTGAGTCGGCTCCGGCATCGCCAGCGGTTTCTGTGTTGGTGATGATCTCGGTTGATTGATCGGCCAGATAACCCATATCGAATACGGGCTTACCTTTGTAAGTAACGAACTCGCGTCCAACAGTGTCTTTATTGACATCCAGAAGGTTGCCGTTGAATTGAGCGTAGCGCATTACCCGACCAATGCCCAGGATTTGAGCTTCGTTGGCAAATATAGCATCTACCTGTCCGCCGTTGCAGTAGTGCCACGATTCTTCCATCACGTCCAAGTAACGGCGTGCCAGAGTGGTCGAAGAAGTGGGATCGAGAGCGGTAGCAGATGTAGAAGTTGTTCCGCACACTTTTTGGCGTGTGGGAAGATTGGCGACCCGTTTCTTAAGACCTTCAAAACCATCCGGTTCAGTGGCAATATCACCATTGATGAATTGGTTCTTCCAGCCATAAGCCAGGGCTTTGATCTTCATTTTGGTTTGTACGGTTACTGGATCTTCGATGAAATTGGTGATCTTTGAAAGTAACCGGTCGTAACTGATTTCGCCGCCGAAGATAAAGAGACTCTCTTCCACTTGTTCGACAGTACCCTCATTGGCTGCTGTGTAACCGGCATTCAAACGCCGCCATGTACCGCCCGTAGGCAGTTTTGACCAGCGAGTACCGATAACATGCAGTGAGTTTACGTTTTCAAATGGAATTTTCTCGAAAATCTGAGCATCCCGAATGATATTCAGGATGATACCTTTTCGTAGAGGTTCGGTTTCAAGAGCGGCTAGTTGGGCTAAAGTGATACCCGTCATGGTAGCTCTCCTTTATTTTTTCTGTTTCGCCATGGAATACAAAGTATCCATGTCGTTTATATCCTTAATTCTGTTTCCTGTGCCGGTTCGCTGACCGACTGCGGGAACATTGTTGGGGTTGTTAATGGCCGATTGTTTTTCCAGACGTGCCTTTTTAGCCACAATCGCTGCCTCGAATGTTTTCAGGAATTTTCTCGGTGTGCTTTCGTCAATGGTTGAAATTTCGATGTCGTTCTGATCAAGATTTACACCATATTCCTGAACCAACTCTTGTGCAGCTAAAACAACGGGATTCGGTTGCTGGTTTTGCGTTTGAACGCCTTCAGGTTGGCTTCCTGTTTGTGGTTGTTCATTCGCAATTTCCTGGGTTACGTTTTCCCGGACTTGCTGTTGCAATTCCGGCGTGACAGGAATTTTCAATTTCTCCAACTTCTGAATCTCTGTGGTTACGCGGTTTTCAAATATTTTGTTTGCCGACTGGATTCCACGAAACGCTTTATTTGAAATTTCTTGTGCGATTGGCGCTGCGTGTTCTTTTACCAAACCGACAACTGCATTTATTTGCTCTTGCGTGAGGACTGGCGCTGGGGTATTCGGTTGTGATACTTCTGCCGGTTGGTCGCTGCCTTGCGATTCCGGTATTGCATCACTTTGAATTTGCGCATTGCCTGGTAAATCAGTCATTTGTTTCCTCCGTTTTAGTATATACGAAATAATTGATATTTACAACCTTATTTTCCGAAGGTTGGTTTTACCTTTGTTTTGTACCAATTTTCAAGTGTTTCATCCGGCTTTCCGAGATTCTCCCAAATAAGGCGCAATCCAGCAATCGCACCTTCACCCAACTCCTGTCCGGCTGTCGAATCCGCTACGATCATCTTTACCAAAGACGGACTGAATAATTTCATCTGTTCCGGTGTCAAGGCAAAGTTGCCGGGATTGTAGGGTTCGGTCTCGATCTTGGCCGGTTCTTTGGCAATCTCACGGTTGGCTTCAAAATACGGTTTCAATACCGGATGTGATGCCTCATATTTTTTCTTCCAATCCCAATATTTCTGGATCTGCGGGAAACTCGCCAAAATGCTCTTGTCTTTTCCTTTGTCAAAATACATTTGCTGTTGTATATCGACCATCGGGAATAGTTTATTCTTTTCATTTTTATAATCCGTGATTGCCTTTGTCATTGCCGGAGTATAGGTTTCAATCTTAGGTAATTGGTATTGTGGGACTTTCCCTGACTTATCAGGAACTTGCGCTCCTAAAGCCTGCGCCCAATATGCCAGTGTCGGAATATCAATCGTTTCATAATCATGGGTAGCAGAATTCAGGAAATTGGTCTGGAATTTATCGCCCAATCCTTCTGCAACCATTCTCTTTGTGGCAGAAGGAATTTGGTTGTATTGATTCCATATCTGATCAATCAACAGTTGCTTCATGCGCTCGTCAGGTTCTTTGTTGATCGCCAATCGTGCCTGATATTCGGGGTGTTCTTCAAAGAATTTATTGATCGCTTTCAGGTCGCCGGCTTTCATCATGTCCCAGGCTTTTTTGTATTCAACCGCCAACCCGCGTTGGATCATTTCACCTTCAGGAAGAATACTGAATGGCATGGCAGAAGAAAGAATCGCCGGTGCCAGAGATTTTATATCTCCCGTTCCGCTCACGGTCTTTGCAATGGATTGTAATGCGGATGCCAGAGGGACTTTGTACATATCCTGTGTTTTTACCCTGTTTTCCGCTTCTGTAAAGGCATCACCCTTGCGGTCTATCATGGCAATCATGGCTTCTGTGGCAGTGAATTTGCCATCTGCCACCAGATTAGCCAATTCGCGGTCAATGTAATAATCGCCCCATGTGCCATAAGGCGAAAGTCCAACAGACTTGCGAATGGAAACTTCTGGTCCAGAACCGACTGCCTCAATGATATTGCCCAGGAATTCCAATGGAGTGCCTTTCAATGCAGTTCCAACCGCTCTGGATGTTTTTGTAATGGGCAATACGGTCATTTTCTCCGGTGTTCCCGAAGCCAGATAATTCGCGTCCATGATCCACATACTCGGTTGCATCATCATGGAAGCCAGACTGACCGGATTGTACATATCTGATTTCTTACGAGCTTCCTCGTAGGCAGTTGTGTAAACCGGATCGCTCTTATTTGCTATTGCTGCATCGTATTGCTCCCGAGTGATCTGCGCGTTATCAACCATATCCAATAAAGTCTGTTGTGTTTCACGGTCAATACTGGATATTTGATACTGCATTGATTCGCCCAAATTCGTATAGATTTCAAGCGGGAACATTTGCGATAAGGGATCGGAGAACATATTTGTGCCTGCCCATTCTGGCAACCACGGCGCGTAAGAGCGCATCTTTCCGGCGAATCTTGAAGGAATGCCTTTTGAAGCCGATTCTTCTTGTTTCTCCTTCAGGCGGGCGTACATAGCGAACCATGCCGGTCTGTCGATCATACGTTTGCCCCACTGCATCATCGTGCGCGTGTACCAGAATTGATAGGGGAATATGGCGGTCAGATAGTTATCCGCACCGTACCGCCATGAGTAATTCAATAAAGCGCCATCCCGCATCATTTCGCCGTGACGCTGGGAGGCTAGATTGATTGAAGCCATCTGTGTTGGCAGTCTGTTGATCCATGCCTGAATTTCTGCCAGAGTTTCAGGGTCAACTTTGCCAATGCCAGGAATTTGCGATTGATTTTCCTGTTTGAAACGTTCTCCAAATTGGTTCAGAGCACCATCAAGAATTTTGGCATTGATCTCTTTGTTGACTTCATAATAATCAATCACGCCGGGTGATTTTCCGGGTGGAGTAGAACCAGTCACGCGCGCCTGCTCCTGTGCTTGTGGAATTTTTATTACCTTATTTTCGCCCGGGAGATGGACGACAAGTTTTGTAGGATCATTAATGTCATATCCCAACAGTTGATAAGTTGTGTCATTCACGTATTGCAGACTCGTTCCGGGTGTGGCATCGGCAACTGGTTTCCCATCAAAGTAATATTTGCTATCACTTTCGTTGAAACTCAACCCGGATGTATCCAGCACTTCCTGTTTCTGGAAGGCAACTTCGAGTCTTTCTTTGAATTCTTCAAATCTCCAATTAATTGCCTGTCTCAAAATGGCAGGATTAGGCATTCCATCGGCGGTAAAGCGCGGTTCCATTTCTGGATTGACTGCTGCCCACCGCATCGAATAATCCACAACATCATTGGCAATCTTTTTGTTCCCGTTAAAATATTGTGCTAATTCATCAATAGATTGTACGGTCTGCAAAAACTCATTGTAAAAGGCCGCCACATCGCTTTTGTGCCCCATTACCCAGTTGGCATACGGGTCAAAACTGCTGTAAATTGAATTAGTGAAACTACCATTGAAATTATCTTCAATCACTCCCATCAGATAATCAACCCACTTACCTTTTGCGTTTGCAGGGTCTTTGATAATTGATTTCAGGGCATTTTCAATGGTTGATCTGGCGGGTGGATTGCCATAAGTTGATTTCCCCGCATCTGTGTAAAGATACTGATACCAGGGAGCGTTAGTGGAAGCGTTCTTTGAATTGATAACCTCGCCAGTCTCGGTTCGGGTAACAATTCTTTCACCATTTTTACCAGACTCGAATTCCCGCAAAAGTATTTCGGCTTTGGAAATAACGACCGGCTTCATTTCATTTTCAATATTCCGGCCATAGGAATCCAATTTGAAACGCTGTTCGTATCGGGAAGAATCGGGAGATATTGCTTTGGCTTTGTGTGCTTCCGCTCGATTTAATAGAGCTTGTTGCCATAACTCAGGAGTCACTTCACGCACGCCAATATCTTTGCCGGTGTATTTCTTGACGATATTCTTGATCTGCGCATCGCCATAAGCAATCGGAACGCCAAATTCCTCCATCGCATATTTGCGTAATTCTGACCGTTGTTCTTGAATCGAGACAGGCGAGTTATTTTCAACTGCCCGCACATTATCGTTGTGGATCTTGTTGATCATATCTTTGGTGAGATATGAACGGATGGTATTTATCCGGTCAACCGCTTTTTGCAAGTAATCTCGTGTTTCTATTGGTTCATTGGCAATCGCTCTTTCAACATTGCCGTTTCTGACCAGGGCGTTTGCGTAATTCTCCATATCGGCAGGGCTTAATCCCTGTTGATATGCCTGTTTAATTTCATCGGCAGTTAACCATCCTAATGAGTTTTCTGGCGTGCTCAGTGGTTGATCTGCAAATATGCCCACCGACCGTTGATAAATAGCGGCAACTTTATTCGCATATTCGTTATTCATGTCGCTAATATTCATTACCAACGGATCGTAAGTCTTGTGAAATTCGTCCCAAAGTTGCTCGCGTTCAATGCCGGTCGCATCTTCCGCAGTCAATTTCTTGCGGATAGATTCCATTTCCTTCTGGCGTTTTACTTCCAACTCCAATACTTTTGCGCGCCATTCCTGAACGGTTGCCATCATTACAGGGTCGGGGTTTCTGCGCATCAAATCGTCATAATAACGATTATCCATCTCAGTAAGTAACCGAGTGCGTTCTGCGTTGTAGGCAAGATAATTCGCATCAGTTTCCGCCTGCAACGCGGCATATTCCTTCTCGAATTTAGGACCGGGTTCTGCACCTTCAAAGACTTCGTTATATCTGCGGTTGCGGGTAGTAAAGAAATCTTCTGAAAGTTTATTCAACTCCCCAAGTTTTTGCGTAAACTCGGGAGAAATACCACTGTTGGCAAGGCCGGCATAAACCGCCGTTTCTTTGGCATGATCCTGCATGAACTTCTTCGCTTCTTGATCGTTCAATACCTTGCGGAATGCTACTCTCTGTTCAAATGAGGCATCCCGTAAAGTCATATTGGCATCTGACATTACCTTGAAATGATCGAGATAGCGTTTGGAAAGTAACTCGTCCAGGTGGGATTTTATGTTGATTATTGCCAGCGTGCCTTCTGCCTGGGTCATGTTCTGAATTTCTGCGGCAGTTGAATTCAAAGAGTCAAATAGTTTCTCGTCGATATTTTCTTGCAATTGGCTCTTTACTTTGTTGATGGCGGCATTGACATCTTCAGGCGTTCTTGCTTTTGAAAGCATTTCCTGAAGATCATCTTCAATGCCAATCCACGAGATCAAGTCCCGAACGGTATCCGCCCTGGCAGGATTGGTGGGGTCGGTATAAATTTCGTCAACCACTTTATTGAAAACATCCTGAACTTGAACTGGAATGAATTCGGAATTTAAAACATCTCTGACTTCTTTCATATTCAGATTGTTTTCTACACCGGAATACATTCGTTCCAGTAATCCAGGGTATTTTTCTCTCATTACCTTTTCGACATTGGCGGGAAGTCTGTCGTAACCAACGTCTACCTTCGCCAGTTTACGGCGCATGATCTGAGCACCGATGGTGAATGCCAGCGCACTTTCGCGTTCCTCAACCTTTTGGGAAAGGGACTGGAAAATACTTATCTTGTGCGCCAAATCCTTCACAGAACGGCGCATATTAGAAATGGTGCCTTTATCCAGAACTGCCCGGCTGATAGCTCCCATCCCCCCCATATCAGTTCCTTCGCCAGCCGCACCAACGCCTGTATTCAACCTAGAGGGAGAAAAACCCATGCGCCCCCAAAACCTATCCTCTGTTGCCTTCGATTGGAAACCAAACACGCCCTGTACCGCTCGGGAAATAATGTCGTTGAACATGTTATTAATCCAATAACCCGGATTGAATCCCAATACAAGTAAGGATTGCACATCTTTCATTAAACCGAATATCTGCATGATCTTACCTTGCGGTTTGACATTGTATTTCTTTACCAGATATTCTTCGGCTTTCTTGGTAACGGCGTTGATATAGTTATATAAAAACTGATCGCTATTTAGAGCTACGGCATCTTTCCCGATAAACACACCAAAGTGAGTTTTTAATTCTTCGCCACTATTTAGTTGTGCTTTAGTGAGTAATTCTTTTACACCGGGTTTCAGGGATATTTCTTTGAAAAACACATCGGGTTCGGCTGTTGCGCGTCTAACTACTTCTGCGGGTTTTTCTCCGATGAGTTTACTAAGAGCATTGAGATTGTCCCGGCTGCCATCAGCAAGTCTATACATCTCCAATACATTGCCAACATTCTTTACGCCATAATCTAATGAATCGGCGACCGTAGCCATTACTGGCGAACCGACCAATCCCTCCTTCCGCTTTTGCGATATTATTTCTTCGGGTGTATTTAATGCACTATTAATAGCATCAGCAGTTTGTTGTACTCGTTCGCTATCTCCGTTTTTGACCAATAATTGAGCATTCCTCACAACATCTTCGGGAGAATCGCTATACTCTTTTAACATTACCTGAAGGTTATCTTTTAGAAATATTCCAGATGCCATTGCCGCCGATTCGGGAGTCAAATTGAACATATCCCGCTGCCAGTTTATCCAACGATTCTTCTGTCTCTCAAAGAAACCTACGCCGGTCTCGGGTAAATGTTGAACTGGTTCCAACTCTTTGAATTTGCCTTCAGGAGTAAGTCCGGCAACCTGTTTGGATGTTTTAGATAATTCTCCGGCAGCAACGGGTGTTTCATTTCCGAAATATGTTCCACCGCGTATTTCTCGTTTGGTCGCTTCTATCGTGCCAATAAGTCCGGTGCTGGCAGAACGCTTTCCAAGATAACCAATATCCAAGCCAAATGGTTTGAAATCCGGTTTATCGCCTTTGCCACGCATAATCATTTCTGCTACTTGCTGCGCTCCAATCGGCAAAACGTCGATCATCGGATTGCCCATTGAACGTGTAGCCGCGCCTGCCAATTTTCCCGTAAATTCAGAGGAAACTCCCATTCTATTTAATAATTTTGCAACCTTCGCCGTACCAAGTCCTTCCAGGAACGGAACAAAAGCTATCGGGTCGAGAATGGTTTGCCCAAATAGATCATTCAACACACCCGATGTCCCAAAATTTTCGTAAGCATCTTGTTCGATCTCTTTAATAGCAACTTCGAGATTTCCCTCGGGAACACTTTTCAGTTTTTCCCAATATTCGTTTAATTTCGCATCACCAAAACTTCCTTCGATTTTCACCGGATCATTGATACCTTTATTGAAATCCCACCGATAACCCTCGCCAGCATATTTGATCTGCATTTTCTTCCAACCGCCACCAAATAATCCGGCAGTCTCCACGCCCAGGTTATAGGCGTTATCCAATGACCAAAGTAATGTGTCGGCAACAACCGGAGCAAAAGTCTCATATTTCATTCGTCCGGCTGCCATCGCGGGAGTTTCTGTACCACCAAATATCTGCGAAACAACATTTGCGGCGTTCGGAAGAATGTTATTCATGCGTTCTTCTGGAGTCATATCAAGAGAAAGTTGACCTATTCCAGATTCCATTGCCTTCGACGGAATTTGAAACCTGTCATAAATATCTGAGATCAACGGAACCCGCTCGCCCGTGTACGCCATGTAAGCGCCAACGCCACCAACGGCAAGAAATGTAACCAACCCTGCAAGTGGATTTATTGCACCTACCGCAAGCCCTGGAATAAGACCAGACATTACTCCGTTTACAAGAGTGGCGGGTGCACGCGTCCATTCCGGCCTGTCAGATAATTCGGGACTGTATCCTGCATTAAGACCAGCCACAACAAGTTTCGCGTCCCAATCTAAATTACTCCAACCATCTGCCTCATTGATCTGTTGCATACTCGCATCGGCAGTTTGGTTTACGGTTGAAATCTTACTTTCCCACTCTGCCTGATCAGCAGGCGGCATTAACTCAATCGGAATCTGCGGGATCTGTTTCAAATAATCCCGTAATGGGTCATTCTCTTTGGGTGGTTTCCAATCGGCAACCGGAGTATCTTTATTGACAACAGATAAATAGTTATAAGCTTGCTCGATCTGGTCTTTTGGTATATTATCGGGAACTTTCAAGGTTGGATCAGATTCGGCAGCCTTGAACATGGTATGCCACTCAACTATTTTTTGTGGGTTTTCCCAATAAGTACGGTCGGAATCGGGAACGTCAGAGCCATAATCCTCGGTGGGTTGCTGGTCGAATATTTGATTACGCGAAATATCTAAAGATTCCTGATAGCCAGTATCACCAGGAAGCCTACTTACGCCCCCATACTTTAGTGCGGTATCTTCGGACATATTAAACTCCGATATTCCAACTGGCTAACCATCCTTTAGCACCGCTACCATAGTTGCCTCCACCGCCTCCACCCCCACCACCGCCATAACCACCACCGCTGTAACGTTTCATCATTTTACTGACGGCATTAAGATCGATCGGGAAATATCTGCCATTCTGGATGTAGTATCCGGCGATTTGGGGCATCACTGTCCCGTCTGGCATGGTTACGGTCATTCCCTTGTATCCAGGATTATTCCGATAATCATAGCCAGTTGTGAGGTTGGCGGCATTTGGGTTGGAAACTTCTTCAAGTGACAACCCTCTCGGATGTATCACGCCAGTCCCGGGGTCTTGAACCTGTTCCCATGGATTTATTGTTTTCCCGCCGGCATCTTTGCCACTTCCGGCGATAACCTGAGTTGTCGCCGGTTTTATCGTGGCTGGATCGATGCCATATTTCTGTAAAACTGCCGCTTCTTCCGGTGTTGGTCCAGTTGTTGCCTGTCCCTGCGTGGATTCAAATTGTCGTAGATCACCCATACCTACAGTAGGTTGAGTTTGTGCGGGAGGATTATTCAATTGGCTTAAATAACCCTGACTGTATGAATTAGGTCGTCCGGCAGT
>Ga0172381_10007893_pt1 | contig 10471 bp, 11 predicted proteins | sample Leawel6488metaG_FD_119754 | JGI IMG/M metagenome (GOLD analysis project Ga0172381, IMG submission 119754) | Leachate microbial communities from a municipal landfill in Southern Ontario, Canada - Leachate well 64-88 metaG | ecosystem: Engineered > Solid waste > Landfill > Unclassified | place... | reverse complement strand
TTCAGTTAGATAGTGCTATAATTCGTTATTTTAACTATCGAGGATATAAACAATCTATTGAAACAAACGGCTCAATCCCTTTACCACGTGGATTGGATTATGTAGTATGTAGCCCAAAAGTTGTTGAAAAAACTATTAACGAAAATTTTGAAGATGGAGAGATAAATGAATTTCGTTATCCAATAGGAATTTTTGAAGAAGCATTATATGAACCTCCAAAAATTTATGACTTACCAAGTGCCGATTATTACTTTGTGAGTCCTATATTTGTAGGGGAGCCACATAAGCGATTGAAAATGGATGAAAAGAATTTGGAGATTGCCATTAAGTTTATAAAACATAATCCAAAATGGAGATTATCCATCCAGCAACAGAAAATTTGGAAAATATTGTAAAGTTTTTTTTATTAATCATTTAATCAGTTAATTTATAATATGAAACAATTAATTAAAGCGGCTGAAGAACTTAATGAGTTATTCGGCCTAGACCCAGAAATTGTTACTGAAAACGTAACTAAAGAAAAGTTAGAAATGGATATTAAGGCCGCGGCTGAATTCATCGCTGAAGACGATGAATTTTCTTCAGGTACAACCACCGTTTTGAAAAGGTTGGGTGTATTTGAAGTAGATAAAGAAGTATCAAAAAAGATTCTCAAAGAACCAGAAGAGGAAGAACCAGAAGAGGAAGAACCAGAAGAGGAAGAATTAGAGGAAGAATTAGAGGAAGAATTAGAGGAAGAATTAGAGGAAGAATTAGAGGAAGAATTAGAGGAAGAGGATTATCAAGCCATATACAAAGAAATAAAAAAGGCGAGTAGGCTTGATTTGAATGAGAGAACTAAAGCTTTGAAAAAGATCGTTAAAACGTATCTTGTGTTTGAAGGAATAGTAGGTTCTATTGCTGGTAAATTTGATGTGGCTGAAATAAGGCAAACAATGTTAAACATTCTTAAATTAAAAGGTGTTAAAATTATGGAGAAAGATGAGATGAATTTAAAACCGAAGCCAGAAAAACCAGTGAAAACTGCAAAAGTTGAAAAGCCCGCAAAAGAGAAAAAAGAAAAGAAAGCAGGCGGAGTAAAAGGGCCGGGAGTTATTGCCACCATTGTAGAAACCATTGAAGCGGCAGGAAAGAAAGGGGTTACCAAACAGGAAATTTGGGATATTTTATGTAAAAAATTTCCTGATCGGGATACTGAAAGTATGAGAAATACGATCAACGTGCAAGTCCCGAATAGAATCAAAAAAGAGAGATGGCCGGTAGGTGTTACTGAAGATGGGTATTATTACAAAGCCTAATCAAATGAAAGTAGTACTTGGTTTATCAGGTGGAATGGATTCTGCTACCCTGCTCGGGCATTTACTCGAGCAGGGTATTGAATCCCATTGTTGCATATTCATATATGGATCAAAACATAATTCGTATGAAGTCACTGCTGCTAAAGAGATTATAAAGTATTATCAAAATGCCGGTTTTCCTGTATTTAAATATATTATAGACTTAACTCAAGTATTCACCTATTTTAAATCTAATTTGCTCACTTCTGGTGATGACATTCCGGAAGGTCATTATGAATCCGAAAATATGAAATTGACGGTTGTACCAGAAAGGAATCTTATTTTTGCATCAATAATGGCAGGATTAGCAGAATCAAAAGGCGCTGAAGCAGTAGCTTTAGGAGTACATGCCGGGGATCACGCTATTTATCCTGATTGCAGAGAAGAATTTATTATGGCTATGAATAGCGCTGTATTCTTATCATCAGATAGAAAGGTGCGTATAACAACCCCTTTTGCAAATATTACTAAAAAGCAAATATTATCAATAGGATTAAAACAAGATCCACTAGTTCCTTATCATTTGACACGGACTTGTTATAAAGACCAACCAATTGCTTGTGGAAAATGTGGATCTTGCTATGAAAGATTGGAGGCGTTTGAATCTTTGGGATTAAAAGACCCTTTAAAATATAACGAGGTATGAGTGTAATTAATAAATTTTCTTGGCCAGAAATACTAAAAATGCTAGCCGTAATTGATAAATCGGGAGAAATAATTTACGGTGTTCCTAAAGGAGGAATGATTTTAGCCGGATTTTTACAAAACGCTAAAACCACATATAATCCAGCTGAGGCAACGATAATACTTGATGATTTGGTTGATTCAGGAGCTACAAGGGTAAAATATATGCGGGAATATCCTAACGTAAAGTTTCATGCCCTACTTGATAAAAAAAGAGATGGTATTGATTCGTGGGTTCAATTTCCTTGGGAAACTGATCATCCGATGGGAGCAGATACGGTCGACCAGAATATTATACGCTTACTCCAATATATTGGAGAAGATATAAATAGAGAGGGTTTAGTTGATACTCCAAAACGGGTGATTAAATCATACTCAGAATTATTTTCAGGATACTCTAAGGATCCGAAGGATATTATGACTACTTTTGCCGCCGATGGGTATGATGAAATAGTCATATTAAAAGATATTGAACTTTATTCTATGTGCGAGCACCATATGTTACCTTTCGTTGGTAAAGCACATGTAGCATATATACCGGGAAAGAGAATTGTAGGGATCTCTAAATTGGCTCGTTTGGTCGATATTTATGCTCGTAGATTACAAATTCAAGAAAGAATAGGGAAACAAGTAACCCAGGCTTTAAATGATTATTTAGAACCGAAAGGTGCTGCTTGTATAATTGAAGCATACCATATGTGTATGCGTATGAGAGGAGTAGGAAAACAACAATCCGTAATGCTAACTTCAAGCCTTACCGGTGCTTTTATGTCAAATCAAGCTGCTAGAGTAGAATTAATGAATCTGATAAAATGAAAATATTTCTAGCATCAGGTTACACCGTGATGAATATCAAAGGTCGGGAAAGATATATGGCAAATCAATTTGGTAATTGGAAACGTTTGATTTCCTTCTTTGATCTAAAACAACAAAATCGGGTAATGAATGTAATAAATTTGAAAAAATGACCGGAAATAGAGTAGAGTTATTTCTTGATTCGGGTGCTTTTTCAGCATGGTCTCAAGGACAAGATGTAGATATTCAAGAATATATAACCTTCATAAAAGAAAATGAAGATTGTTTAGATATCTATGCGGTATTAGATGTCATAGGAGACGCGCAAGCTACATGGAAGAACCAGATGATAATGGAAGATGCCGGATTACACCCATTACCCGTATTTCATTACGGGGAAGCTGATAGTTGGTTAGAACGGATTTTGAAAAGAGGTTATGATTACATTGGGTTAGGTGGTATGGTTCCAATTACTACTAATTCTTTGATTTATTGGCTTGATCATTTATTTAGTCAATATCTTACTGATGAGAAGGGCTTACCAAAAGTAAAGGTTCATGGATTCGGATTGACGAGTTTACCTCTTATGTTACGATACCCTTGGTTCAGTGTTGATTCTACGAGTTGGGTAATTACCGGTAGATTAGGATCTATTTATGTTCCTAAATGGAAAGGTGGAAAATGGATTTATAATGAACCGTCTTGGAAGATAGCCGTATCAGCAAGAAGCCCACAGAATAAAGACGTAGGTAAACATATTACCACTTTGAAAAATGAAGAATTGGCTATTTTTATGAATTATATTCACGAAAAGGGGTATAAGTTAGGTAAATCAGAGTTAAAAATGATGCCGCAAGACTATATCCCTGAAAAAAATGAAAAATGGATTCAAAAAAAGCCTACCGATAAATCTTCAACACGTTTATTAGAAGTAATTGTAGAACCTGGAATTTGTAATAAATATGAACAACGTGACGAAATGAATGTCATATACTTTTTGGATTTGGAAAAATCTATGCCAAAATGGCCGTGGTCATTTAAAAAGGATAGGAGAATAGGATTAAATATTTATTAAAAATAAATAAAATGAATTATGTAACAAGTAAAAGAAAGACCGATTTCCTAAAGGGGAAAAGTAATATTCATTTAATAATAGATATTGTTAATGACTATATGATAAGTAAAAAATCATCATATAGAATGGCTATGAAGCACCCCTTACTGAAATTGATGCCGGTGTATGAATTAACAAAAAATAATACTTTATTCAACCGGATGTTTAATACACCATTTAGTAAAGCAGTGGGATTAAATTGTTATATTTATGACGTACAAGATCCTTCTCATATTCGAACTTTACTTATACGATATTCAGATGATTTTGGATTTTATGTTAAAATCCCAACAGATGCGAAAACTAACCCTAAAGTATTTAGAGAATTCTGGAATCTATTAGAATCACATTATGTTTTATTCGTTAAACGTATTAATAGCAAAGCTTACCCCTTATTTTACGGACCGGTGCCTATTAAAGAAATTATGAAAAGTTGTAAGCATTACGTTTCTTCTTCAAAGGGGAACACTAATCGATTACAATTTGATTATAATCCTGCTAAATTAGCATACCAAGTTCCAGAATCAACTTCACTTTTTGAAGGTGATTTAAAAGATAGAATAAATTATTTGTTCAAATGAAAATTTATTTATCCACTTGGTTAACTGATCGTACTTTAGGAAATACGATGACGAAAAAGAAAGGAGATCGTCGATTATTGAGTTATTTCTTTTTGATTAGCCAAAATATTCCGGTAGAAGGCTTTAGAGACTATTGTACTTTTGGTCGATGTGACGTGAGAAAAAACAAAAAATCAAAAACTTAAAAATATGAATATAAGTAAATTAGAATTACAGAAGGCCTTGGAAATAGTAAAACCAGGATTGGCAAATCGTGATATTATTGAACAAGCCACTTCATTCGCATTCATAAATGGTCGAGTGGTAACTTTCAATGATGAAATTTCAATTTCACACCCAATAAAGAACTTGGATATACAAGGAGCAGTGGAAGCTTCTAAATTATATAAATTCTTGTCTAAAATAAAGCAAGATGAAATAGAATTAGAAGTCAATGAAAGCGGGATTCTATTAAAAGTAGGAAGAGCAAAAGTATGGTTGGTACTCCATTCTGAAATTAAATTACCACTAGACTCGATCCAACGAAAAGGAGAATGGAAAAAGTTACCAGATACTTTTATTAAAGCAGTTGGTTTCGTGATGACTTCAGCTGGTAGAGATATGAGTAAACCCGTATTGACTTGTGTACATGTCAATAAAGTAGGATTTACTGAGGCATCTGATGGGCATAAAATAACTAAATATGAGATCGGAGAAGAAATGCCCGTAGATACTTTTCTAATACCGGCGCAATCAATAACAACGGTGGTTAAAATGAAACCAATTTATATTGCTGAAGGATCAGGTTGGATTCATTTTAAATCGGAAACCGATACTATTTTATCATGTCGATTATTTGAAAAAGATACTTATCCCGATATCAAAAGTAAGGGGATTTATGATGTTCAAGGAGTTGAATTAGTTTTTCCTAAAGCATGTGTTGAAATAATTGAACGGGCATCTATATTTGCAAAGAAAGATCATATTCTTGATGAAGAGATTGAAGTAAACATTGAGAATAAAAAATTAAAGGTTAGAAGTATATCGGATTCGGCTTGGTTTGAAGAATACACAGCAATACGATATAACAAAGATCCTATAACAATCTTGATTCATCCTAATTTATTATTAGATGCATTAAAAGAGACTTATGAATGTACTCTATCCGAACAAGTAGATAAAATTATGTTTAAAGGTAAAAATTGGATATATGTAGCGGCATTAAGAGCCAGAGCATGATAAATGATTCATCATATTAATTTAAAAATTAAATGAATGTATTAATTGCCTGTGAGGAAAGTCAAACTATTTGTTTAGAGTTTAGAAAACTAGGACATGTTACTTTTTCAAATGATATCCTCCATTTTTCAGTAGATCACCCTGAATGGTATTTAATGATGGGTACAAGAGAGGTATGTAAAATAAAAAAGTAGGACTTAATTATAGCGCATCCGCCGTGTGATAAATTGGCAAATAGTGGGGTGCAATGAGTGATTAATGGTCACAATTTAAAATATTAAGAATAAATCCTTTATTGTACTTATGAATGATGGTTTTTTTACAAAAAAAGAAGTAGAATCAAAATCTCGCCCTAGTGGAAAAATAAATTCTTGTGCTTCTTGCGGTCTTTATAAACATGTAAAGTTTCCTAAAATGGCTCCTTATGGAGAATTTCGTAAGGAAATTATGATAGTAGGAGAAGCCCCTGGAGAATATGAAGACCTCAATGGAAAGCCGTGGCAAGGAAAGGCGGGTAAGTTACTTCAACTGACTTTAGAAAGTCTTGGAATTGATTTATTTAAAGATTGTTTAAGTATAAATGCTTGCCGTTGTAGACCTATTGATACCAAAGGGGGAAATAGAATACCTACTAATTTTGAAATAGAATGCTGCCGGCCAACCACGTTACAAATTGTGGAACAATACAATCCTAAAGTAATTTTATTACTTGGTAATGCCGCTATTTATAGTTTTTTGGGACATCGATGGAGAAAAAATTTAGAAGGTGTATATAAATGGAGAGGATTTACTATACCAGATCAAGATTTTACGGCGTGGTTGTGCCCCACATTCCATCCCAGTTTTATAAATAGATTGGAAAAGAATGTTGAGATTATTTGGAAACAGGATTTAATGAATGCCATAAGCCTTACTTCTGAACCTTTACCAAAAAATAAACCGCCAATTATAAAAATAATCACCGACTTAAAAGAATTATATGATATCAAATCTGATTTAATCTCTTTTGACTATGAAACAACCGGATTAAAACCGCAAGCTAAAGGACATCGAATTATATGCACATCAGTATCACCAGATGAAAATTCTGCTTATGTGTTTTTAATGCCTAAAAGCCAACATGAAAGGAAACCATTTATTGAATTATTGTCTAATAATTTGGTTGGTAAAATGGCACATAATTGTAAATTTGAAGATACATGGAGTCGAGTCAGGTTACAGCAAACCGTAAGAAATTGGCAATGGGATAGTATGTTAGCCGCGCATTTATTAGATAATAGAAAAGGTATAACTGGTTTAAAATTTCAAACTTACGTTAATTTTGGAATTGTTGATTATGATAGTGAAATATCACCTTATTTACAAGCTGACGATAAAAACGGAAATTCTTTCAATAAGATAAATAAGTTAATAAGTAATCCTGAAGGAGTTCATAAATTATTATATTATTGTGCTTTAGATAGTATCTATGAATATCGACTTGCTATGAAACAAATAAAAATTATAGATTATAATTTCTTACCATTTTAGATTTAAACGAAATGAATTTACATCCAAATATACAAGATGCTTATCGTTTATTACATGAAGGGACGTTGGCTTTTGCTATGGCTGAACAACAAGGGTTTAGATTAGATGTAGAATACACTGAAAGGAAACAATATCAATTAACTAAAAGAATTGAATTGTTAGAAGTCAAATTTAAAACGACTAAATTTTATCGGTATTGGATGCATTCAATGAAAGATGTTAAACCAAATATTTATTCAAATAGTCAACTTAGTCATTTTTTATACCGCGTTCAAAAAATAGAACCGGTTACTACTACTAAAAGTGGGCAAGGATCTACTGATGAAGACTCTTTATCACAATTAGAAATTCCTGAATTGGATTTATTATTACAAATTAGAAAACTTAAAAAAATAAGGGATACGTATTTAGATGGCTTTAGACGTGAAGCAGCGAATGGTTGGATTCATCCTTCATTTAATCTTCATTTAGTTACTACGTATAGAAGTTCTTCAAATAGACCTAATTTTCAAAATATACCTAATAGAGATAAAGAAGCTATGCAAATCTGTCGTAAGGCACTATATCCTAGGTTAGGTCATCAACTGATGGAAACCGATTACGGCTCATTGGAAGTACGGATAGCCGCTTGTGTCGTAGGAGAAACCAAAATAGAAACAATAGACGGAAGTCAAACTATAAAAAACGTAATCGAACGAGTAAAAAAGGGAGAACAAGTATTTGTCTATGGTTACGATCATAAGAAACAGCGTATTTCTGTCTCTAAGGTTACTGCAGGGGGTAGAACGGCTTGTAAAGTAGGGGTTTGGAAAACGATTTTAGATAATGGAGAGAGTATTCTATCTACGCCCGATCATAAGTTTTTACTTCGTGATAGTCGGTATGTAGAAGTTAAGGATTTGAAAGAGGGAGATAGTTTAATGCCTTTTTATAAAAAGAAAAAGAAAAGTAGATGGAAAACTGTATATGAAGAAATTTATTTAAACAATGGTCTCTCTAAAAAAGCTCATAATCTTATAGCAGAGGATGTATACAATGTTTTTATAGGTGGTAAAGACAAGGTGGTTCATCACTTAGATGGAAATGGATGCAATAACTCCTTATCCAATTTGAAGATAATATCTCTAAGAGAACATATGAAAATCCACCCCGTACAAGGATGGAAGCAAAGTAGAAAAGGGTATATTGAAAATAATGGTTTTAAAGAAAGGAAAATATCAGAGTCAAATAAAGGAAAATCTGCTTGGAATAAAAATAAGAGAGGGTTGTATGCCACGTCTGAAGAAATCAAAATAAAGATAGGTAAACAAATGAAAGGAAGGATTTTTTCAGAGGATACGAAAGAAAAATTGAGTCAAAGTAAAAAACAATGGTGGAATAAGAAAAAGGAAAACAGAGATAAAGTAAAGTGCTCTATATGCGGTAATTGTTTTTATATCCTAACCAACACTCATCTTAAAGAAAAGCATCAACTTACGCAAGAGGAGTTCAGAGACACCTATAATCATAAGGTTGTTTCAGTAGAATTTTATGGATATGAGGATGTTTATAATATAAATGTAGAAGGGATTCATAACTACGCCACATCAGTGGGGGTGGTTATCAAAAATTGTTATCACCAAGATCCGATGATGTTAAAGTATATTACCGATACTACAACTGACATGCATGGAGATATGGCCATGCAGATATTCTTTTTAGATCAAATTGATAAAAGCAAACCAAGTCACAGCTTACTTCGATCCGGTACAAAGAATGGTTTTGTATTTCCTCAATTTTATGGTGATTATTATAAAAATTGCGCGCATATTTTGGCTCGAAAATGGGGTAAACTACCGGCAAGTAAATGGAAATCAGGGCAGGGTATAGAAATAGAAGAAGGTTATCATTTATCGGATCATTTAATCAAACACGGAATTCGATCTTTTACCGCGTTCACAGATCATATTCAAAAAATTGAAGAAGATTTTTGGAAACGCCGATTTAGAATTTACAATCGATGGAAAGAAAAGCAGTGGGTTGATTACCAAAAGAAAGGTTATGTGGATATGTTCACTGGATTTAGATGTTCTGGAATGATGGGGAAAAACGATGTGATCAATTATCCTATTCAAGGATCCGCTTTTCATTGTTTGTTATGGAGTTTTATCCAAACGACCAATATGTTACAAAATAAAGGATTTAATACCCGTATAATAGGTCAAATTCACGATTCAATTATATTAGATGTACACCCTGAAGAGAGTGTGATGATTCAGAATGAAATACAAAAAATAACCTGTGTTGATTTACCAAATCATTGGAAATGGATTATTGTACCACTGAATATTGATATTAAGATTACCCCTGTTGACAAGAGCTGGGCTGATCTTACAAAAATAATTTGAAAATAATTTGATCTTGTCCTTTGATAATTCAAAATTTTTAATTATATTTATATGAGCTTATATATAAAATATCGACCAAGTAAACTAGACGAAGTACTAGGAAATCAAGAAGTAATTTTTACTCTAACCCAAATGATGAAAGATGTAGACACCTGTCCTCATTCATTTCTATTGAGTGGTCCAACTGGTTGTGGTAAAACAACTATTGCTCGTATAATATCCAAAGAGTTAGGATGTATCGGATCCGACTTCAATGAAGTTGACTCGGCAGACTTTCGTGGAATCGATACTATACGAGATATTAGAAAAGCGAGTCAATATATGCCTTTAGAAGGAAATTGTAAAGTATGGCTTTTAGATGAATGTCATAAACTATCAAATGATGCTCAGAATGCTCTGTTAAAAACCCTTGAGGATACGCCTAAAAAGGTCTATTTTATTCTTGCAACTACTGATCCTCAGAAATTGATCGCTACCATACGCGGAAGATGTGCTACATTTCAATTAAAGCCCTTATCAGATACCGATATGTTAAAATTACTGCGTCGTATTGTACGGGCAGAACAAAAAAGTATCAATAGAGCAATTTACGATTTAATAATTCGTAATTCGGAAGGTTTACCTCGTAATGCCCTTAATATATTAGAGCAGGTATTACTGACAGATGAAGGGATGCAGGAAGAAATTGTAAATAGATATGCCGAACAACAGAGTCAAACGATTGAGCTTTGCCGAGCTTTATTGGGAGGAAAAGGATGGAAGACGGTAGCTGATATTTTGACAGGATTAAAAACAGAAGAGCCAGAAAATATTCGTCGAGCAGTT
>Ga0172381_10007892_pt1 | contig 10473 bp, 10 predicted proteins | sample Leawel6488metaG_FD_119754 | JGI IMG/M metagenome (GOLD analysis project Ga0172381, IMG submission 119754) | Leachate microbial communities from a municipal landfill in Southern Ontario, Canada - Leachate well 64-88 metaG | ecosystem: Engineered > Solid waste > Landfill > Unclassified | place... | reverse complement strand
TAATCCCGCAGCAATCTTTTTCACTGTATCCAGCGTCGGGTTGGTTACGGTATCCGACTCTATCTTAATCAAGGTTGGATAAGGAATATCCGCCTTCTTCGCGAGCTCATCCTGCGTTAAATCTTTCTTTGCCCGCCAAGCTCGTATTTTTTGCCCGATTGTTTGTTCTTTGGTCATATAAGACATGTAATCTATGGTTAGTTGTATTATAGCGCGCAGGTCAAAATTTACAAGAGATCTGTGCAACGTTCGAACCACGAACCAAAAGGTCTTTTACCTCTAAACTAAGCCACAAAATTCTCTAAACTCATTCAAATCGACCAAATGGTCTCCCCATGGTTCGAACCGCATTGCTCTCAACAAAATCGCTAACCTATACAGTAAACAAGCGCATTCCGAACAAAACAAAAATCCCTCCGATTTGGAGAGACTCTTATTGGTGGGACGTACAGGGCTCGAACCTGTGACCATCAGCTTAAAAGGCTGCTGCTCTACCAACTGAGCTAACGTCCCATATGTTTGACTGCTTTTTAAATTTTCACAGTCAAAACACCTACTCTTTATATCACAACATAAAAAAGTTGGCAAGACCTTTTTTATGAATGAACTATTCTTTGTTCTTATTATAACTCTCAAAAGCTCTTAAAATCTCAAGTGGAATTGCAAAGATAACCGTATTAGACTGATCCGAGCTTAAATCGTTAAGAGACTGCAACGTTCGAAGATGAAGTGCTCCAGGCGCGCCAGAAAGCGTTCGTGCTGCTTTTGCCATATTCTCAGCAGAGATAACTTCACCTTCTGCTTTGATGATAACCGCCCGCTTTTCTCTCTCCGCTTCGGCCTGCTTGGCGATAGTCCTTTTCATATCTTCAGGAAGTTCGATATGCTTCAAATCAACAGACACAATCTTAATTCCCCAGGGATCAGTCGCCTTATCAACAATTTCTTGAATACGATCAGAAATAACATCTCTTTTTGAGAGAAGTTCATCCAAAGTTACCTCTCCAACAACATCACGCATCGTAGTCTGCGCCAACTGAGAAACAGCATAATTGAAATTCTCCACTTTTATAATAGCAATTTCTGCTGCCTGCACTTTATAATACAAAACCGCGTTAACATTCACAGAAACGTTGTCCTTCGTAATTGCGTCCTGATCTGGCACATCGACCGCTTTTACTCTGATATCCACTTTTTGATAAGACTGGATTACAGGAATAACAATCCTCCACCCCGGCTCCATTATCCCGTCATATTTTCCCAAAAGAAACCGCACACCTCTTTCATATTCATTAATTTGTTTAACGCTAGCAAGAATCAGAATAAAAGCCCAAGGTGCTGCAAGAATAATAAACGCGAAAATGTCCATATTTTTATTTTAATAATTAGAAAAAATTTATCTAAAACTATAAAGCTTATCATAGTCTAACCTAATGCTACCAGCACTCACAGGATCATAACCATTTTCTACTTCCTCGCCATCTTTATATCCATCCCCATCAGTATCTGGGTTGGAAGGGTCGCTACCATAAAATTTTTCTTGATCATCGCTAAGCCCATCGCCATCAGTATCAATCATTCCCATATTAGAAAAAATACCATCTTCAGATTGCGAAGCAAAACTATCGATTATTATCTGAAAATCCTTAGCGTTTTCAGGTTCTCTCACTACAGCTTCATTAAAATTTGATAAAGAATAGTCTAAACCAAAACTCAAGTTGAATTCAGTGGTATCTGCTTCTATACCAATACCAGAAGATGCATTTTCACCCTCAAGCAATGCACGTTCATCTGCATAGGCTTCTATAAAATCTCTATCGAAAGTTCCATCGATTTTTACCCGATAAATCAGATTATCATTCTTGCCCACCCAGATTTCAATTTTCATTCTATCTAGAATAAAATCTATAAGCCCTCTAGCTTTATCTAACTCTTCAGCTTCACTTTCAAACCGTTCCATAAAACTGCTTGCTTCACTTTCCATTCCCTCTGCCATAAATGTTTCACCAATCAGGCCCGCCACCACCTTAAAGCTCTCTTCTGTATCTAGCTTAACCCGATAGTGGAATAAATCAACACCGTCGACATTTTCATCCCCTAAATCTTCAGAAAATTTCAAGATACTATCAGAACCCTTAAAAAGTTCATTAATCTTTGAAGCACCATCAAAAGAAGCCGAATCGTTGACAATAGGCGTAACCGAGTTCAGCGCTTCTTTACAATAAGTTTGAAAATACTCTTCAGGAACAAAATACCAATTATCTTTAACAATCTCTAAAAAACCTCTCATCGAATTGACTCGATCTTCAGTTTCAATTGTACCATCGTCCAAATCAAAATCTCCAAGCCTAAGGTATAATTTATTATCATATGAAGCAAATTCCACATTGACCTTTTCTGACGAGCTTTTTTCTTCCGATTCCAAACTCATATCAAACTTCACCGAAGAATAAAACGCTGAGCCTTCTGCATCAAATTCATTTACCCCGCTCTGAACAATATTAACTTTTTCAGCAGAAATATACTCACCTCCTTTTGCATCGAAATCAATTGTTATCTTCCCATCGTAACTATACGATTTGATATTACCCATTGTTTCCAAAGAAGACTTAACGACAGCATTCTCTTCATTCTGATTTTCTGCCACCAAAGTTTCAGACTTTTGATAAAGAATATAAAAAACACCTACAATTACTAACAAGAATAAAGACACCGTAACTGCCAAAAAAACTTTTCTATTCTTTCCAACAACAAGTTCACCCCATTGTTTTTCTTTCTCTGAAAAAGGTTTTTTTTCTGTTATTCTGATTTCATCTTCTAAAGAGAACTGACGAGAATCCTCACTCTCTTCTTTTGCAAAATCATCGTATTTACTTGCTGCATTCATTAGAGGTTCTTTTTCTATCCCCTCTGAAATCTTTTCTTGCGCTCCACTATTTTCAGCAGTCTTTTCTTCACTTTCATCAGAAACGTGCTGAACATTTGATGTTATATTATCTGTAGATAGGTTATTTTTTTCTTCACTCTCCATAATTATTACTCTTATTTTTCCCTTAATAAAGATATTGCCAAAAGTGGAGTCACAAACCAAAAAAATTGTGCCCCATCTCCAACAAAAACCGACCTTAGAAATATAGAAAGATTATTGATTTCCAAAATAGATAAAAATGAAATCGTCGCGCTTACCATAAAACCAATCTGCAAAAAACTGACTACCAAAGTTTCAAACCAAGCTCCGCCAGTTCCCCGATTGAACACTGAAGTGAACGCCGAACGAGACAAGATGAAAAACAAAACAAATACCCCAAGTAGAAAAAATAGAGCCTTATCCAAAAAAGAATTCTCCAACCCCAAGCCCAAGACTTTTTCCAAAAGTTCCAGTCTACTCACAAGCGCAAAAGAGATGTAGCTACTTAGAAGAGCGATAAAAGCTTTGTCTTTTCCAAAACGAAAAAGATAAAATCCGATTCCAACGATAAAAACGACAATCACAAACAAATCCCAGCTGAGAGTCGTAAATTCTATACTACCAAAAATATTTTGAAAATCCATTTTCTATTTTTTTATTTTTGCGTTTCTTATTTGTTTCATTATAACACAGACTTCCATTTCTACAAACCCTCTTTTTTCAAATCCTCCAAAAGGCTTTTTTGTTTTCTAGAAAGCTTTTCTGGCGTCTTAATTTGAACCGAAATATACATATCCCCCGAACCACGCCCTTGCAAATGAGGGAGTCCAGCTCCAGAAACTTTGACAATTTTCCCCGATTGAATTCCTGATGGTATTTTTAATTTTATTTTATTCTTCAGTGTCGGAACGTTAACGCTATCCCCTAATGCCGCCTGAGTAAAATTGACATCAAGCTTATAAATAAGATCATCTCCTCTTCTTTCAAAAGAAGAATGCTTGCGTATATGCGCGGTTATATAGAGATCTCCAAATTCAGATTTGCCGCTTCCTGGACGAAAACCTGCCTCGCCTTTTCCAGAAACACGGATGGTCTGTCCTTCAGCAATTCCCGCTGGAATTTTCACTTTTACAGATTTCTCTTCCTTAACTCTCCCATCGCCGCCACACTTGGTGCATTTCTTTTCAGGTCTTTCTCCTGTTCCTCGACATTCAGGACAAATTTCGCTCTGAGAAAAAACCCCGAGCATTGTTCTTTTTTGCTTCTGAATCTGTCCGCTTCCATCACAAGTAGTGCATTTTTCAAACTTACTTCCCGGTTCGGATCCATTCCCGCCACATTTTGAACAAGAAGATGCAATATATAGTTTTATTTCTTTCTCAACCCCCTCCAAAACATCTTCCAAAGTCAACTCGACGTCAACTGCGATATCTTGTCCTTTTTCACGAGCAGCACGCGAACTTCTTCCTCCGCCAAAAATATCGCCAAAAATATCGCCCAAATCTCCCTCAAAATTAAACCCGCCTTGCCCCCCGCCAAAACCTGAAAAATCGAACCCACCAAAACCGCCCGCACCTTGACCTGCGCCCGCACCATCAAAAGTCGAACCGAACTGGTCATATTGCGCACGCTTCTGCTTGTCCGAAAGCACCTGATAAGCCTCATTAACTTCCTTAAATTTCGCTTCATCTCCGCCTTGTTTATCTGGATGATGTTGATGCGCCAACTTGCGATAAGCCTTTTTGATCTCCTCATCATTAGCGCCTTTTTCCACGCCCAAAATTTCATAATAATTCTTTGCCATATCTGATATATCAAAATAATTTAATTCTTAGAAACTATTAACGATTTTAGCACCTTTAGAATATATTATCAAGCCAAATCAGTACTAACCCGCTCACATTTGCTGTAACGTCACCACACGCGACAATGATATTATGCTTATATCTATACACCTCTTATCAAAAAACCAAAATTGTTATATCGAAATTTTTCTATCCGTCATTCCAGAATCTCGCTTCAGTGAAATATCCGGAATTCCGTGACTATGCAAGTGCTATGTTTCGGTCGTATAACTACGCATTACTGGTATGGCAAAGGGATTCCGAATATTTGCTTCGCAAATTCCGGGATGACAGCTGGAAAGAAAGGATAAAGGCACAATCGATTTAAACCAAAAACAAACCGTAAGAAACACAAACGAATCAGCCTAAGATATATTGACTAATATAAAAAAACGGCTATTCTATCAGAATGGAAATAACAATTCTAATAGAGGATCGTCATCATAGACATCCTCTAAAACATTTCCGCAATGTGCCGTGCTTAATTACAAATATTGAACTAGACGAAAAAGAAATAAAAAGACTTCTACAAAAGTCAAAAACAGGAATATCTCCAGAAAGTATAGAGAAACTTATGAAAAATAGAACAAAAATGTTTTCCCTTTATCAAGATACTCAAGAAAAAAAAGAAGAGTTATGAAAAAGAGGAGAAGAACTACAGGAAGAAGGAGAGGAGTTAAGAGTCACTATAATCAGTCAGCTAAAAGGAAATTTTTTTCATATAGAGATCACCCCTCCTGATGAAGCCCCCTTCAGGACAATAGTTTATCGCTCTGAGATATATCCCAAAAAGCAAGGAAAAAAAGAGGGGAAGTGGTTTTGGTAATGAAAAAATAAAAAAGCCATTGACAAAGAAATAAAAAAGAAGCATCATTAATCCAACCAACGTATAAAAATTATGTTGGTTACAAACAGAAGAACATAAAAAGCATAAAAGGAGGTGAAAGAAACGACGGATGCATATATAACAGGACCCCTTGCATGGGGTATATTATTTTCTATCCTTACAATAACATTTGTATGGATATATATGACAAATAAGGCTAAAATAGAGAACTAAATTAATAGTTTTTCTTTTTTTATTTATAAAAACAGATTATATTAAAAATTATTGACATGATAATCACGTTAACCTTTCCAACGGTTAGGTTTTCCAAACAAACTTTATATTTTCCCCAATATTAGAAACTTCTTAATCCAAAAAGAACTGTCTTTACAGAATCAAAAGGACATTTCTTTTCTATATGATTATTTCCTCATAAGCCGCTTCAACTGCATCACCTCATCCCGCAACAGCGCCGCTTCTTCGAATTTCAGCCCGTGGGCAAGAATCTTCATTTCTTGCTCTTTTTCTTTGATAATTTTCGGGATATCCCCAATGTCCTGCGCAATCAAATATTCCTCTGCCACTTGCGGCGAAAGCTCATGATCAATAATGCTACTGATTTTTTTCTTAATAGTAGTCGGCGTAATATGATGCTGCTTATTATACGCCTCCTGAAGTTCCCGCCTGCGATTCGTTTCAGAAATCGCCCGCTCCATTGAGCCGGTCATATTATCAGCATAAAGGATTACCCTTCCAAAGACATTTCGCGCGGCGCGTCCCATCGTCTGGATGAGTGAAGTCTCACTGCGCAAAAATCCTTCCTTGTCCGCGTCCAAAATTCCCACCAACGTAACCTCCGGCAAATCTAAGCCTTCACGGAGCAAATTTACCCCCACCAGACAATCGATTTTCCCCTGTCGCAATTCTTTCAAGATTTGAATACGATCCAGCGTGTCCACGTCGCTATGCAAATATTTGGAATTAATGCCCATATCGCGTAAATAATCATCCAAGTCTTCCGCCATTTTCTTGGTAAGCGTCGTCACTAGCGTTCTTTCTTTTTTCTGCTCGCGGATTTTTATCTCCCGTGCCAAATCTTCCACTTGATCTTCCAACGGCCTGACCTCTATTTCCGGATCCAAAAGCCCCGTTGGTCGCACAATTTGCTCCACGATTTGAGAAGAGATATTTTTTTCATAATCCGCTGGTGTCGCCGAAGTGTATATTACCTGATTTATTTTTTCCGAAAATTCATCGAACTTGAGCGGTCGATTATCCATCGCCGAGGGAAGCCTGAACCCGTGCTCAACCAGAGAGACCTTGCGCGACCGATCACCGGCATACATCGCTCTAAGTTGCGGAACTGTCACGTGCGACTCATCGATAAACATCAAAAAATCTTTCGGAAAATAATCAATCAACGTATATGGCGCTTCACCCGCTTTCCGCCCCGTTAAATATCTCGAATAATTTTCGATTCCATTGCAATATCCGATTTCTCGAATCATCTCCAAGTCATATTTCGTTCGCCGCTCCAATCTTTCCGCTTCCAGAAGCTTTCCTTCTTTATTCAAAACTCTCAATCTGTTTTTCAATTCCTTCTCGATCTTTACAAGTGCGCTTTCCAAACTTCCATCCTCCACCACAAAATGCTTGGCAGGAAAAATCATCAAATCCTTGTGCTCCGCCACTTTCTTGCGGCTCAGTTCCTCAAACTTAACAATCCTGCCAATTCTATCATTCTCAATTTCAATGCGATATATCGAATCCGTTCCTGGCGGAATGATTTCCAACACACCCCCCACCGCACGAAACTTCCCCTGTGAGAGAACTTCACTGCGAGTATAATACATTCCGACAAAATGTTTGATAAGCTCATCACGATTGGCAGAATTTCCCACTTGTAAAAACGCCACTTCCTTACGATAAGCTTCCGGCGATCCCAAACCATATATGCAAGAAACCGAAGAAACAATAATCACATCCTGCCGACTCATCAGCTCCGCCGTCGCCCGATGCCGCAACTTCTCAATTTCCGCGTTAACCTGAGTTTCCTTCTCGATATAAGTATCGGTCGTTGCCAAATATGCCTCTGGCTGATAATAGTCATAATAGGAAACAAAATATTCAACCGCACTATCCGGAAAAAACTCACGAAACTCGCTCACCAACTGCGCCGCCAGCGTCTTATTGTGCGCAATCACCAGCGTCGGCCTCTGCGCCTTCTCTATCACACCCGCCATTGTAAAAGTTTTCCCCGACCCGGTAACACCCAAAAGCGTTTGACACTTTTCACCTTTCCTAATCCCCGCATAAAGCCCCTCAATCGCCTGCGGCTGATCGCCTGCTGGTTTGAATTTTGATTTTATTTTGAATTTGGTCATATTTCCATAACTTATAAAACATATTCCATTATAACCATTTTAAATTTTTTAGTAAAACTTTGAATTTCAGACAAAAAAATAATGCAAATACCACTGGGACCATCCTTACGCAGTCAAAAGGACAGATCTATCGTCAAATTCCAATCTTACTTTCCATGACTTAAAATAAAAACAAGAGGTGAATTATTTCATATCACCTCCTTAAATGAACTATTTCCAATCAATTCCGGAATCTTTTCTCTCGGAATTTTTATAAAATGAAAATCAATTGATTCTAGATTTAAATTTTCTTTTCCCCCTTTTCCAACAACCAAATATCTCTTCCCTGCCATGACGATTATCAAGGCATTCGCAATTATGAACTTTATATCAAATCTCGTAGTAGCAGACATGTCTGACATATGAAAAATATAAAATATTTTTCCTTCATTCCGAGATTCAAGCGTCATCCGCTTAATATCTCCCCCTGTAAGAGAGGCACCTTCTACTATCACGTTATATCCGCTGTCAAGTACTGACGCTTCTTCTATTTTGCTTACTACATCGTCGTATAGTTCTAATACCCAAGAGAGGGGGTATGCTTGGTTACCTCGAGACCACTCATCCTCTCCTGCTGTGCCTCTCAGCTCCTTCGGTGTTTTTATTATTGGCATATAGAACCTCCTATCTACAATACTAACCTTCTGTTTTTTTCAAGTTACACTTTTCGTTTTTACCTGCCTAAAAACTAGCAGAATCAAGCTGTAATGTCAAATATATATCAGTAAACAAAATAAAACTTATACTAAATCCGTTTCTAATTTTGATAAAAAAAATAAGAATAATTATGATAAATTATCCCGTTGCCTTTTGTCTAAATTTTTCATACACTGCAAGCTTCGCAAGGACCTCTTCCCTGGTCATCAGCGTAAGCTCAATTCTTCTACCTGTCAACCTTTGCCTGAGATAGAAAACTTCTATACCTTCCCAATTTTCAGAGATATAGTCACCTACGACTAAAGAATCTCTAATTTGAAATACGATCTCCTTCATTCCGTCTGATTCTTCATATCCCCCACAATCATTATGAAACATAATAAAAACTTTTTTTAGTTCATGTTTTCCAAAAGCTGTTCGAAGATTCGACATACAGGCATCTTTTTTCTTTGCTATCGCCTCCGCAATGTCTTTTGCAGAACCAGCTAGAATAATTCTAGTGCAATGATCCATGTCAACCTTCAAGAAAAGTAACAATCGCTTCTCATCCCTTAAAAGCCTGGGATCACAACATTCAATAATCGCTGCGGGACTTTTACCTCTTAATCCTAAAAAATCTAAAATTAAGAACAGAAAATATTTAAATTTTTCAATGGGAGAATTTCCTAATACTTCCATCTTCCTTCCTCTTTCTTTTTCGGTTTTTTCTTTTTGTTTATTTTTTCAGCAAATCAATTTTACCTCAAAAATAAAAAAAGTCAATAATCCTTAAATTACATTTCAGCTTATTTCTTCTTCCTCTTCAAAAAATTCTTCCGCTTTTCGCTGCCGATGAATGGCTCGAGAAGATAATAGATGGTGTAAAGAGACGCGATGACGGAAAGTCCCAAGCCCAGAAGCACAAAAAGATATTTCGTTTCAAAAACTCGATCAAGATATAGTCCCGTCAAAACAAAAGTTGTAGCGATAATTGCCACCGAAATGCCAAGTTTCGAAACGAGTTCCAGTGCCATAAAAACCTCGTGATTAGTGCGTCGCGTTTTTTCCTCTTTGGTCTCTGTTGCTTCTATTTTTTTTAAATTTTTATTCTCCATATTTTCTATAAAATCTTATTATTTTCAATATATTCCATATGTCATTCCGGAATTTGCAAAGCGAATATCCGGAACCCTCGTGCTAAACCGACGAAACATTGCTATGTAATGCGATTTATCATTCTTCTTATTATAATAATAAATAATGCCTCTTAGATGCACAGGGCTCAAAGTTACTATGTCAAATCTGCCAAATAACATTTCCTGCTATAAAACCATCATTTTTGTCATTCTAGTAAGAATCCCTTGCCCCCTTATCAGTATCATAATATCTATTATTTTAGTAATAGATAGTTTAAGGGATCCCTGCGAAATGACAAAAGGTGAATTCTTGTCGCAGAAAAAGAAGTTTTGTAGGCCTAATAAAGTTTTGATCTTTTGCAAACACATAAGGCCACCACGCTTCACTTCGCCACACTTCACAATAACCCAACTATAAAACATCTTCTGCTGCGCTTTTCCCCGCCAAATACCCCGTGCTCCACGCTTCCTGCAGATTATATCCTCCCGTCGGCGCATCCAAATCCAGCACCTCGCCCGCGAAATATAAGTTATCGACAACCTTCGACCGCATCGTTTTCGGATCCACTTCACGAAGACTTACACCGCCAGAAGTTATAACCGCCTTATCAAACCCTAGTAATTTTTCAACCTCCAAATCCATCTCTTTCAAAAGATGAACAATTTTTTTTCGCTCTTCTCTCGTTACCAGATTTATTTT
>Ga0172381_10007891_pt1 | contig 10474 bp, 11 predicted proteins | sample Leawel6488metaG_FD_119754 | JGI IMG/M metagenome (GOLD analysis project Ga0172381, IMG submission 119754) | Leachate microbial communities from a municipal landfill in Southern Ontario, Canada - Leachate well 64-88 metaG | ecosystem: Engineered > Solid waste > Landfill > Unclassified | place... | reverse complement strand
ATCCGCTATTGTTTGGAAATGCTCTGGCGGCAGATCGAGGCCGATGCCGGCCAGGCAAATTTCGAGTTTATTAACCTTAATCAATTAACTTTACCTCTCTATGAAAAAGTGTAGGCACTTCAGGTCTAATATGGTATTGACAGTTTTATTTTCGCATTATATAATTTTAAGGTGGTTTAAGTGAAGGAACCAAAAAAATTAAGGGATGGCGGTAAAGCCAGAGAAAAACCAAAACAGCACCAGCCGGAATTGGTTAGTGAACATAGTATCTTGATTGAGGCAGGTTGGGTTTTCCGCCAAAATGGAATCGAGAAAGAGATAAGAAAAAGTTTGTGGTTTAAAGCCTTGCCGATTGATTGCAGAGTTCATATTAGCAAGAAACCGCATAAAGACGATAAAAAACAAAGGAAGGCGAATGTAGATTGTTCGGTTTGGACACAGCCGAAATAATTTTTATAAGGCCATTGCGAGAAATCGTTTGGCCTTTCCGTTTAATTTAAAAAAAATCTCTTTCAGACGTGCTGTTGTATTGAGATTAAATAGTGATAAAATTATGTGTAATAAAAAAAATTTATGGAAATTGGTAAAATTTGCAAAAAAACGATAAAACAACCTATCTTTTGGGCATTTATTTCGCTTGTAGTATTAGATTTCATTGTTTATTTTGCTTTTAAAGAAAAAGAAACCGTGTCCAGTACCCATTTTTTAGACAAGTATTCTCTTCTTGTTTTCTGTTGAATTGTTGATTATTTTCAGCGCGTTGGGCGCATTTTTTGTTATTATAAAAAAGTGGTAAGATGTTGTTGTGCAACGGCGAGCCGTTGCCTTTAAATTTAAAATTTGTATGGCAAAATATAATTTGTACCGGATTATGCCGGAGAAGCGGTTTGAGATGATCGAGAAACTGCGCGCGGCCGGTTTGGAGTTGGCCAAGAAGACTGAGAGCGACGGGTGCACGCTTGAATTTTTTATCTCCCGTGATCCGGACGGGAGCGATATCTGGTGGGCGAAAACCTACCGGGATTTTTTGGACGGCGAATTGCCGAAAAACATTGTTTATTGCGCCGCGTTCATTGTTTATTGCGATGATTTTTGTTACGCGGCGGCGCTGGGCAAAACGTATTCCACGATCAAGAATTATTGCGACCAGGATTTTGGCATCAATATGGCGTGCCGCATCGCGGCCGACCGCGTCAAGATAAAAAATTCCAAATTTTTCAAATCACGGCGCAACCGCGTGACTTCGAATTACCAGTCGGGAAACCGCATCGAATTTGACAGCGGCGAGTCGCTGGATATGATCCGCGCGTCCACGGTCGATCCGGCGCTGTGGGGCAGCGAGGCGAATTTCGGCACGGCGGTGCAGTTTTCCATGGATATCGCGCCTGACCAGCTGCCGGCGTTTGTGAAAAGAGTTGAAGCGGTCCTGGCCCAGCCGGCGCGGATGGATTTGCCCAAAGTTGCGTTGATTAGAGATGCTTTGAGGTTGAAAGACTTGGATGCCAAGCTGGTCGAAACTCTTTCCGGGGACGACCACGGCAAAATCGTTTTGATTGCCAATGATAATTGCCAGTATTCTTTTTATTTGCAGGGCGCCTATGGCAATCTTTCCGACAAGGGCGGCTTTGATAAGAAGGCACTGCAGAATTTTCTTAATTTGCAAAACGTCAACCTGGTCGAACAGATTAATGATGTCAAAATCAGGGTCTATGATCCCGAAGGCCATGAGCGGTCGAAAAACCTGAAAGCGCTTCTGGATTACCGCGACGCGGAAAATAACGTGTGCCTGATCGACGGGAAATGGTACCGTTATAATAATTCGTTCGTTAATTTTTTGCAGCGCGAAGCGGATTCGATCGCGGTTGAGCGGGATAAGGGAAATGCGGTTGCTTCGGATCTCGACGGATTTATCGCGGCGCAGGCCAAAGCCGGTTTCACGGATTGCCGCAAAGCGATTGCCGCGATCGACCAGAAGTTCAAGGTTAATAAAATCGATCTCTACAAAGACAATGCGCTTTATTTTGTTAAATTCGGGAATATCGAAGCAATCAATTACACGGTTGACCAGGCGATCAACGCGGTTAAATTTTTGCAGGCAGGCCGCGGCCAAATATCTTTTGACGACCATGTGTTAGACGTGGAGAGGATTTGCTTGTGGCTGGTTCCCGGCGCGGGCCGCGAGATTGCCAAAATATCGCAAGTTGATTCGCTGAATTTTTTGATGAAAATTTCCGATTTCCGGCGCTCGGTCCTGGCCGCGGGTTTCCGCCCGAGGATACGGATAAGTTGATCATTTGCTAAAGTTTCTCGGTATGGTAATAATAAATTATAAAAAATCAAATCCAGTTTTTACATTTGGGATTTCACATTTAACATAACAACATGGAATTCAACGAATACCAAAAAATGGCGCGGACGACCGCGATTTACAGCGGTGCCGGTAAAAATTTTATTTATCCGGTTTTGGGTCTTTGCGGCGAATCCGGCGAAGTGGCCGAGAAAATAAAAAAGATCATCCGCGACGGCGGCGGAATAGTCAGCGAGGAGCAAAAGCGCGAGCTGGAAAAGGAATTGGGCGACGTGCTTTGGTATGTGGCTAACCTCGGCGTGGAATTGGGATTGGATATGGACGATATCGCGTCAAAAAACATTGCCAAACTCAAATCGCGCCAGGAGCGCGGCGTGTTGCACGGCTCGGGCGATAACCGCTAGGCGCCTTAAATCCCGCAATTGCCATTTTGCAATAGGGTGCATACGATTTTTTCCATTGTTGCCTTGGCAAGGTTAGCGGCAAAAAACATTTTTTTGATTTTGGGCAATAATGGAAAAAATCGTAAATTATTGCAAAATGGCAATTGCGGGATTTAAATCCATGGAACTAGTTAAAAATAAAGAAATAATTTTAAAAGGGCGGAGGGTGGCTTATTCTTTGCGAACCAGTTTGCGGGCCAGAAATTTGAGGATTACGATTAAATCCGGCGGCGCGGTTTTGGCGACAAAGCCGCGTTTTGTTTCGGAAAAAACAGTCGAGGATTTTTTTATTAAAAAATCCGCTTGGATCCTGAGCCGGATTGAACAATCGCGGAAGAGGCAGAAATTTTTAATTTCGGGAAACCCCGCCGATTATAAATATCATGCCGCCGCGGCGCGGCAATTGGCGTTGCGGAAAATTGCCGATTTTAATCGTATTTATAAAGCAAAATTCAATCGCGTGGCGATCCGCAACCAGGCGACGCGCTGGGGGAGTTGTTCTGTCCTGGGGAATCTTAATTTTAATTACCGCATCGCGCTGCTGCCCGAACGGTTGGCCGATTACATCGTTGTCCATGAAATGTGCCACTTGCGCGAACTTAACCACTCATCGCGGTTTTGGGCGCTGGTGGCGCAAGCGATTCCCGATTATGCCGCCCGGCGCCGCGAATTGCGCCAGGATTATTGTTAAAGACAAACTGTGTGGTATTATTTAATAATAAACTGTAAAATATGGATTTTTTGTTTATTTTCGTTGACGCTTACAATTCTTTTTTGCAGTGGACCGTCGGCCATGGAGGCCGGGTGCTTTTGATAATTGCGTTGGCCGCCGCGGCCAACAGTTTGGTGCGCGTGGCTTTATCGCGGAAAAGATTGATGCCGGTTATTGACAATATTCCCCGGCCTAAGTATAAGAAGATAATCGGCGAGTACCAAAGGAAGCGGATCGAAACTCTGGTTAAAGCGCTAAACAATACTTTATCGACGGTGGTCTGGTTGATCGCGGTTATTGCCATTTTGCCGGAATTCGGCGTTAATATGGGGCCGATACTGGCGGGATTGGGTTTGGCGGGCGCGGCGGCGGCATTGGCGACAAAGGATATGATCGTTGATTTCATTGCCGGATTTTTCATTATCGTTGAAGGCGAATTCAGCATCGGCGACAAAGTCAAGATTGCCGGAGCGACGGGGCGGGTGGTGGAAATTTCATTGCGCCGCACGATTTTGGAAGGCAAAGGCGGCGCGATTCATATCGTTCCCAACCGGGAAATAAAATTGATAAAAAGATTTGCGGGGAGGAAGATGTGAAAAACGGTCGAAACGCAACAGTTACAAATAAAAAATTCAAATTATGAACACATACCCGCAGTTTATGAGTAAATTTTTCACTGCCGGAAGCCCGGCGCCGGAAATAAGCATCTGGCTTTTCGTTGTTTTGGTGGCCTGGTCATTGGCGTGGAGAGGGGCGGCGCTTTGGAGAGCGGCGCGCAACAACCAATTGTATTGGTTTACGGCATTGATGGTGGTAAATACTGTCGGAATATTGGAAATCGTTTATATCTATGTTTTCGCCAAAAAAAGGCCGGAAAGCGGCAATTCGGTTGCAGGCATGAACAAATAGTTTCTATGATTGTTGTTTTCAAAACCCCCGCTTTGGCGGGGGTTTTGCATTTATAAGCGGCTCAGTATTTTGAGTTCCAACTTGCTCGTTTGCGTGTCCAGAATAGCGAACGTTGCCAAGTAGAACATTCCGGCAAGCGTGCCTGGGTTGGCCAGCGGGCAGGTTTCGATTTTCTCGATCCACGGTTTGTGGGTGTGGCCATAAAAAATAAAATCAAATTTTTTATCCTGGCATTGGCGCAAGGCGGTTTCCTTGTGGTGGCAGAAGCCGATTTTCATTCCGTCAAACTCCGCCTGGCCGAAATCTTCGAAGAGGGTTATTTTCCCGGGCATTTTTTTCGCGACGTTTTCCACGCTGTCGCGGTAATCCATGTTGCCGAAAGCCGCGAATATTTTGCCGTCAAAGTTTTTTGCCAGATGCCGCAATGTTTCGCCCTCGGCGATATCGCCGCAATGAATGACCGCTTTTACCGGATTTTTTTCGATAAAGCCAAGGAATTTATCCAGAGTCGCAAGATTATCGTGGGTATCGGAAATTATTGCCAGTCGCATTGAAATTTTAGTCAGATTGATTAAGATGATTATACCATAAGAAACACATTAATTTTTAATTATCAATTTTCAATTTTCAATAAATTTCCAATAAATTAATTATGAAACGGAATGCCAATTCGCGTTTTGTTTGAAAATTGGAATTTGAAAATTGAAAATTTCCGCAATAAAGATGGATCCTCAGATCGAAGAGATAAAAAGCCGGCTGGATATCGTGGAGCTGGTCGGCCAATACATCAAATTGCGCAAAACAGGCGCGAATTTTTCGGCGCGATGCCCATTCCATAATGAAAAGAGCGGGTCTTTTTTCGTTTCGCCCACGCGCCAGACCTGGCGCTGTTTTGGCTGCCAGAAGGGCGGCGATATTTTCACTTTTGTCCAGGAAATCGAGGGGCTGGAATTCGGAGATGCTTTGCGCATTCTGGCCGCGAAGGCGGGCGTGGAATTAAAAAAACTCTCTCGCCAGATGGTTGAATTGAAAACCGAACGCGAACGCTTGTATGATGTTTGCGAACTGGCAACGAAATTTTTTGAAAAACAGCTGGCGGCAAGTGTCGCCGGGAAAGAGGTTCAAAAATACCTTTTGGGCCGGGGATTGTCGCCGGAAAGCGTTTCTAAATGGCGGATCGGCTATTCTCCCGATTCGTGGCAGGGATTGCATGATTTTTTGGCGTCGGAAGGTTATACCGACAACGAAATCATTGCCGCGGGTTTGGCCGGGTCCAGTTCCGGCGGCCGGACGTATGATCGTTTTCGCGGCCGGATCATGTTTCCCATTTTTGATTTCAATTCGCAAGTGGTCGGTTTTGGCGGAAGAATTTTTGAGAGCAAGAGCAAAGGCGAGGTGAAACCCGCCGCCGCCAAAGGCTTTGGCGAGGCGAAGCCCGCCTCCACACAAGGCTTTGGCGAGGCGAAGGAGGCGAAGTATTTGAATACGACCAATACTTTGCTATATGACAAAAGCCGGATTCTTTACGGTTTGGATCGGGCCAAGGTGGCGGTGCGGCGTCAAAATTCATGCGTTCTGGTCGAAGGTTATACCGATGTGATCATGTCTTCGCAAGCCGGGGTGGAAAATGTGGCGGCAAGCTCGGGCACGGCGCTGACTCCGTTCCAATTGAAAATACTGAAGCGCTTCACCGATAACATAATATTGGGTTACGACATGGATCTGGCCGGAGACACGGCCAACCGCCGCGGCATCGATCTGGCATTGGCTCAGGGTTTCAACGTGAGCGTGGCAAGGCCGCCTTTCGAAGGCAAAGACCCGGCCGATGTCATCGCGCTTGATCCGCAGGAATGGTGCAAAGCCGTGGAAAACACTCAGACTATCATGGAATTCTATTTCGATCGCGCTTTTTCGATCGGAGACAAGGCGACGCCCCAGGGCAGGAAAAAGATCGTTGATTATGTCTTGCCGGTGATCAAAGTGATACCCAACGCGGTGGAGCAAGCCTTTTGGCTGCAGAAGATGGCTGACCGCCTGGAAGTCAGGGATATCCACTATGAAGAATACTTGCGCGAAGAGCTAAAAAAGGTTAAGCTCAACGAATATGTATCGGGCAGCGACAGGGAAGCGGCCAGCCCGGCCCGGCCGCGCCAGCAGCGTTTGGAAGAACGCATATTGGCGCTTGTCGTCAAATTCCCGAAAACCGCCGATTTTATCAGTCCGGAGGTGGTTGGTTTTTTTTCCGCTCCGGCTCGCGCGATCATCGAGGCGATAAAGGCGAGTTCGGATTATTCCGGGCAAGGCATTGAAGGGGAAGCCAAGGATTTCTATGAAGCTGTTTTTATGGAAGCGGAAAGCGAAACAATCGATGAGCGTGCCGCCAAAGAAGAAGTGGAATTCCACGCGGAACGGATAAAAAAAACCTTATTTAAAAAATCATTGGCAAAACTGTCGTGCGAAATGCTTGACGCGGAAAAGCGTCAGGACCATGAATCCGCCCGGCGGCTGGGAGAAAATTTTAATTCGTTATCAATATCCGCGGCCAAAGACGGCCAAAAACCGGAAAAGTGAAAAAGTGAAATCGAATATGGCAACTCAAAAAAAACCCGCTCCCCAAAAAGCGAAAAACAAAAAAACAGTATCCGTCAAAAAGGTAAAAAAACCGGCGAGCCCCAAAAGCGCCAAACCGGTTTCGAAATCCGCTGCTCCGAAAAAAACCAAAAAAAAATCCGAAGGGATGTCGGTGAAGGTTTTTGACGCGCGAAAGCTGGAAATTTTCCTGGAAAAAGGCCAGGAAAGGAGTTTTGTCACCTATTCGGAAATTTTGTCGTTCTTCCCCAAGGTTGAAAAAGACGTGGACGGCTTAGACGAGCTTTATCAGATACTCGATTCCAAAGGTATTGAAGTGAAAGAGGCACGCGAATTTCTTGAGGTGGGGGAAAAAGCCGTCAAGCGGCGCCTCGAGGCCAAAATCGACCCGGTGCAGATGTATTTGAAAGAAATTGGCCAGATACCGGCGCTAACGGCGCGGGATGAAAAGGATTTGGCGAAAAAAATCGAAGTGGGCGATTTGGAGGCCAAGAAAAGATTGACGCAATCCAATTTGAAATTGGTGGTGTCGATCGCGCGCAAATACATCGGCCGCAGTTCCCATTTGTCATTGCTTGATCTGATTCAGGAAGGCAATTTGGGATTGTTTCGCGCGGTGGAAAAATTTGACTGGCGCAAGGGTTATAAATTTTCAACTTATGCCACATGGTGGATCCGCCAGGCGATCACCCGCGCTTTAGCCGATCAGGCGCGCACGGTGCGCATTCCCGTGCACATGATCGAAACGATTTCCAAATACACGCAGGCAAAGCGCAAGCTATTACAGTTTTTGGGTCGCGAACCTTTGCCCGAAGAAATTGCTTCTGAGCTTGGCTTGGAAGTGTCCAAAGTGCGCTACATCCAGAAAATTTCCCAGGATTCGGTGTCGCTGGAAACTCCGGTGGGCGAAGACGGCGAGGACAGCATCCTGGCCGAGTTTATCGCCGACGACAAAGTGACGTCGCCGTCGCTGGATGCCGCCCGCAGCCTGTTGAAAAACCGTCTGCACGAAGTGCTGATCGACCTGACTCCCCGCGAACAAAAAATCCTGGCGTTGCGCTTCGGCTTGGAAGACGGCGTGACGCACACGCTCGAAGAAGTTGGCCAGGAATTCGGCGTGACGCGCGAGCGCATCCGCCAGATCGAGGCCAAGGCCCTGGAAAAGATCCGCAACCACGCCAGCCTGAAAAAACTCCGGGACTATTGATTTTAATTTGGAAAAGCGCGAGACCGGCTCGCGTTTTTTACTTGTATTATTGATGAAATACCAAAGCATTGTTTTCTCCGGTTTGCCCGGGGCGGGAAAATCCACGTTGGTGGAAAAACTTAGAAAGATGTACGGTTGGCCGGTTTTAGCCGTGGGCGATTTGTGGCGGGACAAATGGGCGAAATTATATCCCGACAAATCGGTTTCGTTCGAAGAATTTTGGCGCACCACTTCCACTGACGATAACCGGCAAATCAATGTTGATTTCCGCGAGTCGGTTTTGAAAAACAAATTGATCGGGGACAGCCGCTATTCGATCTACTTGCGCGATTTGCCGATTTTACTAGTATTCCTGACTGCGGATCTGGATACGCGCGCGCGGCGCGGATTGGGGTTGGCGAAATACAATAGTCATTCCGAGGAAGAAATCAAAAAAATCCTTTACCAGCGCGAAGCCGATGAAGTGGCGGCGGGCAAGCGCTTGTACAATTACGATTACCGCGACAGCCGCAATTACCATCTGGTTTTTAACACCGGAATGCTCACCCAAGAAGAAGAAATTGCCATCGTGGACAGCGTAATGAAAAAATAGCCGTTTCCGCCGTGGCCATCGCAACCTTGATATTTTCCCCCTCTTGAGCTATTATTTATTCGTTAGAAAATTTATTCCGGCGTGGCGCAACGGTAGCGCGGTTCGCTGTTAACGAAAAGGTTGTAGGTCCGAATCCTACCGCCGGAGCAAACTTGACAATAGCACAGAAATGTGCTATTGTTTTGTTATGTTCGAGGGACTAGTAGTCGAAATTTGCGGGTTTGTTTTTTTTATAATACTCGCTTATTTTGTCGGGCGTTACGCACAGCGCCGTGACTTGAAAAGAGATATAATGTCTCTTGAAGATTATCGAAAGAACAATCTTCAGATGCAGGGAGTCGATGTTACCTATGGCAAGTACGACCTTAGGTCGTTGAATGGCGGCAAAAATTGGTTTGCCGTAGATGAGGATAGTGAAAATGGCGAGGTTGGGCTTGTCGGGGATGCGGAAGAGGTGTTTCCCGGATTGCTTGAACACCTGAGAATAATGGATATAACGACTGTTTATCTATTGGGAAAAGGGCCAATTGTTCACATAGGGCCAGAGGAGGCAGAAATTTTAAAAGAGTTTACAAAGAGTGGCTAGAAGTGAATTTGCTTGTGGGAAGTATTCCCAATACTCTATTTATCAAAAGTAGAGTTCCTTTTATTTTACAAAACCATTTCTGCCATTCGCGGTAATTAGTATTAACAAAGGCGCATTTTAGCCCACATTTGAGTACGTACTAAAATAAGTACCAAAGTACGTATTCGATACTAAGATCAACGAGTTTTGGAGAACAACAGAAAAAAGACCCCTGTGTGTGAAAAATTCGTTAAGCAAAGTTCCAATACCCGCAGCGAAAAATGAAATTATGGCCACAGTATACGATAAAATCAGTGCCGCCCTTAAAGAAATTAGACGGACACAAAATTTAATACGACAAGGCATTGCTAAATCCAAAGAAAAGGATTTGGCTTTTAAGATTGCCAGGGAAGCGGTTGAATTATTTACGGATGAAATTTTCAAAAGAAAGGCGGAGAAACTTTCGGGTAAGACTTTTTGGTCAGTGATGTCTGTGGATGGGTTTGTTCCTGCTAGCGAAGCAGACGATTTCAACGAATGGGTGGCGTTGCTTGAAGAGTATATGGAAAGCAGAAAGATAAAAAGTGAAATTTCGAGCGAAAAAACCCACATTCAATCTGTAGTTGATGGCGAAGACCAACACATCTTTATAACCCAAAAAGGTTCCAACGAGCACGCACATCTTATTTTAGATGGTGGCACCGGCGAAGTTCGCATTGACCCAAAGGATAAAACCCCGCACGACCTGGTAAAAGCAGTGCAAGCAACGCTTGAATTAAAAACTGGCGAGACTATCCAAGTAACAAGAAGTTCTCTTCAGTTCGTCGAACCCGAATCCTCCCACGCCGACGTTAGAGCTTATACGGCCATTAAAGAAGAATACGCTGTTTTGGAAATATATAATAGCGGCGACGAGGACTTAGAAGATTTTCATATACAGGCGAGTTGGTTGGGTAAAAATTTATTGTTGTTCGGGAAGATTGGAAGACACGAAAAAACCTTAAGAAGATTTTATAGCGACGGCGATTCGATTGAAGAATCTCGTCCTCGAATTCTTAATATATTAAGAAAAGGAGATAGGACTTATACCCGCGTTCCTCCTATTACTGCAGACAGAAAAATAAATATTATAATTTCGTGTAAGGGGGT
>Ga0172381_10007890_pt1 | contig 10474 bp, 13 predicted proteins | sample Leawel6488metaG_FD_119754 | JGI IMG/M metagenome (GOLD analysis project Ga0172381, IMG submission 119754) | Leachate microbial communities from a municipal landfill in Southern Ontario, Canada - Leachate well 64-88 metaG | ecosystem: Engineered > Solid waste > Landfill > Unclassified | place... | reverse complement strand
GATCTGGGAAAGGTCGCTCTGGCGGCGGCCGTCGCGGGCGGCTTCCCGGGTGCCGGCGGTGGAAACCAAAATGATGGAGGCCAGGATGCCGAGGATGGTGATGGTGATGAGGATCTCGACGAGAGTGAAACCCTTCGGCTTAATGTTTTTCAGCTTCTGCTTGATGGACGGCAGAGAAAAAGGATTAATTGGTTTGATTAAAAACTATCTTTTATAAAAATGGATGGAATATCAAAATAATTTATTTCTTTTTACCCACGTATTCGGTGAACTCGGCCAAACGGCAGGCATAGCCCCATTCATTATCATACCAAGCTACCACTTTCACCAGATTTTCATTAACCATGGTCAATGGAGAATCAACGATCGAAGAAAAAGAACTTCCGATATAGTCGGAAGAAACCAGCGGAGCGTCTTCAACTCCAAAAATTCCCTGCAGATCTTTCTCCTGGGAAGCTTTTTTAAAAACGTAATTAACTTCTTCTGCAGTTGTCTTTTTTTCCACTTCGCAAACCAGATCCACTACCGAAACCGTTGGAACCGGCACTCGCAAAGCAATGCCGTCAAGTTTACCTTTTAAGCTAGGGAGGACTTTGCCGATAGTTTTTGCCGCTCCGGTCGTGGTCGGGATAATATTTAATGCGGCGGCCCTGGCTCGTCTTAGATCTTTATGAGCTACATCCAAAATTTTCTGATCATTGGTATAAGCATGGATCGTGGTCATAAATCCTTTGATTATTTTATATTCCCTGTCAAGAATTTTAACTACTGGAGCTAGGCAATTAGTAGTGCACGATCCCATATCCATGATCTGGTCTTTCTTGGGATCGAATTGGCCGGCGTTAATGCCTAAAAGATAAGACGGAACCTTGTCAGAATCCTTAGAAGGAGCGGAAACGATCACCCGTTTTGCCCCGGCCTGAATATGCTTCATCAGGTCTTCGTATTTAGTAAGTTTTCCAGTGCATTCTAAAACAATATCTACTTCTAAATCTTTCCAAGGCAGTTTAGTCGGATCGCTTTCGGCCAAAGTTCTTATTTTTGAATCTCCGATCGTTATTATGCCGTCCTTGGCCGATACCGGCTTGATATATTTTCCATAGATAGAATCAAATTTCATCAAATAAACCAAGGTATTGCACTCGGTCAGATCGTTAATAGCCACTATTTGGACATCAGGATGGCTGTCCAGCAGTATTTTTGAAACCGCGCGGCCGATGCGGCCAAATCCATTGATTGCAACTTTTACCATCATAACAATCTGAAATTCACAATTTATTATTTATTTGATATTCAACAAAGCGCAAATTCTTTTTTTCTCGAATCCAACAATGAATTCTTCTCCAATGGCAATGACCGGAACTTCCATCTGGCCGGTTTTTTCAACCAATAACTGGCGGGCTGGCTCGTCTTTTCCCACATCGATGTCTTCAAAAGCAATCCCCTTATTGGTTAAAAATTGCTTTAAGGTGTGGCAATAAGGACAGCTGGGAGTGGAAAAAATTCTGATTTTAGGAATTTCCATATCTTTATTATAATTTAATTATTTTTTAACGCAAGGATTTTATCGAACAATTTTTCCTGCCCGAATTTTCCCAGCCCGCCTTTCAAACATTCTTTTTCCGAAAAAGAAGAAACTTTTCCATCCCGCCCGCCGCCCCAGATCAAAACCGGCACCAGATCATTGCAATGGGCTTTTAGAACGGATGAAGTATCATGGTCTCCGGTAACAATCACTAAAGTTTTTTTTAAGCCGAGCAATGGGGCCAAACTTGCGTCTATCTTCTCGATAAATTCTTTTTTTTCTAAAAACTTTCCGTCTTCAGCCAAACTGTCCGCCGCTTTGATATGGCAAAAAATAAAATCATATTTTTTTAAAGCTTTGATGCTGGCTGAAATTTTCCCTTTTAAATTCGTATTAATCCTCGCCGTAGCCCCGCGGACTTTTATCAGCTTCATGCCTAAAATTTCAGCAATTCCTTTATAAAGCCCGCCGCCGGAAACGCAAGCGGCTTTAAGCCCGTATCTTTCCTTGAAACTGGGAACTATTTTCAACTGTCCCGCTCCGCGGGTCAAAAGATAATTGGCCGGAGCTTCTCCCCGGCAAACCCTTTTTTGATTGATAATATGGTCTTTCAATATCTGGTGGGTTTTGTTTAAATAAATGTTCAAAATTTTTGCCGTAAAGATCGCTTCGGAAGTTTCATCTGCTGGTTTTATCTCTAATGGCTTTTCCCCGACTTTTTTAGGATCTCCCTTCGAGATATTGGCCGACAAAACTATCCCTTTTCCCGGTTTCAAAACCAAAACAGCTCTGTGGCCAAGGGCTTTCTTGATCAAAAATCTCACTCCGCCGATCTTAATATCTTTTAAAGTTTTGATCAGCTTTTCGGTTTTTTCGATCCGGCCGGCCCGGCGGTCGATAATTTCCATTTCACTATTGACCGAAGCAAAATTAGCGCGCAAAGCGACATCTCCATTTTTTAATTTCATGCCCAATCCGACCGCCTCGTAAGGGCCGCGTCCTAAAAAATGATCCTGGTATCCGAATAATCCTATATGAGTTCCTTCGGAAGTCGCCTTGTCTTCTCCTGGCACTAAAAAAGGCTCCATTAACCCGCAAATGCCTTGACCGGCTAAAGCGTCCAGGTTCGGTTTTATCGCAGCTTCCAAAGGAGTTTTGCCGCCCAGCTCCGGTACAAGCTGGTCTCCTAATCCGTCGATGACTATAAAAATAATTTTCATTATTTTTTTGGATCCAATATCTTATTAATTTCTCCTACGATTTGAGTCGGGGTATAGTGAGCCTTGATCAAATAACCGTCTGCCCCCATTTCTATGCCTTTTTCCACTTCGCTTTTTTGCCCTAGATTGGAAAGCACGATGATCTTTAATCCGTTGAACTGCGGATCTTTTTTGATCTCCGACAACGCTTCCCAGCCGGATATCCCCGGCAGAACAATATCCAAAAGCAAAATATCAGGATTGTTTTCTTTAAGCTTTGGTAAAACTTTTTCTCCGGAATCCGCCAAGCTCAAATCAAAACCAACGCTTTTGAATTTAGTGGAATAAATATCGATCAAGAAAGGATCATCTTCGGCCAGCAAAACTTTATACGGCATATTTTTATTATAATATTATTTTTTACTTTTCTCCGACTCTTCTTTCATTTTTTTTACCTCCTCTTTGAGCTCCGCCATTCTTACTTCCCTGCCGATAGTGGCATTATACCACTTTTCCAATTCAGCGGCGCGATCTTCGGCTACTTTTTTAGATTGTTCAAGTTCTTTAGTGCGATTTTTAACAACAGCCTCCAGCCGTTCTTTTTCGTTTATCTCCCGATGCACGCCTCTGACAGCCAGCCAGGCGAAAAAGAAGATCAGAATTAGAAAAGAAAATCTTATAACGATATCGCTTGATCCTTTAGACAGCACGGCATAAACCAAAACTGCAAAAACAACCAAGGCCGCCAGGACATCGACGATAATGACTTTGGCATTTAGTAAATTATGCTGAGTGATCGCATAGGAAAGGATAAGCATCCAAATCACCGGAAAAATATAAGCTATCGGAAAAACGGGTATTTGATATCCCGGTAAAAAAGCTAAGGAACTGGCAAAAAGAAATAAAAAAGAATAAAAAATATATTTGCTTTGGATCTTTAGATCCGGATCGTTCGTATTCCTCCAAAGACGAAACATTTTATAAAAGAACAAAAGCAAATAGCCGACAAAATAGATCAGAAAATAATTATGGCTGGGCTGGGAAATGCTGTGGCACCCCCATTTATATTGGAAAAGGCCCTGAATAAAAAGCTGGGGGAAGAACCACAATAAAAAGAGAAAAACCGCGGCTAAAAAATATCCTGCAGGCACAAGGGCCAGATAAATTTTATTTTTTTCTTTAGACATGACTAAAGAAAAATGAAAAAGAAAAATAGGGATGAATACCACTCCGCAATAGACTATCTTATCCCAAAAATAAGCCACGTCTCCTTTTGTCTGGCAATTGTTCAGCATCGGCACGCTGGCTCCCAGCCAGACCGCTACAGAACAAGCCACTAACGCAAAAAGAATATTAATAGGAGATTTTTTATTTTGCAGCCAAACAAATCCTCCAAAGAACAAGCTCAAGGCCGCACCCGACCAAAGAAATATTGTTAAAACTTGCAGGACAAAAGAGGGTGATATTTCCATAAGCTTACTGCTTTAGTTCTGATCCTATTTTCAGAAGCCGGTTATATTTAGCGGCCCTTTCCCCTCTGGCTGGCGCGCCCGATTTTATGAATTCCGCGCCAATGCCTACGGCCAGATCGGCAATAAAATCGTCGCCGGTCTCGCCCGACCGATGCGAAACGATTATCTTCCATTTTAATTCCTTCGCTAAATTGGCCGATTCCAAAGCTTCGGTAATGGTTCCGATCTGGTTTATTTTCAGGATCATGCCATTGCAAGCCCTTTTTTCTTGGGCCATTTTCATTCTTTTGGGATTTGTCACCGTCAGATCATCGCCAATAATAATTAGGCCGCCCTTGGATCTGGAATTGAGCAATGACCAAGCCTCAAAATCATCTTCGGCGAACGGATCCTCAATGCCTATAATAGGATATTTGGAAACCAGATCAAGATAATAATTAGCCAGCCCAACTCCGGTAAAAATACCCATCTTCGTTTTATACTTGCCATCTTCAAAAAACTGCGAAGCGGCCACATCTAAAATAAATTTGATTTTTTCCCGCAAACCCTTTTTATCAGAAGCTTCCAGAATAAGGTCCAAAGCTTCCTCTGAATATTCCAAGGCCGGAGCAAACCCTCCTTCGTCTCCGACGTTTATTGCTGATGGGCCGATCTTGTTTTTCAAAACGCTTTTCAACTCGCGATAAACTTCCGCTCCTATTTCCAAATTCTCGGCGAAAGAATCAGCCTGGGGGACGACCATAAATTCCTGTACATCCAGATCATTCCCTGCATGCGCTCCGCCGTTGATGACATTGAAGCAAGGCCTGGGAAGAGCCAGCGCCTGTTCCCTTTTTTGATTAAATAATTCGTTGATATATTGGTAAGGGGGAATATCTTTTTCCGCAGCCAAAGCGCGGCAAGCGGCCATTGAAACCGCCACCATGGCATTGGCTCCAAGTTTGGATTTATTTTCAGTTCCGTCCAGGCCCAGCATAAGCTGGTCAAGCGATTTTTGAAAGGCAATCTCCTTGCCGATGATCTCTGGCGCGATAATTTCATTAATATTTCCGACCGCCTTTAAAACGCCTAATCCGCCGCGGCGGGTCCCCCCATCTCTTAACTCCAAAGCTTCGTGAATTCCAGTTGAAGCGCCGGATGGAGCCCCGGCAATAAATTTGCCTTTTTGCGTCTCCAACTCAACCTCAACCGTGGGATTACCCCTTGAATCAAGGATCTCCCTAGCTTTTAAAGATAGAATTTTCATAAAGAATTAGCCTAATTAAATCCCAAATCCCAATGTCCAATGACCAACCAAATCCTAATTTCCAAAATCCCAAAACGAAGGATTTGGGCATTGGGGCTTGGGATTTTATTGGTCATTGGGATTTGGACATTGGGGCTTTTAAAAACTAAAAATTAGCTTATATTTATTTTATTTTCTTTCGTCTCTTCTTGCAAATATTTATAAGCTTCCAGCGCCGCCTTCGCTCCCTGGCCGCAGGCAATAATGATCTGTTTGCTTTTGCCGGCATTAACATCTCCGGCGGCGAACAAGCCGGGAGTTTTTGTTTTTAAATTTTCAAAATCGACTTTTATTTCTTTCCCATTATTAAAATCGACCAGATCTTCTTTAACGAAAACCGAAGACGGCTGATAGCCAACTTCAATAAAAACCCCTTCGGCGTTAATGATCTTTTCCTGGCCGCCAGCCAAATCTTTATAAATTACCTTATCAACAAATTTCTGGCCGGAGATCTCCTTTAGAGCGGCGCTAGTTATAACTTCTATTTTCCCCAGCAATTTAGCTTTTTCCTGATTAGCCGCATCAGCCCGGACCGTTTCTCCCGATTCCATGATATAAATTTTCTTGGCGTAATTGGCCATAAAAATAGCTGTTTCAAATCCAGCGTTGCCGCCGCCGGCTACAACAACATTTTTATCGCTGAACATCGGACCGTCGCAGGCTGTGCAATAGCTTACTCCCCGTCCGACAAATTCTTTTTCGCCCGGCACATTCAAAAATCTCGGAACCGCCCCCGAAGCGATTATAACGGCTTTAGCTGAAAATTTTCCCCCGTCCTTGCCGGTTATCAAAAAAAGGCCGTCAAGCTTGGACAGCTCGGCGACCTCTTCAAATTCAACAGGAAGATTGTAAGAATTAAGATGCTTTTCCAGCCGCTCGATCAGTTCCAAACTGGAAATTTGCTCGAACCCCGGATAATTTTCTATGCCTACTGCTTTGCGCATGATCTGGCCGCCGAAATCCTTAGTGATCAATAATGTTTTCAATTTTTGCCGCGCGGCATAAATGCCGGCCGTGATCCCCGCCGGCCCTCCGCCGATAATAACCAGATCGTAGCTGTCCATGGCTAATATTTAAGCTTCCTTAGACAAATTTTCACCTCTTCTCCCAAACTTGGATGTTTTATCGCGAAATGCAAGAAAGAATAGAACCAGCGCAGCTTATCGCCGCATTCCAGCCATTCTCCCTTAAATTCATAGCCATAAACTCCTTTGCCGTCGACTGCCATTTTGCCGAGGGTCGGAAAGAATAAAGAAGCGTCATGCCCATGCAGCTTTTTTTGAGGCTTAAGATAATCAAAAACATCAGGCGTCAAAACCGAACGGCCGACGATCGCCAAATTGGAAGGAGCCTGCCCTTCTTTCGGTTTTTCAATCATGCTTTTGATCTTATAAAAACAATTGGCTATTTTTTCCACATCAACTACTCCGTAATGATAAAGTTTTTCCGGCGGCAATTGCTTCAAGGCTATTACCGGACGCTGGCAGGTATCAAAAACCTCCAAAAGCTGGGTTAGGGCCGGAACCTCCGAATCGATCATATCATCGCAAAAGAAAACGGCAAAAGGCTCGTCTCCGACCAAGCTCTTCGCTTGAAAAATAGCATCTCCGTCTCCTAAGGGCGCTTTCTGGACAGCAAAAGAAAAAGTGATGTCCCTGGCCAGGTCTTGGATCTCTTTCAGGTCTTTTAATTCTTCTTCTTTCTTTTTGTCTTGCAATATTTTTTCCAATTTCGGATCGGGCTGGAAATATTGCAAAACATCTTTCTGCTTCGGCCTTGTCACAAAAATAATTTCCTTGATGCCGGCATCAACAGCTTCTTTGACCGTATAATGGATCAAAGGCTTATCCACCAAAGGGATCAGCTCTTTGGAAACGACTTTAGATAAAGGCAAAAACCGGGTAGCCAGACCGGCGATCGGAAAAACCGCTTTTCTGATTGTTTGTTTTTGCATAATTTTATTTTTAATTTCCTGACTTTGACTGATTATCCGACTCTCCCCTCCTCAGAAACGGCTTAGAATCGCTGCTTTTTTAAATTCGCTATTTTATAGTTTCGACAAATCATTTATCGTCTTGTTTCGGCTGATTGTTTGAACCATCTCGCCTTAAAAAAGCAGGAATCTCAAAAATTTTGTCTTTTTCATCTTCTCTTTCCGTCTGCTCTTTCTCTGCTTTTTTAATTTCCAAAGCGTTTCTTCTCGACTGGATCTTCCTTTCTAATTCTTCTTCAACTGTTTTTTCCCCTTTTCCGCCGTTATTTTCAACAAGCGGCTCGCCTTTACTCTTATTCTCTTTTTTCGCTGAAACTTTTTTTCTGCGGACAACGCTCTTCGTTTTCTTCTCAACGCTGCCGGTAGCTAAAATAGTAGCTTTGATAATATCTTTCAAGGCCGGCGACTGGGATAACCCAAAAATTATTTTGGCTTGCGGAGCGGTTGAATGGATCTTCTCGCTGATCGCCATCAACTGTTCCAAAGAAATATTCCTGGAGCTTTCAATATTGAATAAAATATTCTCCGCCTGTGAAAAATTATAGTCCAAAATCGGACTGATTAAAAGGTTTTTGGCAAAATCTTCCAGATTTCCTTTTTCTTGTTTTTGGCTGGCAAGCGATTTTCCGTCCGCGGCTTTAACCGCTTTGGCTGGAACGGAATTTTTGGCAAAAGCCGGAACCGAAGCCGAAACCTGTGCAGTATTGAGGTAAGCCGCCCTGCCTTTGCCTTCAAGCGTGGTTTTAACATCCGCCCAATCAATATTGATCAGCCCGGGAATATAAATAACCCTCAAAAGGCCTTCCAAGGAATTGGCTATATGCTTGTTTAAAAGGGAAAGCGCGGCATGGAAAGGAGTATCTTCTTTGGTTAATTTAAAAATTTTGTCGTTGGGCAAAACCAAAACAGCGTTCAAATTGCCTTGGATCTTTTCCAAAGCGTCTTGAGCCGATCTCAATTTGTCTTTACCCTCAAACGCAAATGGCAAAGTAAAAATACCCAATGTTTTTGAACCAAGGTCATTGGCTATCTTGGCAAAAACCGGCGTGGCTCCGGTTCCCGTTCCTCCTCCCAGCGAAGAGACTAAAATAAACAGGTCTTTTTTGGGAATAAAAATATTTTTGATCCTTTCTTCTTCTTTCTTGGCGGCCGCTTCTCCGACCAAGCTATTGCGGCCAGTGCCCAGCCCTTTGGTCATTTCTTTTCCAAAAGCAAAAGAGATCACTCTTTTGGGCATGGCTTTCAAAGCCTGCGCATCGGTATTGGCTGCCACAAAATCTATTTTTTTTGCGGAAAACTCCGCCAGCCTTTGCGAAAGCTCGGATACGATATTCCCTCCGCCCCCGCCGATGCCGATGATCCTGACCTCGACCTTCCTTATTTCAAAAGGATCGGAATTGAGATTCCCTTCTTTTTTTATTTCCGGCGATGCCGCCGGCTTTTCCAATTTTAACGGTTCTTTTTCCGTTAATTCCTTTTTCGGACCGGCAATCAATTTTTCCGGTTTTGCTTTTTTAAAATGGACAACTTTCACCTTTGTTTTTAAGGTTTTTTTTCCGATTGGGCTTGCTTTTTTCTCTTTTTTGAACAGTTTCTTGATCATATTTGGTTTTTCCCTTTCTTTTAAACAAAGATTATACCAATTCAAAAAATTTTACCAGCGGATCTTTTCGGCCGCCACTTTCAAATCTTCAAGGAAAGCGGCCTCCGCTTTTTCGAACCACCACCTGTCCATCTCTATTCCGTCGCCTATTTTTCTTGGAATAATATGCAAATGAAAATGGAAAACGCCTTGCTCGGCCGCCTTGCCGCTGCGCTGGACCAAATTAACGCCTTCCGCTCCGAAAGCTTCTTTAAGCTTTAATGAAATTTTTTGGGCCGCTTCGATAATATCTTTCAGATCTTCCTGGCTAATATCAAAAATATCTTGAGCGTGTTTTTTAGGTATTAAAAGCGTGTGCCCTTTAGCCAAAGGATTCAATTCCAAAAAAGCGAAAACTTTTTCGTCTTCGTAAATTTTGGCCGACGGGATCTCGCCGCTGATTATTTTACAAAAAATACAGTTTTCCATATTTTTATTTTACATATTTTTCTGTTTTTTGGCCAGTAATCACGCTAAACCGGACGCGGTAAGAAAAAAGCGCCCTTATAAAGCGCCTTCTCTAATTTGAATTCCTTAATCTTTCCTCTCTACTATTAATGTACAGCTGGTCAGGAAAGCGGCCAAAGCGCCGATAGCGGCAAGCGCTGGAGCAAAAACAGTGCCGACAACAGCCACGGTCAATGGAACCTCTATCAAAATTTCCCCGTCTTCTTTTTTAATGATGATCCTCCTCACGTTGCCCTCGGCAACCAGCTCTTTGACCTTTTTCAAAAGTTCCGTTCCGGCAATTTTGAATTCTTCTTTTCTTGTTTCTTTTTTTGCCATATTTTTAAAAACCGCGAGCCCATAAAATTCCCGCAAAGTTGGATTAAAATTTCTGATTATCGCTTTTCTCGCAATCACATTTCGGGTCGTTGCAATCGCACGGAGCCGTATTATTCCAACTCCAAAAATGATTTTTTTTGGGCTTGATTATAAGCTTCAAGCCGATGAACAAGAAAAACAAAGACCAAAAAATAAGCCCGAAATCAAGATTTATAGCTATAAGGCCAGCGCTTTTCAGCAAGGTCACCAAGCTAAGGGCGATAAAAAGAAAACCGAATATTATGCCTACCATAATTTTTACTTGCCCGCCGTAGCTTTCATAGGAGCAAAGGAGGGCTTGAAATTAAAATGATTATCCGTATTTATTTAACCATTATTTCGTCTTTTCTTCCATCTCCTTGATCTTCTCCTTGAGCTCGGCCATCCGCACCTCGCGGCCGATGGTCAGCTTGTACCACTTCTCAAGCTCGGCAGCGCGTTCTTCAGCTATTTTCTTGCTCTGTTCAAGCTCTTCCTTGCTCAACTGTAGATCCTTAGTACGCTCCTGGACCTTCTGCTCAAGCAGTTCCTTG
>Ga0172381_10007889_pt1 | contig 10474 bp, 10 predicted proteins | sample Leawel6488metaG_FD_119754 | JGI IMG/M metagenome (GOLD analysis project Ga0172381, IMG submission 119754) | Leachate microbial communities from a municipal landfill in Southern Ontario, Canada - Leachate well 64-88 metaG | ecosystem: Engineered > Solid waste > Landfill > Unclassified | place... | reverse complement strand
GGAATAATTTTTTAAAAAGCAAATATTCAAATTTATTATTTAGAAGAAACATGATAGCATTTATGTGCAATCAAATTAATTCATATCAAGCGAAAGATGATTCTGCTTTGGATGAATTATTGAAAAAATAAATCTAACTGATTGCTAAGGAGGAACACACATGGCAAACGATTTAGATGAGATGACTGGACCAGTAAACGAAGCTGGAAGAGACGTCAATGTCATCGAAAAACAAATTCCCGTCAAGGTAGGCGCCGGCTCATTAGTATTCGAAATCATACTTTGGGTCTTGGGTATCATTCCTGGTCTTATCTTCTTATTTATGAAGATTAAAGCAAGTAACTATCTCAGACAGTTGCAACAAAGAATTCAACACGATGCTTCGCAGATTGATAACTTTCTCGAGCAAAGAGTCGAAATCTTGGAAAACGTCGCTGCATTGGTCAATAAGTCTGTTGCTTTAGACAAAGACACCATGACTGACATCGCGAAATTCCGTGGTGGCGCAGGAAGTGGAGACGCCGGACGAAACGCCCTCGCTGGGCAAATCGACACCGTTGCTTCACGCATCAATGTCGCATTTGAAGCTTATCCAGATTTGAAGTCTCAAGCCACTATCGCTGACGCGATGCAACAAAACAGCTATCTCCAAAAAGAGATCACCGCTGCTCGTGAAGTTTATAACGATACGGTCAACCGTTGGAACCACGAAATTCAAGCTTGGCCAACCAAGATGATCGTCGCCGCTAAAGCAGGCTATACAACCAGAGTTCCATTCTCTGCAAGTAAAGAAACCAAAGCCAAAGCTCGCGGAACATTCTTCTAGAGATTAGATAACAAACACAAATTAAAGCACTCAATTGAGTGCTTTTTCTTTACTCGGAATTATTAAAATTATTTTTGTCGCCTATTATATATAGTCATCAACAGTTCAAAAAGTTGGAAAAAAAATTTATTTTTTTCATATTTTTTTCATTGTGCGTTTTTATCATAAAATAATAAAGAAAAACACTTTTTTAGGTTGAGTGATTGGCCGGGATAGTTACCATCTAATCTATCTACATATTTTGGTAAGCAAATCAATTGAAACTCGAAGTTGTTCTTGTGTGAAAGTGCGATTTGGTTTATGGTGAATTTCATTCCTAATGTAAGAGGATATGGTGGTGTAATTGTGAACATGTCCTTTTTTATCGACAAATGAGGATGGCAATTGATGAATTCCCACATTATAATGAACACTACACTTAATAGCATCATCGATTGTACTTACATGATTATCATCAAGCCCAAGTTTGTCTGGTAGGAAATTAAACAATTGCGTGTGATAATCGGCAGAATAAATATTGAAGGCGAAAAAATTTATTTCTGATGCAGTAACTTGAGGAAGTATGAATGGAGCAACAATTTTTTTCGAAACAATTTTATCTAATTCCTGCTTCAATATTATTACGATTGTATCAGAATCATTTAGAGCTGTTTCCAAAACATGCTCAGAATGGGTGGCAAAGAATATTTGGACAATTTGAGAGCCGTTCACCATGAATATATCACGATAATATTTGAAAACTTTCTCCTGCCATAATGGGTGCATACTCAATTCGGGTTCATCAATTAACACAATTCCGCCTTTTAAAGCTTGGAGATTTTTTAACAAATAAATTCCACGAAAAACAATTTGTTTTTCTCCAGTGGACAAATCATCAATTTTGATTTCTTGATTGTTTTTTAGAAAAATCACTTCTTTTGCATTGTTGGTTGTTTTTATTGAATCAAATTTTATCGTATCGAAAAAATTGTTAATGGCATTTTTAAAGCGAAATATTTTTGAGTTATTTAGAGAAAAATCCCGTTCAAAGATTGGAGGATTGGTTGCCTTGTTAATTCTTCTATATTCTTCGTTATCTTGGCTTTCAATATCTATAAGTAACTGTTTGAGAGATGTAAAATCTTCCTGGTTGTCCATAGATTGTTTTTGATTATCTAATGACTGGGACGTAACCGAATTAATAACAGTGGTCTTGAAGTCTGATCTTGGTCTAGAAAAAACAAAGCCATTTCTTCTCATATCAATAATCTCGCTAGCTTGAGTTCCTTGCAAGCTAACTCGCTTAGTTTTTTGTCCTTTGCTGTCAGTCAAATAGTGAAAAGATTGATCTTCAACATTATCTGGTCTTCGAAATTTTGATACCGTTAATATTTCGTTGGAATCTGCCTTGTATTCAATTGTTTCAAAATCTAAATGACCAAAATTCAAAAAAGTGGCTATTTTTTTAAGGATTGTGGTTTTTCCACAGCCATTGTCGCCGACAAGAACAACGTTTTTAAACGATGTCGTGGAGTCTTTTGTTACATCAATTGTCAGGTCTCCAAGAATCAGATCGTTCTTCCATACCATTTTCCTTATTTCCATAGTGTTCACCCCAATCCTTAAAAATTTAGGAATTATTTATTGTATTTATCGCTATTTCCTTTGAATTTTTCGACTGGATATTTTCTTTCATTCTCGTTCATCTTTGTATTAACGATATCAATTGGATCAATGCCAAGAGAAATACACATTTGAAGGCAATAATTTAAAACATCCGCCAATTCTTCTTTAACATGTTTTACTTCGAAATTTTCATTATTCCATTGGAAACATTCTAAAAGCTCACCACTTTCAATCGAAATAGATTTAGCGAGATTAGAGGGAGAATGAAACTGGTCCCAGTCTCTATCTTTGTTGAATTTATCTATTCTTTTTAACAAATCATTTAACTTATCCATTTAAAGTTCCTCACTTAATGATGTCTATCTTTAACATTTCGCTAATTCTTCTTAGAAGAGACTTATCTTCGCAATAGATATAGCAGCCTTTTTGGCCTCTAGTTAAAAGGGTCTTGTAAGTGTTTTTTATTAGCTGGCTGGCAAGAATCTCATTGCTTGATTTGATTCCCGAGGTCTTATCATCTTTGGAAATTTTACTTTTGTCGATAATGATTTGATTGTTCTTTTCATCATATCTTAAATCTTGACCAATTAAGACTCCGACATAGTCAAATTCTAATCCCTGAGCGGTATGGATACATCCAACTTCTTCAAATGAAGAAGGATTAATAGCCCATATCTTATCGTTTTCTAAGTTCCACTTAGCTTTAAATTCGTCTTCTAGATAGATGTCATACTCTCCACGATTGTTTTTGACATCCCAATCATAACAATAACCCGCGACCATTCTAGCTTTGTTGTTAATTTGATTTTGCTCTCTGAGAACGTCCCTCATTTTATTTGGGTTATCGAACAGCTTGATGTCAAAGTTCAAATCGGACAAATCGAGATCAACAAACTCTCCAATTTGTAGAAGGTTATTGAGGAATTGAATGTATTGATCACTACCATTGCATCTGAACTGCGATGTTAGTTTTGTGTCTTCGTTGATAATAACGCGACTTTGTAATAACTTGCCCCATTTTTCGATTTCATCAATAGAACCTATGTCTTTGGTTGTAATCCTTTGATCCTCATCGATCAAGAATATTGTAAGAAGTGAAGCATTGATACATTCCTTAACTTGGTTTTCACCATAGAAGTCACCATACATTTGTTTTACAAGACGGTGAGCTTCATCCACTATCAAACAATCATAGAAGTTGGGTTGACTGTTAGACAATCCAAAGGGTGATCTAAACAATGCTTTGATATTAATTTCTTTTTTCAAATCTGATTTAGACAAGAGTTTCAAATATGCTTCGCGAGGAGCGCTGTTTTTTGTTACATAGCTCGCATTCATCCCTTGAGTTATAAATTGCTTGAGCAAATTGACTGCTAAAACAGATTTTCCTGTCCCAGGACCACCTTGAATAATGATGGTTCTTTTTTTCTTGTCTTTGAGACACTGGCTCATGGTTTTAACACATATGTCATAAGCGGTTGCTTGTTCATCTAAAAGCATGAATTCTTTTCTACCTTTCATCAATGAAACAAGACAGTCTTGCAATGCTTTTGATGGCTTAATCCGTCCGTTATCAATCTTATAAAGAAGATCACCATCAGATGATTTTTTATTAATGTATTTCTTTATGAAATCACGAATATCAATAACTTGGTTTTTAATGAAAAATGGGGCTTCATCGTACCATGTTTTGAAAATATTATCATTCAGTTGATCAACATATTGAGGCAAATAATTGTGAAGATATGCACAAGGAATAATTTGAATTTGTTTGTCTTGAACCATTTCGGAAGAATTCTTAATAAAAACTGAATACGAATATGCTTGATATGAAGGGTGACTAACCATTCTAACCGCACCACCAGTATATGCTTTGACACTGTGTAGCATCTCATCATCAATTTTTTCAACTTTATCCCATTGTTTCAGTTCCACCACAATCACGTTGTCGCGATTTTGATAATCAGTACCACAAATCATAAAGTCGACTCGTTTAGAGGTTCTTGGGATTTGATATTCAATAGCTATTTCGACACCATCAGGAATTTCAGGAATATCAATTACATTCTTCATAAAATTGAGAGAATTCTGAAAAGCACGATATTCCGCTTCTGCGCCACCATTAATGCGGGCATTTCTTAGTTTTTCAATTACTTTGTCAGCAATTTGGTTATAAATAACATCAAGGCAAAATTGCTGTTTACTTCCTGAATAAATAATCATCTGTTTAACCTCAACAACTTTTTTCTTTTGATACGTTCAAAAAATGATTGGCTTCTTCTTTTAAATATTATCGCATAAATGCTTTACTTGTTAAATGATAAAGAATTTATTTTTGACCAAACAAAAAATTGAAATTTTAAAAGATGGCTTTATTTTTAAAATCAATGAAAACATTACCCAGTCAATGTTTGTAATCAGTATTTATTCTAAGTGGATGTTGATGCTTCAACCAGTAAGCACATTTCATTGTAAGAATAATATTTTTAAAGGAGTTCGTTTTCCTCGGATGTTTCTTCTTCAATATCTTTTTCTATATCATAAATAATGTTCATGTCACCAGCAGAAAGAGATTGTTTATATTGTTCGGCAAGCATTGTTTTCCTAAATTCTGCAGAAGGATCATATTTTAAAACCATCTTCTCTAATTCATCTAAATCAATTTTAAAGAACTCTTTTCTTAAATTTACTTTATTAACTCTATTTTTGTTTAATTCGACATGCAAATTGTATTCTAGGCCCACAGCATCATTTGAAAAAATGAAAGTGTGAACATCAAATGGGAAAGGCACTGATGCACTACCTAGTTCATCTACTCTTTCCTGAGGATCAAGCCTTCTAGTCATGCCAACTTTAAATACATCATCGCCAAACGAACCTAAATTACTAATAATGTAAACATAGCCAGCTTTACCATTTTGCAAATTTACGATTTCCTCTTTTTTATCTTGCACAGATAATAATTGTGATTCTAATTCTCTGATTCTATTTTCTAATAAGACCCGCTTTTCATCATCGGCATTTAAAATATTTTCTTTCAAAGATTCAATTTCAGTTTTAAATTTTCCTTCTTCGCGTTCCATTTGTGCTTTTTGGTCAGCAAGCAATTTTCTCTCCGCGGCTTCTTGCCTCATTTGTTCTCTTAGAGCGCGTTGTTCTTCTTTTATTTTTTCTTTTTTGGTGTAGTATTCATACTCTATTTCAACTGCGTTTATGTAAAACGCCTGTAATTGACCTATAAATGCTGTTAACGTATTCACGATGCTTTGGTTTCCTTCGGATGCAATTGAAAGGTACTTTCTTGTCATAGACAATACTTGATCTTTTCCATCTTCAAGTTTTCCATATTTAAGACTTACTAGAATATTTTGAAGTTCCGCTTCAAGAGCCAAAACCATTATTTGATAAATGGTTTTGTTCGCCTTGGTTGTGTATCTGTCTTCATATTTAGAAAGTAGTTCTCTAATATCCTTTTTATTATCATTAAATTTCTTTCTTAAGTCGGAAACATCCATATAATGAAGGTGAATTTCAGTTGTGGGTTTAACTTCTTCTTCATATACCTGCATTGCATATTTTTGTAACTGTGAATTATATGTATTTGAATATACTAATGCATCGTAGACATTTTTTAATCTTCCAATTTTTGTTTTTAGCGTTTCTATGGATTTCTCGTTTTTTGCAATTTGTTCTTCACTATTATAAATTTTGTTCTCTTTTTCGTTAAAAGATGAAAGGATTGAGTTCAATTCAAATTGTTTTTTTCCTATTTCATCTTGATATTCTTGAATCATTTCGTTCCTAAAGGAATCAATAATGATATTCTTTTTATCTCTTAACTCAACGATTTTTGTTTCTCTAATTGCTATGTCGGTTTCTAACGATAAAAGTTTTGTTGATAATTCAGAAAATTTCTTTTCAACTTCTAATGTCTTTTTTGAAATTTCATTTAGTCTTTCACAATCTTTACATACTCCATCATTGTTCAGCTTCAAGAATATTCCTTTTTTCCCACACAATTTACACTTTTTCATAATCTACCTCATTATTTTATAAACCCTTATTATTCCAATGTAATTTCCAGATTCATTTCTTGTTTTATCTAATAATTTATAAAATAAATCTTCACCATTGTTCTCATTTAAAAAATCTATTCCTTTTGAGCCAATTTCGCCAAGTGTTTGTCCATTTTGATTACGCACATAAATAGACTCTGCATCTCTATAACAAAATAAAATATCCATAATATTTGTTTTATAATATGCGCTTTGTCTTGGTTCACCATTATCGTTTTTTGTAGTTTTAATTAATTGAAAATCTGTTTTATAAACAAATGGATCGTTTTCTAGATCAACAATTCTATATATTTCTAATTCAATAATAGCAGCTCTCTCCTCATAGGAAATCGTTTCAATTTTTGCTCTATATTGATATCTTTCATTCAAAAGTAAATCTCTAACAATGTCGTGTAAAACTCCAAAACCAAGATTGTCCATACATTCAGAACCAATTGAGGCTTTAACTGAATCACCTTCAATTGCAAAATTGACGCTGTCTCCAATTTTTATAGTCTTCATATTTTTAATGCTAATTATTTTTTTGGAAGTTCGTTCTCTTATTGAAAGTATTTGGTTTTTTTCAACTATAATCATATCAATTTCCTCCTCTTAAGAAATACTGGCACATATACATTAAATCATTAATGGTTATTGCACTTTATGCTTTGATGGGGTTAAGTTAATGGCCAATATTTTGCTGACATTTCTTTGTCGCACAAAACAAGCGCCGCGTCAAACTGGAGTAATATAATCTTAAGCTAGCTCCAATGATTGTTGAATATTCTACAAGAAATTCACTTTTTTGTTAAATATCAATTTTTGACATCCTTGATATGTTTCACTTTAAACATTGCACCGCAAACAACGCATACAGATATGTTTTTGGTGTTTGCTTTCTATTTTTCTCAAAGATGCTTAATAAAAACACTCAAATATCATATAATTTTGGTCAAAGAAATGGGTGGAATTTCACGTTCATGGCGGAGTTCTCTCGCTGCCGCGGATAATATACTGGCTTAGATGAATCACAACTCCAACAATAAAATTTAAGCATATTAATTAGTCACATATTAAAAAATAAATTATCTACCCAATAAATTTTTTAAGTTTCTCTATATCTGAAAAATCACTCACATATAATTCAGCAATTTGCTTTATTTCTTCTTTATGATTGCGCATAGAATTATCTTCAACCGCACATACATGAAATCCTAATTTAATTGCAGTAGCGACAGCATGATTCGCATCTTCAAAAATATAAACATGCTTTGCATCAACTCCTGCTTTATCCATGCAAATCTGGTAAATTTTAGGATCGCGTTTCGATATACCAATTGTTTCTTCAGTAATAATGAAATCAAAATAATGATTTATTTGAAAATGTGCTAATGCTTTGCTAAGTACTTTTAAATGTGTGGCAGAAGCTAAATATAGTGTATAATGCATGCTTTTTAGATATTCCAGAAAAGGAACTACTCCTTTTTTAAGATGTACTTTTGTCTTATAATTAAAAATCATTTTTTCATGCCACTTATTCATAATATTCTCAGAAGTACCCAATTGTGGGTAATATTTCGACATATATATAGCAAAGTGTGGAACGCTCATTGTTCTTATTACTTTGTCATAATCATCAAAGATTGGAATGTTATTGGCAATCATCATGTCTTTGCCTAGAGCATCCCAACACCACATTGAGTCAGCAATTGTCCCATCGAAATCAAAAATTATAAGTTTATTCATTTATATCACCTATATAGGTGATAGTAATAGATTTTCCCGGCCTATTATCAAACTCAGCATATATAATATTCTGAAAATCACCTAGTAGAAGCTCGCTTTCTTTTACCACCACCATACAATTCTTGCCAATGCTCATTGCTTTTAGGTGAGCATCGGCATTTTTAAACTCACAATCCCAAACATTATGTTGATATTTTTTTGGAGTATTTGGATATAGTTTCTTCAAAGACTCAGATAGATCAAACATAATTCCTTTTTCAAAGTGATTAATATAGACACAGGACGTCGTATGCTTTGAACTCAAAACGATTATTCCATTGCTTATTCTACATTTAGTCAATTCTTTTCTTACAAAATTGTCTAGATTAACAAAAAAACATCTTGCATTGCCAATAGCTTTAATGTCCTCTTTTAAGACAGGATATAGAAGATTTTCCATCTCTTTCTCATTACCATAAATTTCTTTTCTATACTCTTCAATAATATCATCCACCTTTTTTTCTATTGTTTTTACCATTTTATTATTCCTCCTTAAGAAATATTATCGATTAACATATCGATTTCATAAAAAGATTGAATCAGTTTCACACGATAAATTTTAATCATTCGATTTTTATCAAAAGTTATTAGTTCTTTGCTAGAGAATGCTATACGTAAAAGAATCTCATCAATTGCCGCCATTACATCTCGCTTTATCTTTTTACAAGCGTCAACATCTATAAAACGAATATAATCGAGTGAGCAATAAAAGAAATCAAGCATACAATTGTTTACTTCAATGACCATTTTCATTGTATCATCCGTTTCAGAAATACTATCATCAATAGTCAATGCTTTCTCAAGTTTTTGCAAATGATCTTGTATTTTTTTCTCCGATATAACCTCAGAGTTATACCAAGCTTTTTTCTTGTTTGCTTTCTTAATTTGTTTGTCCCTAGAAATGCTATTAATGCTCAATCCCAAAACACACGAAGTATTAAGAATGCCAAGCACTAAAGAAATGATATCACCAGCGTCCATTATTTTGCTCCTCCTGCATCTTCATCATCAAGAATTCCCTCTATTAACTGTTCTACATATGATTTCATTTGTGCAGAAAGAAAAGTATTGTCTTTAAAATCAAGACAATACTTATTAAAAAAATCCTCAATAATCAAATCCTTTTTTAAAAGTTTTGAAATATTTTTATACTTCTCATCAATGCTCATTTTTTGTAAAGTACAATCAAATAATCCAGAAAAGAAAGAAAAACTGATGAAACTTGGTTTTGGCACAAATTCAATCTTATATGAGTCTCTATCCTTTTCACGTTGAGAGAAGTATAAATCGTTTGTCCTCACTTTTTTTCCACAGATATACCCTAGTAAATACACTTGGCTTATATTATTTGCAGTTGAAGTAGTATAGTTTTCTTTTTCAATCTGAAATTTCCAGAGTCTTTGAGTTGTCATTATCAATACCCTCTTAATTAAAGAAATTTTACTGCATGAAAAAACATTAGTCAAATTTCGCAAAGTTGTAGATAGTATTGCACCTTTCATATTTTATTCAAACTTTATCACTTTAGTTATAAAGGTATCCCATTTCCACATGCTTCCAATTTTTTGCTTTCTTGTGTCTCTATAACCAACAAATTCAATTTCTTCTAAAGCTGAAAAATCTGGTTCAACATTTGTAATTTTGGACTTGTGTTTTTTCTATACAATTTGACCAATCTGAACAATGCAATCCGAGAAATCGTTTAAAGCGAGTTATTCGATTTGTAACAAATAAATATTTCATTCGCCAATTCCGAAAAATCATTCAAAGATTGCAAAAATTCTTGGCAACACCTTTTTTGCTCGTTTGTCATCACCGAATTTAGACATAGATGGCAATATCTTGTCTAGGTCTGTATTATTTGATTTAACAAAACTGTCTCTCAAAGAATTGATGATAAAATCTCTTGTCGCAGAATCTTTGAGGTTTTCTTCATAAATGATCTCCCTTTACGAAATTTTTACAACGCCATGAGTAAATTGTTTAAAACAACATGGTATGGATAAGACACTGATAATATCATGACAGTCCCGAATAAAAACTAAAAAAATATATTATCTTTCCAATGTTAATAATTCAGCTGAAGAAGCATCAAAACTATTCGATGTTTCAAATTTTATGAATTGGTAAAATGTACCACACTTATTAGCCATTTCAAGTTTCAATTCTCTTGTTACTTTCATAAAAAATCCCATTTTAGATT
>Ga0172381_10007888_pt1 | contig 10474 bp, 12 predicted proteins | sample Leawel6488metaG_FD_119754 | JGI IMG/M metagenome (GOLD analysis project Ga0172381, IMG submission 119754) | Leachate microbial communities from a municipal landfill in Southern Ontario, Canada - Leachate well 64-88 metaG | ecosystem: Engineered > Solid waste > Landfill > Unclassified | place... | reverse complement strand
GTTCTTGTCCTTCATGTCGTCGCTCGCATCGACGAGCTTATGCCCGAGGCCCATAACCGACCAGAACTCGTAATAGGTGGCAATGTCGCCTTTCGACGGGTCGCTGGAATCCGTGACCGCCTTGACCGATCGGTACGTCTCGACCGCTTGTTGGAAGTTCGACTTTGCAGTCGCACGAAGCACGTCCGGGTCCTCGCCAAACTCCTCGGCAATTCGCCAGATCGCCCGGTCGCGCTTGCGGAAGATGAACCCCGCCTCACGCATCTGCTTGCAGTCGGAGTCGATGAATAGGTTATCGACCGTGTCGCACATGCACGCCGGGATCTCGCCGGTCGGCCCATCGACGAGCTCGACCCACAAAGTCCCGCGGCCCTTAGCGAGGGCCTCCTCGACGGCCATGCGACCTTCTTTCGCCAGCTTGTAAGTGTCCGGCGACCACTGGAGCCACCACTGGAGAAGGAAACACACGAGCGAGTCCTTCTCCTTCATCTGCTTCTGCATCCCGACGACTTGCGGCAAGATCGACTCCAGCTCGGGCGGTACTTGCGGGCGTCTTGGCGAGACGAGCCGGTTAGGTACTTTAGCGAACACATAAGGGGCCATCACATCGACGAACGCGGCGGTGTAATTACTGACCGTAATCCACGGCGTTTGATTCTCGTCGATGACGTCGTTCACATCCGAGATAATCCCGATGCGGCGATACCGCTTGCCGACGTACTTCATCACCTCCCGTGCGGAATTGGCGAAGTCGCGATCTTTCGCCTCGCGGCAAAGCTCGACTTGCTTCAGCCACAGGTCGGAGATTTGTTTCAAGAAGTCCTTGATGTCGGCCATAATAGCTCACCGGGTTACTTTTCGATGGATGTCTTCTTCGACGTCTTCTCGGCCATGAACAGTTCCCACTTGGCGATGTCCTTGCGCATCTGGTCGAGCGCGGCGCTCGTCTCCAGCTCGTTTTTCGAGATCCTCGTCAAGACGCCTTGGCGGAAATCCTGGATCGTCTTCGCGACGTTTCGACGTTCCAGCTCGCCGTGCGAGAGCCGGAACAGTCCGCGAGACGGGTCCGCCCAGTCCTTGGTCGTGTACGTGCGCGGGTCATCGACGTGGTACAGGTCGTGCCGATACTCAATGCCGGTCTGCGTAACAACCTGCACGTCGCAGGAGTTATTTTTCAGGACCGTCACTCGCCCGAGCCGCCATTGTGTGGAAGCCGCGTTCGGGTCGTTGGAAACTTCAACTTCGGAGCCGATATGCAGCTCCGGGTAAAAACTGGAGGAAACGGACATGGGAGGTTCCTTGGGTTAGGAGGTTCGTAATTACGCAACTAGGCGGTCTTCGTTTTCGCAAGATCGCAGATTGTGGCCCCGAGAAGCTGCAACGTATCGATCTTTGCGCGTGCGTCGAACAAAATTTCTTCGGGTGCCTCATCGGTCATCTTTTTGGCGTCATCACCAAGCATCATTGACAAGGCGACGAACTTCTCACGCAGCGTCATTTTGTTTGCATCGAACATAATAAACTCCTTAAAAATCCTTGAAAAACCCGCGTTTCGCGACAACGAACACGAGCATACTCACAACTTGAACGAACGTTAAGCCTTCCGTTGAGCTACATAGCAATAAATGCGACTCTACTCGGCCGTGAAAATGCAAAACGCCAACGCCAGCCATCAATCCTAGGTTGATTCCTAGCAACACACAAAACCATATTAGCGGGACTCGCGACATTATCTGGATATCCTTCGCATCTCGGCCTGCTGCCTGCGTCGCTTCTTCATCTGCTTTTCTTTGAAGTGAGCGACTACCGGCGGTACGACCTCTTTTGAGATCTTCTCAATCGGATAGTATAGCAAAGGCGAGGAGGCTGCATATTCTGCACAATCTAGGTAATCACACGGAACCTTAGGGTTCTTTAGGCGTTTGGTCGGGTTCTTGGGGTCTGTCTGCGCACGGCGGATCTGCTTGTCGAGCTCGGGGAGGATGCCGCGCATGACGCGGAGTTTGCTCGTGCCCTCGAACGGGCCGCTGCCGCGTACTTCCATAAGGCGTAAAAGCGACTGGGTGCGGGCATCGACGTCATTGCAGCCTGGGAAGAATCCCTGGAGCGGGCCTTGTTGCCTGATTTGAATGCCGGCTTCGACGACGGATTTGAAGTATTCTCGTGCCACGGTCGTCTTCTCCCGGCCTATCTGCGACTCTTTTCCCATTTGTTGGTCGAAGATAATGAGCTCAAACTTATGACCTTTTTCGCGTTCCTTGACCTCGGCTGCCCACAGCGTCGAAGTCGCACCGGATAGGTCAAAACCGTCATATATGGTAGCGTACTGCTCCAAGGGATCGACGGCGACGAACAGAGTCGCGCAATGTCTAACGCTCGGATCGACAATAACATAACGGGTGTACTGGGTGGGGTCAATATCAAAAGGCTCGCAGCCGTGCCCGGTCCCGTCTTCCGAGTTTCCCATCGGGTTGTACTTCGGGTAAATCCGGCGGACTTGCGAGGACGGGATACCGTGGTATCGCGTAAGCTGATCCTCCTCGGAAAGGCCCTCCTTGAACTCCCGTTTCGCTTCCGGCGAGACGTAGGGATTGTCCTCGATCAGGAACGTAAACCGCCGGACAAAGTCGCTGTCCGGCTCTCGCTCTGCTCGATCCCGCAGCTCGGCCAGCTCGACGTTCGCCACCTGGCTTGTCGCCGACCAGATCGCTTTCGGTCGCTGTTGCCAGGTCTCGTGAAGCCTGGTCAAGCCACGATGCGCCTCGACGTAGAATTCCGGGTTCGGCATTTCCTCGTCAAATTGCACGAGGTTATAGTGAGCCCCTTGCTCGGGCGTTCCCAGCGCGGAAAGGAAGAGCATCTTCCACCCGTTGTGCAAGCTGACGTGTCGCGGCACCTCGCCGCTCGTCTCCCAGTCAATATGCTTTATAAGCCGATCGGGGATAAGCGGTGGAGCATCGACCCACTTCTCGCGATATGCCTCGTCGTACTCCTGGAGTACTTTTGGGTTGTCGCGATCCCACCGAACCGCACGCCAGAGCCCGGTACGCTCGTCGCGAATTTTCTTAAACAAACCAGGGCGAAACATGCCGCGAAACATCTGCCCGATGTGGTCGAGTTTCAACCCGACAAACATCGCGTAGCCGTTGTATTTTGGATACTTTTCGTAGGGGTCGCAACCCGCTGCGGCGCGTGCCGACTCTACATAGGAAACCAATGATTTTCCGGCCCGATTCGAGTCTCCGACACAGCGCCAGATAGCGTTACATTTATGGAACTCTTCGCCTAGTGGAAGTGCTTCATAAAGCGCAAGCCCTTCCTGCTTCAACGCGAGGTATTTTTTCGCGAGCTCGATCTTCTTCCGCTGGAGAGCGATTGCGGGGTCGAACTTCGGCTTGTCGAGCACGGTTCCCAGCGCGCACCAGTCGATCTCTCGCGGATTAAATTCTTCCATGAACTACCCGCCCCCTAGCTCTTTCATCGCCTCGGAAAGCTGCTCGGGAGTCCACTCCTCGGCGGGCGGCTTCTCGGAATACTGACCCATTAGCTTCAGGTAATTGTTGATAAGCGAGACGCGGGAATTGATCGTTACTTCCGGGTCGGACATGAGACGCCCGATAAGCTGACCGAACGAGGTCGGACCGCCCATCTCGGACATAGCGCCGTTAAGAACGTCGATCAGGGACATATTCATGTCCCCGTTCGATTTGGCGAGCTGCTCTATAATCTGCTCGTGTGTGAGGTCTTCCATAATCCCAACACCTCCGTCACTTCTACGATGATGACTTCTCGCGGGCTGGTTTTACCCACCGTCCACTCTTCGACATGGACGTCACCAGCAAGTGCAATTCGGTCGCCCGCTTTAATACCCGCAACAGCTTGAGCTGCTTCCGCTCTAAGGCGGACGGAGTACGTTCCGCCGGCCGCGTTGACACTGATCCGTATAAACGCCTTTCCTCCGCTAAACGTGCTTGGGCTTGCTTCCGTGACGCTTCCGCAGATTTGTACTCGGGCGTATTCGTCAGGTCCTTCAAGTCCCGAGCCGATATCCAGCGTTTGTTTTTGCATATGTGGCATCCGTCCAGACAGGTGCAAGGGATCGCCGGAGCGTTCTCCAGCAGCTCGTCTTGCAAGGCGACCATCATGCCGGTCAACTTCTCGTGATCGGCGCACTGCATTATGACGCCCTGGTCTCGCATCGTCTCCAGCTCTTCCCGCATCAGATCGACCTTGCGGGCCATCTTAGCGAGTCGCTCACGATTCATAAAAGGGACGGCAAGGTGCGTTGGCACCCGCCGTCCCTTAATGTCGGTAACAAGCGATAAAGGCTCGTCACTCATGTTTGACGCTTACGCCTCCACCATGTCAACACCTTCCTTGACGTGGATCAAAGCGTAATTGATGGGCGTGCCGGTGTTACCCGTCACGGCGGCGATCGACGTACCGACGACAAAGTCGGCGGCAGCAGCCGGTCCCGCGGTCCCGTCGGTCGTGTGCGACGTGACCGGGCCTTGGGCCGCGACGGTCTGGCCGTTCGCTACCGTTACGTAGCAGGGGCCAGCCTCGACAACCCAGAACCAGTCGTAGGCGGCGAACACCGTCCCGACCGGGTAGGCTCCGTACAACGGCTTACAGGGCGTGCCCTGGGCCGTGGTCTCGGTCACAACCGAACCGTACTCGCCGGCAGTCGTGACGAACGCGAACAACTGACCGATCATGTCGGTCGTGATCGCGTCGCTGGCTTGCACGGCACGCAGCTTCATCGGCTGCAAGGTTCCGGGAGTCAGGTACTTCCCGGCCGTGCGGCTCAATTGCTCTGCGTAAGTCGTGTTGCCACGCTTCTCGTCACGCCACTCGGAGACGTGCCCGGCGAGGTCTTGCCGATACGGGGTTGCGCCCGTAACGGTTCCCGTCGCCGTCGGCAGAACGGACACCAATCCATTCGGACCCGCAATCTTCGTGTCGAATGCCGACGCGGTCGAGTTGCAGGGGAAAGGAAGGTAAACATTATAAGGCATGATTCACTCCTTTCCTATTAGGTGCCTTGGGCGGTGGCCGGAACCAACGCGCCAAAGTATCCGCCGGCTTCCATTTGAAGCTGGCCGTAATTGTCGAACTTAAACAGGTCCTCGGAAGTCACGATGTCCGTGTCTTCCGTGCGCTCGATCAACTGACCTTGCATACAGTGGTATGTCATCCGGTCGAAATTGAGCGCGAAACCGCACCCGCTGGGGACGCCGTACTCGTCGATGAACTCCGCGCCGTTGTATTCCAGCGACTTGAATCCGAGCGAACGCATCTCGCTGGAGTCCGTCACCTGGAACCGCTGTTGCGAAATCTGGCTGTCTTTCGCCCGACGCATGAGGTCGGGATGCAAGACGATCAGATCGACGGGTTCTTTCTGCAAAACGCCGAGGTAAGTCTGCAAGGCGTTGCAGGCTTGTTGCCACTGACTTTCCCAGGAGTGAACCGGGGTCGTTACCAGCAATTGCGGGTTCGGCGTGAACGCTTTGCTGTTGTAATCGATCATCAACGGCGTGTTGAAATTGTAACCGGGGGAGAACGTCCCGAGCGGGAAGTTTTCCGTGGTCACGGGGTTGGCGTAGTCGGAGATTTTCGCTCCGGCTTTCGTGGTCAGACCGGCATAGGTCTGGGCGTTCCCATCCGTCTCCGCGCCGTTCACGTCGGTCGGCGAGCAGCACCACCAGGCGGTTGCGTCGTCCTGTGCGGTGGCCGAGGCCCACGTTGCGGGGTTGGAGTAAATGCCGTCCGCCGTCGGGGTCGAGGAACCGCCGAAGAGGGACAGGATACCCATGAGGTCGTTGCCGGTGATCGTACCGTCTTGCCACAAACGCAGACGCCATTGCTCGGTGAAGTCGTCGAGAAGTTCCTTCACGACCGACTCGTACAGATTGTAGATCTGCACCTCCGAGCCCTGGTTGACCAATTTTTCCAACTTCGCAATCGACTCACCCATGTCATAAGCCGCCCACGGGAGCGACATCTGAACGTTGGTGCTCGTATTGGGAAATTGCGTCGAGGTGACGGCCCCGAGCACGTTGCGGATCGCACGGCGGAGGTATCGTACCGTCCAGACGACATTCAAGCCGCCTGCTTTGTACTTGATACGCCCGCGGCTTTGCAACATGCCGAGGACAACGCTCTTACGAAAAATCGGAGCGATGGTCTGCTTAATGTAGCGATTGATGGTACTTGTAGAGATTCTTGCAGTGTATTGCATGATCTTTTCTCCAAAAGTAATCGTCGATCGCAAATAAGGGAGGATTCGGAGGGGCGGAGGAAAAAATAAAAATTCGGGAAACTAGGTGTCGGCGAACCGGCTAGTGTCCCGAAAGTCAACGTCGCCTCAGCCTCCACTCTGCTGCGACGTCGATTGTATCGTTTACCGCTCGGGCAGAATTCCCTTCTCGGCCCACGCCTGGAATTCCAAAATCGTTGGGTTTGGGTACTTCTCGCAAAACTGCTCGTCGGTTAATTTCGTTTTCGTGCCCGGCGCAACGGGCGGTTGCCGCTTCGAGCCGGGGATCGCAACTCGCTTTGTCGGGCGAGGATCGCATTCCAGCTTCGAGATATGCAGCGCCTTGTCGGCCCGCTCTTCCCACTTGATTCCGGGGTAAAATTCTTTGTCTTGCAGGTACTCGTTCACCTTCGCGCCGACGGCGGTGAGCAGCTTGTCCGGCCCCAGGATGATGTCCCGGTGCGTCTCGACCCAGCTCTCCCGGACTCGGTTCAAAGTCTCGGTCGCCATCTGCTCGGCAAGCTCCTGGATCTTCTGCTCCGAGTTCTTGTCGCTCGTGTCCAGGTACGGCTTGACCATCTCAGCCCACAACTTCGGATTCCGCATGGCCTCGGCCATTTTGATCCGGTACGCTTTGATTCGGTCGTTGATTCCGGGCGTCATCCGGCCCTTAGCGGTCGGAATCCAATTCCCATCCTCGTCGGTCGTGACCCAGTCCGGGTCCCACTCCAGGTCAGTCACATCGGCGGTCTTCTTAGCCGGCGAGCTCTTCTCGGCGATCAGCCGCTCAATGTCGCCCGGCTCGACCCCCGCATCCTGCATATGTTTCAAAAACTCCGCCGCCTTCGAGTGCTTGCCCATCAAGCCGATCATCTCGTTGATGCCGTCCAGGAACGCGTCGTCGTCCTTGTATTTGTCCGCTACTTTCGAGCGGTCGGGAAACCGCTGTTTGAAGTAGTCGCGAATCGTGACTTCTTCGTCGTCAGCGGGCGGGTCGGCTATCGGTTCCGGTTCTTCGTCCGGTTCCGGCTCGTCAAGATCGTCGGTGGAGTCGTCAGCCGTCTTGTTGTCGGCCGGAGGAGTCACATCAACTGGAGGCACGGGAGATGGTTTTACTGCCGCGGCGTCTGCCGCGACCATTTCTGCCAAGGAAAGCGGTTGGGTCGGTTCGGTTGCCATTTCGCGTTCGTACTTAGGAGGGGGTGGGGGTGTATGGCTGTGATATTACACAACCCACCCGAACGCTGTCAATAGAAAAAAGCCGGATTTGTCAGACCAGTCTCTTGCAAGCCTGCTTGAACTTCGCCATGCGTTCCTCGCACTCCTCGACCGGGAACGCGTTTTTCTTTATGAGAATGTTCATCACGAGCATGGACGGGATCGACGGATGCTCCTGCGGCTTGAAGTTCGGCCTGCCGTTCTGATGATTCCACATCGTCCAGTCCGGCCCGTAGAGCAGATACCGAGCCGTATCGACAACCCACGCCGCCGTACGCTCGTCGTCGTAATACCCCAGGTAGAAGTCCTTGTCCCGGTAGTAGATGTACGTGACGTACTTCTTGCAGCTTTCCCGATACCGCACACCGAAATACTTATTGACCGGCTTGAACATTGTCGCTCCTATCCACAGCTCGAAAATACTCTATCGTTTTTGTTAAACCGTCGGTCAAGGAAACGGTAGGTCGCCAATCAAGAAGAGTCCCAGCCAGCGAAATCGCCGGCTTGCGAACTTTCGGATCGTCCTGGGGAAGTGCTGAGTTCGCAGCGCAAAACTGAACCCCAGCCAAAATCGTCACCCGGCAAGCAAGCTCGCTAATTGAGACCTCTTCTGGGTTGCCTAAGTTGACGGGGAACGGCTCGCCTGACTGGGCCGGCATGTCCATCAAGGCGATCAAGCCTCGAACCATATCAGAAACGTAGCAGAACGAACGTGTTTGGCGACCGTCACCGTAGATCGTTAGCGGCTCCCCACGGATAGCTTGGCATATGAAATTCGACACCACGCGACCGTCGTTCACGTCCATTCCAGGGCCATACGTATTGAAAATCCGAGCGACTCGACACACGACCCCCAATTTAGCGTACTCGTACATTAGCGTCTCGGCAACTCGTTTCCCCTCGTCGTAGCACGCACGAGGCCCCATCGTTCTCACTAACCCCAGATAAGACTCATCCTGTTCCGTAACGTCCGGGTCCCCGTACACCTCGCTTGTCGATGCTTGCAGAACCTTGGCCTTCGCCGCAACCGCGTAGTCCAGGACATTTCGTAGGCCGGTGTAGCAAGTGTCAAGCGTCTTCAGCGGCGACGCCTGATACCGCGGCGGAGAGGCGGGGCACGCTAAATTGTAAATCTCGTTAAATGTCAGGTCGGGCATTCCTTCCGAAATGTCTCGTTTCAAAACCGGCCACGGGGCTTTTCGCTCAGCCGACGAGGAGAAGTTGTCGAGCGAGATTACGGAATCGCCTCGATCGTGAAGTGCCTGGCATAAGTGATAGCCAAGGAAGCCGTTTCCGCCGGTAACAAGAACTCTCTTTTTCATTTCAGCCCATCTCCTCGATCGGCGGTAAAATTCCCGCCTTGCGCTGCGCGTCGAACATTTCGGCCTGCTGTCTTGCCCGTTCTTCCGCCTCGGGGGCAACTGCACCCGTGTCGATTCGCGGTGACACTCGCCCGTGCCAATTACCCCACGCTGGGCCGAGATGCAGTACCTCAAACGGAAGCTTGACTCGCTTGCTCTCTGGGAACCTACTCAGAAAGTCGCTGTCGCAACCGCCCGCGTGCTGCCAAGTCGTTCCGTACCACGGCGGCGAGATGCGATTACCACAGAACAACTGGAAGTACCCCTGGAATTCATGGTTTACTGTCGGCCTTGCAATCCCCCAGTCCATCTCCGATGAGTATTGAAGCGGGTCGTCGAGAATACGCCTTGGGACTCCATACAAGCAGCCGGGCGACAGAACTGGCATCGGCATCGATTCCGGCATGACGATATCAGCGTCCCAGATGCAGATCCATCCATCACGTCCCAGGGCGTCGAAACCAACCTCCATTGCCGCGCCTTTATTAAACGCAGCTCCGTTGTCGTAAAATACGTCCGTTACGCAACAGCTAACCCCGTGCTCGGCGGCGAGTCGCTGCGTCTCCGCGTCTCGCGACGACGTCACTATCATAGTTTGCGAGAAATGATGCTTATTTTTTGGCAACGTCACACTAAGCATGTCGCCGAAATCAACGCAACAAACAATACTCTTCATAATGGCAATCTCCATAGCCCCATACTTTTGTCGCTAAATGCCGGGTACGCTTCCCGGCAATCCTCGTTAATCAGTTCTATCGGATCTGGAAAACAAAACGGCGACGCCTGTAAGTTGTACGGACTCCATGACCCAGTCTGAATTTTCGAGTTCGCGTCCCGCCTCGGGAACGTCGTCGCGAGCAGATACGAACCTCCGCTGTCGTTGATGTTTTTTATCGCTGTCGAGACGTCCGCAAACGACAAATAAACCAGGCCGTCTCGGCAGATAACCAGATCAGCTTTCGGCAGCAAATCTCGCAGCATATTGATGTGCCTGAAGCAAACACCATCTCTCGCGTGCTGGCGACTATTCTCCGCTACGATCTCGCTTACGATATCCGCGCCGGTATACTTCGCGCCACGCAGATCGACATACCGCATCCAATTGTAATCGCCGCAAGGAATGTCAAGGATCGTGCGTATTTTATACTCGTCGATGATCTTTGGCAACGCTTGTCGAATTCGTTCCGTAGCGAGAATCGTCGAACCACTCCCGGATCGCGACTCATCGCATCCCCAGCCGTTACGGTTGTAGATTTCCGTGAACGTCACCTGCTCGCGTGCGGCGGCATCTAACGCGGCTTGGTCGTAGTGCCACGGGCCGGACGCCGCTTGCCAAAGAGCTTTGCCCGACTTCGCGTCGAGGACTTTTTTGCGGTACAAGTCATGCGATTGTGTCTGGTCTTCGATCCACGTAACCTTTTCGTGATATTGATGTTCGCCAACGACATCGGGCAAAAACACTGGCCGCAGTCGCAGGCCACGTATCAGGCAGTCGCCAAACCAGGCATCCTCGAACGCCGGGGCGCATGAGAACTCCTCGTCGTTTCCGCCGACTGCATAAAGATCCTTGCGGTACAATGCACCCAGAAAGAAAAACGGCTCCCTTCGGTGAATGCCGGTGTACTCTTCCTTGAAT
>Ga0172381_10007887_pt1 | contig 10474 bp, 13 predicted proteins | sample Leawel6488metaG_FD_119754 | JGI IMG/M metagenome (GOLD analysis project Ga0172381, IMG submission 119754) | Leachate microbial communities from a municipal landfill in Southern Ontario, Canada - Leachate well 64-88 metaG | ecosystem: Engineered > Solid waste > Landfill > Unclassified | place... | reverse complement strand
GAATGAATAGACGATCTAATGCTTGAACAAAGTTTGTAGTAATACCAGTTGTGAGAGTCGTGAGTCCTGTGATATCGGTCCAGTCAGAGAAGTCTGCGGCAAGTCTTTGAATCTTTGTCGCTCTTGCACGAATCAGGGTATCTAGCGTAGTACCTGCGTTATAGTGAAATAATCCTAGAATAACATTAGTTGTACTGTTGTCTGTACCAAGTTTAGTTAAGCCACCTCTTTGCTCGCAACGTCCCTTACGAGTGATAAGGCAGTTCTCTAGCAACTCGGCTTGATTGGGGAGAAGATTAGACGGCACAGCCCCTGAGTTTTGTCCCCAGGACAAATCGTTGACTCGCTCTTTTGCGCGATTATTAGTTAGCTGTGGCAATTATAGATCGTCATAGGACAGAAACTGACGGCCTCCAGTGTTTCGTGAATCTGGGTTATCAGGAACCATCATTTTGATAAGGTTGCGTGGTTTTTGGGATGACCAGAGTTCGGCTACTAGTTTCTCGAATCTTGCATCTTGAAGCTGGAACTCAGTTGTCTGCCCATCTTCCATAAGAGCATCGGCAACGATACCTTCTACTATCTCATTCGCACAAGGAATAATAGGAACGTCTGTATCATTGACTAGCTTCCTCCATTTCTTCTTATACCAAACTTGGTATGTAGCATTAGAGGCTGGCGTAGCACTCAGTCTCACCCATCTGTACAGAGGGGAGCGTTCCTCTGGGGCAAGTACCGCAAGGATATTAGCGAGGGTAGCGGTTTCTTTCACTGACACCACGCCAGCCAAATCGGATAAAGTTCCATTGTTGGTTCCTGCGGAGATGGTAAGTTCGCCGCCAGAGTCGTAGGTATTGGTTGAGTCTGCTCCTGTTGCACCTGTGAGAATAATGTCCTCTGCCACATCAACACCGCTGACAGGGCCGACGATACGGATGATCTTGGGGGTAATATCGGAAGCAGAGGTAGATACCACCTGAATCTTTGTCGCTTGTGTCAGGAGGAGTTTTACTGATTTAGTCCCGATGTCGATGTATTGCTCGGAAGTTCCTGTCTGCACATTCCCTGCAACTTCTAGGACAGGGGCCACAAATCTGATATGGTCACGCAAGTCTTGTTGGGTAATCTCAAGCCCATTGGTCGTATCCCACATCTTGATGATGGAGTCTACTGATCGGTCCATGGCATAGTCTCTTGTAGATGCTACGATAGCTTGGTTATAAGAACGGACTAGCTCAGGCCAAGGGAAGGAACGCAGAATCCTATCATAACGATAGTTTGCCCATTCTTTAACTTTGGGTAGGAGGTCATTAGAGTTTGTAGTGCTGGTGCTGGTATTCTGAAGTAGTGCTTGCGCTCTTACTTGTATTCGTTTAAAAGTATCGTTATTCATAACTCTACTTTCTTATGCTTCAGCAGTATGACAAATCCAAGCTGCATATTTATCTGGACGAATCTGAATAACATCATATTTAAGATTGAGTCGAGTTACAGCAGTAGCTTCAAGCATCGTCTCTAGTCCTGCAACCGCTTCTTCTACTGTGTTATAAATATTAACTACTTTTGTCGCTGTATAATTTGCCATTTAAATTGTCTCCTTATGAAGCCGTTGTATTAAGCCCTGTCCAAGTCCATTTATAAGGTTTGCCAGGGTATTCAAATGTTAGAGTAAGGTCTGTGTTATTTCCATCAACATCCGCAGCTTGCATGGTCGTAACATTAACTTCCTCTACAGGCCCACCATCAATTTGACAATATAAAGTCATTTGATTTAATGCCGCAGTTCCATTGGAGAGAGTAGCTGTCTGTGTCATCTTCTTATCAGACTCGATTTTAAGTTTTGAACCATCAGCGAGTGATATCAGATTGGTTCCAACGGGTGACCAATAGGCCGTAGAACCAAGATCCACAACTTCAAAAGTCATAGCTTCTGATGTTCCAGAAATCGTAGTCTTTAACCCATCAGAATAAGTCCACGGGCTACTAGCTGTGTCTATTGCTACTGTCTGTAAAGTTGCCATGTTTTCTCCTTAAAAGAATTTTTTCTGTGCGATCAGGTGAACCGTATCAACAAACATGAAACGGTGTTCATAATTGTTTCTAGCCAGAGATACTTTGAACCCAATTTGTTCTAGGTACTCTACTAGTTTCTCTTTCCTCCACATGAGGTTGTTGTGTTCTTTCTTCCAGTGGACGAACCCAGACGGACTACGAATTGACAGAAAATTAGTGTCTGGTGTCTCTATAAATATTATACCATCCTCAGCAAGAGCTTCTTTGAGTCTAAGCAATGTTTCCTTCGGTTTCTCAAGACATTCAAGAATCATAGGAAGCCATATAAGATTGTACTTTGTCTTACATTCGTATGATTCTATGTTGGATAGGATGTTTGCTCTCTTGTTCTCAAGGTCTATGGATTGGAATACCCAACCTCGCTCTATGAATGGATTCTTCTGACAATCGTTCATGTATCCGACATGGAGGACCTTGCGTCCGTACATCATTTCTTCAATGATGGGTAGGTATAGTTTTGCACAGTAGTTTAGGCAATCTGTTACTTTTATATGAGAATCATTGTTATTGGTGAAGTAGTCCTGCCCATACTTGTTCTCGGCCTTGTCCTTTTGCCAGATGGTCCCACAGTGGCACTGATGCCATAGGGATTCTAGCTTAGACTTGGCATCCTTCATGTAGTGGGCGTAGGTAGAGAAGGAGTCACAGATAGGGCATCTGGTAAGGTTGATGCAGACCTTGTTCTTAACTATCTCAGCTTCTATTTTGGGATTTAACATAGACCTCTTTAACCTTATCAAATACTTTTTGAGGAGGGATACCATAATACATACACCAACTAGATCCAGTCTCATTTTCAATAACACACTGCAAAACTTGGTCGTATATCATTCGGAAGCAAGGCGCACAGGTAGCCAAGGTTGGATCAGCCTCTACAGAGTAATCATTCTTAAAGTGCTTAGTAATATTCTCTATCGTGTTATGCCCAATCATCCCGATCTTGGGAGTGTCATAGCATCCAGAGGCGTGAAGTAGTCCAGTGTCAGGACTTATAAGCAAGTCTGCAAATTTAGTCATAGCACAACTCACACGCATACTTGTTTTGTCAGCTAAGTTCGTGATGTACTTTGGCTCCACAGGCTCAATTAGCTTACACTTCACATCTCCGACAGTAATAATGTGAACGTGTTCTTTCATCTCGTTCAAGATTGACCCACACAGAAGCTCTGTCCAAGGCCAAGCCTTGTTATTCCCACTTCCTGACATTCCAATCATGATGTTGAACTTGTTGGGCTTCATGTAGGACTGTGCTTCTTTCAGTTCTTCTTCTGAGAAGAATAGTTCAGGTCGCATGAGGTCAGGTATCATCGACTCATCGGTAATCATGCTCATGTCGAGGAATGGGAACTTGGTGAATGTGTGTTCATAGAAGTTGATATTGCACATCTCGAAGCGTTCCTGCTTGGAGTACATATAGCGAGGGGAACGGGGATGCAGGGATAGGTCTACTTCGATGGACTCAGAAAGATTAACCACCTCGTCAATCTTATAGTCTTTCTTCAGTTTCTCAAGATACGCACCAATGTCTTTTATCTCTAACTCATCTGTCTTGGTAACGAACAGTTTAGTAACATGAGGATTCAGTCTGTAGATTTGTTCCCCACGCTCTGTGGTGGCAATATATACCTCGTAGCCCTCTTGGTGAAGTTTGCGAACTACTGGGCTAAAAATCAGTCCGTCGCCAAAAGCACCAGCGCGGAATATCAAACACCTCTTCATTTCTTCTCTTTCTTATACACAGTAAAGGTTAAGTCTCCGTATGTATTGTCCTCAACGCTAATTGGAAGTACCGCCATTAACTCCTTGTATTTAAGACCAGTAATCTTCTCAAGGAGAATCTTCTGGTCTCCATGAATATTGCATAGAGGAGATTCTTTTGTAGTTACTTCGTGATGGTGGAATACTAGTGAATCCCCACAGACTACCACTCTCCACCCATCCATCTTCGCTCTCACGCACAGGTCATTATCACTACAGTGATTAATCATGCGGCGATCAAGGATGCCGACATATCTAAGCATCTCTACTCTGATTAATGCCGAGCAAATAGGAACCCAGTTGCAATCAAGTATCGCTTCGGTCGGCTTATCCACCGTGCATATCTGCCAACCCATGATGAGGTCCATGCCGTAGAGTTCGTAGTTGTACTCTCCAGGACGATCATACTTGCGCACAGAGGACGCTATTCCGATAGTCTTGTCGGCTTCCATAATGTCATAGAGAACCTTGATGAAGTTTTCAGTTGGCTCGGTATCATTATTCAGGGTATGTACATACTTGTACCTATCCATGCACCAGAGGATTCCTTGGTTCGTGGCATTGGTATACCCTGAGTTCTTCTCAAGACGAAGCACTTTGACTCTATCATCGACATAAGGAACCAATGAACCATCATCTACCACAAGGATATCTACATTCATTCCTGCGTTCTTAATGGTAAGCTCCACACACTTTCTCGTATATTCTTCCTTTCCAAACATAGGAATTATCACGCATACTGACATTTATATAGCTCCTCGAACCATCCAGTTCGTATGTGGGGTTGTGAGACTAGACGCTTCCAATGTTCTCTTACGGGGTAGTCGGACTTCAGCCATACCAAGTTATCGAATGGGACAGTCCCTCTATACCAACAGCTAAAGTAGAAATATCCTGCATTCTTATCCGCATAGTCGAAATATTCTCTGACATGCTCCACCTTCATTTCGTGAAGACAGTTGATGGCGAGAAGAAGGTCGCACTTGCCATCCAGTTTATCTGGTGTCTTAAACTCAAAGTTGTTGTTAGGAATCACATCATTGATATATCGCTTGGCAAGTCCGATAGATGGTTCCACATCATACATGATGTATTTAATGTGAGGATGAAACTTTCCAATCACATAAGCTGTGCGTCCATATCCACCACCAACCTCCGCAATAGTCTCTATCTTCTTAAAGTCTATATGCTGTGATAGAAGCCAGTATTCCCTTATCGAACATGCTAAATCGAGAGTAATAACACGCCCGTCACAGATAACATGGTAAGGATTGCCAACCAGAGGTTCCTCGATACTCTCCAAGAGTTCTTTTGGTATGTACTCATACAGACTCTCCCACACAGTCTTAATATCGAACTGTTGTTTGTCCATGTTCCCGTTGTAGTCATCATTATAGAGAATAGCCGAGGTAGCCTTGAAGTTCTCATACCCCTCTTTCCACAGACGCTGATACATCTCGTAGTTGATATTCTCCCAATACTGAGAGGGCTTGTAGGTCACTTCTTAAACAACAGGTGCATATCCCGAAGCCTCCGAACGTCATAGTTACGTTTATTAAATACCGTCTTGAATCCGACAGCTTCCATTTCTTCACAAAAACTGTCCATATCCCACATGATATAGTGCTGTCGCAGGATAAAATTCCCCCACAGGTAATAATTCCCCCAGTCAATCTGGAATGGGTCTGGCATGGAGATGAAAATGACTCCTCCAACATTCAACATTTCATAACACTTCTTAATTGCCTCTAGTGGATAGTGGATATGCTCGAAGAAGTGGTTGGAGTAGATAATGTCAAACTTGTCTAGGACACTGATCTTATCGAAGTCACCAGTAATCTGCTTATGTCCAAAGTTCTCATGTTTCATAATGTCCCAACCAGTAGTATCGAATCCGTCCTTCTCGGCTTCGTTAAGTAGATAGTTGGTAACGCTTCCTAAATCTAGTAGCTTCTTCCCTCCATTTGACTCAGCAAGTACAGTCTTGTTATACGCCTTATACAACTCCTGCATCTGCTTCTGGTGTTCCCCACGATAGTGATTATCGGTATATTCGGGAACAAAGTAGGAGTCCTGATCTATATTCGACCAGTCAGTAAAGAAGATGTTTCGGCAGTTGCAGAAGGAGTAGCCTCTATCGGGAGCTACCTGTTGCTTATCTGCAACAAACACCATCCCATTAGCTATAACTTTCTGCTCCTGCCCACACAATGGACACTTCTGCAAGCACCATGACTCAACCTTCGGGAAACACTTATTTACGCTCATAAGCCTCTTCTACCTTTGCCATAATCTCGTCCTCATTGAAGAATACGCAGTGTGGGAGTCTGTCCTTTGTCGGGCATCCATAGTACATCTGGGGAGACTTGTGGCATGGGGAACAGTATGCAGGAGACTTGACCCAATAGGCGTTCTTAGCATACTTAATGTGGTTATCCCATGAAGCGGCTGTGAGTAGTTGAAGGGTTGGGGTATCCCACATATGGGATACACAGACAAGACCTGTCTCTGGGCTAATCACGAAGTCGAAGTATTTGGCCTGTAGAGCGACTGTACGGAAGTTCCACTTGTTAGACTTGTCAATGATTCTAGGGTGTGGGGTCACCTCAGGGAGAAACTCATCACCACCAGTTAGTACGATTAGGCACTTGGGATACTTAAGTAAAATCTTCTTGCATATAGAATCGGCTTGTTGGAAACGTTTGTGCAGAGATGAACCAGACAGGCATACCAGTATCACCCAATCAGCATCATACTCTTTGCGCTTCTTCTCTACCCACTCCTTCGCCATAACATGATACTTCTGGTCATAGTACATCATCCCTCTTGTCCCATAATAGGATTCAGGAAGATTACAAGCCTCAGTCATTACGTCATAGTAGTTCATCTTGCCGAAACGTTCTCGCCTGTACGAATCATTTCTGAAGTATCTGTGGTCATTCTCAAGAGTGCAGTATTTAAGCTCGATGGTATGGATGAGGTTGAATACTAGATCGTAGGTGTCCTCTTGATACTGCCAGCGACTGACGAGTTCATGCGAGGGAAGGTAGTTGGTATCGATGACACTAAGGTTATCAATATAGGGATTATTGAGAAGGATATCTTTCCCCCTAATACTGGTTTGGAAATCAAGCCTATCTACCTTGTAGTGTTCCTTGATTATCTTTGGAAGATGGCTAGCATGAACCATATCGCTAACCATACGCCCCCATTCTTGAGATTAAACAAGTCTTATATTTTGCTTGTAGCGTATTGATTGACATCACCCCCTTTAGAAAAGTACCATTTCCAGTACTCTCGACGAAAATTCGTCTTTACATGACAACTATTACACAAAGAAACTAAGTTGTCTGGTTTTAGGTTTAATTTATTGTAATCAATATGATGTACTGGGAGATGCATTTTACATTCAGATTGAGGGACTCCGCATATTTGACATTTGTATCCGTCTCTATGTCGTATCTGCCATTTAAAAGTTGATGTCCACTCCAATGGATATAATCTTATTTTATTTGGAACCCACATATGGTGATTTGGTCCTGAATAGAATTTATAATTACATCGATAACATCGTAATCTTTTTCCTCTTCCATTTAATATTTTTCCACAATCAATACAAATTATAGGTTGTACATTCTTCCAGTTCGGATTATTCTTACCTTTGAAATTAACTCTATAAACTGGATTTATATTTTTATCTTTCATTCTTTTACTAAATTCTACTGAATAGCATTTCTTGGAGCAAAACTTTCCTCTCCCCCTATCAATTGCACATTGTTTTGTATAAAATTCAATTCCACATGTTTTACATACACAATTCAATGAATGAATTTTCATACCACCACCACATCAGGTATAGGGATGATGTACTGACAACCAAGAAAACTTGTCTTATCAATCATCTCCTGTGAGAAGTTCCATGCTAGTAATAGAATATAATCAGGCTTCTCTTTTAAGAACTCTCCAAATCCCACAATAGGGATTTTGCTCCCCGGAGTCCACTTCCCCTGCTTATCTGCTGTCTCATCCACGATTGAGTGGATATGGCTAGAATCAATGCCAAGATAATTAAGAAGGCTAATTCCCTTAGCTGATGCTCCGAAGCCCATGACCTTTTTTCCATCTTTCCTCATCCCATCGAGAGTTTTTATGAGAGAATCTTTTAACATACAGAATCTATTATTAAACATATTGTAGGTTAAATAATCATAGCAACCATTTCTAGTTTCTTTATAGATTAGTTCGTTGATTGTACTATCTACCCTATAATTATTCCTTGAAGCATATACCCTCAACGACCCACCATGAATATTAACCTCTTCAACACGAAATAGATTCAGACCATTATTTTTAAATATCTCGATGATGGGCTTAAGAAGAAAATATGACAGATGCTCATGGTATATAGTATCAATCTGATTGTGCTTGATGAGATTCATCAGGTGTGGAAACTCAGCGATAAAGATGCCATCATAGTCCAATAGATAATTTACCCCTCTTAGGAAATCCAACAAATCATCCACGTGGGCAAGCACATTTTGAGCGGTAATAACTTTTGCACCAATGCCTCCAGTATCCCTAAGTAGTTTAGCTATTTCAAAGTTAAAAAACCTATTTATCTGACCTATCTCCAAATCCTCATACTGCTCTGTCAGATTCTCAGATGGTTCTATACCAACAACATTATTAAATCCAGCATTCTTGAATTTTTTAAGTAGACACCCGTCATTAGAAGCGATGTCTACTATTAAGTCATTATCATTAATATTAAAATCAGTTAATATTCTATATACCAAACCAGTGCAATGTTCCTGAAATGTTTTTGATATAGACGAGTGATATACATAATCTTTGTACAGAATTTCTGGATTTACTGTGACACCGAGCTGTGACATAAAACATTCTTCGCAGAAATATACTTCTATAGGATAATACTCGGAATTATCTTCTTTTGACTTTAACAAAGAATTACAAGGAGGGACACTTCCTAAATCGAGATACTTGGATAGATTCTCTGACCCACAAACACGACAGGAACTAACCTTTTTAAATCGCTCCATTCGCTCCCCTCGTTAGTAAGGTAGGGAGAGAGGATTTTAATCCCCCCTCCCATACCCTATTTATCAATTATCCGAGTTACTGAAAATCTCGTAATATTCAACCGAGACTTTGCAAGTCTGATTCGGATCTGCCGTAGCCGTACCTGAAGCCAACACCAACCTATCACCGACCGCAAGATCAGTCGCTGTGATAGTCGCATTAGCAACCGCACCAGCCGTAGCGTTCGTAGCAAACGTCAAAGTACCCAGAGCTGTCGTATTCTTCGACACCGACCACGCTGACGTTGAACCACTTCCAGCCGCAGACGCCACACCGCTAACTGCCACAACTCTGATCGGTGTGGTAATAACAATGGCTTCCAGAATAGCCGCCGAACGAGTTCCGCAAGTGAACTGTCCGAACTCTAACTGCTTGTGCGACCCATAAGAAGGGTCGGAATACGTTCTTCCACCTTTTGACATATAATGTCTCCTTCTTAGAGTGACTTAACCATTATGATACGGGTCTGCCCATCGGCTGTCCCATTTTTAACGCCATACATACTCCAAGTCTGTTGGAACCCAAGGAGTCCATACCAAGCCACGCCCTGATCGCGTCCGTAATCCTTCGGAATATCAATACGGATTTCTTCAGGAATAGCCACGCCTTCTCGAACCGCATCATCACCGAAGAAGACCGCCTGACCAAACACCGAACCAGAACCATCGGAATTGGAAAGGTAGTTCGTTTCCTCGACGAATCGGCAGCCATAATACGAACCGACTTCACCGCGATAAAGCGGGGCCATGGTCGTATTCTGAGCTTTCGCTTCGAAGAAGTCGTACAGTCCACGAATCGAGTTCGTAGACGCGATACAAACATACGATTCACCATCGTACTTGGGGATAAGAAGCGTCTTCATGCGGTCTACAATGTCTCGCACGTTCTTATCCGACATATTCGCCGTACCCGTATCCAGAGCCGTACCAGACGAACCGAATGTCGTAGTCGCCGTGTTCGTAATCGTAGCGATGTAGTCATTGGTCACGAACTGATAAGCCGCTGCGCTATCAAGCACAACCTGCATATCGTTGCGAAGGACAGTCTTAACGATGTCAGGAACTTGGACATCACTCAACGTCTGCACCTTAAAGGTGTAAGGAATTGAGTTTCCATATTCCTGGATCTGTAAACTGCCCTGAACAATCGTAAAGTTCCTCTTAGGAATGGTATCCGTTTCAGATAACGTCCCACCTGCCGTAGAGATATTGCTGATCTTATTGAACAGCACCTTATCACCACGGTTTTTTCCAGCGGCAGGCTCGACAGTAACAAACTGCCGAAACTTCTGCTGGGTCTGAGCCAGATATCGAATCTGCTTAGACAGGACGTTATTTGAGAGATAGCCACCAAGGGAACTCGTTGCCCATAGTTGCTGACTCATTCAAATCTCCTATTGTCTGACTGGTACCCTAGCTTGCTGGTACTTCCGTCTAGACATGATTTCTTCCATAACTTTGTCATTGTCGCTTAAACTTCTTGAAGGGGAGACTTCATGCGTCTCCTCAGCCCCATCGCTGGACGGTTCGACTAGCACCTGTCT
>Ga0172381_10007884_pt1 | contig 10477 bp, 8 predicted proteins | sample Leawel6488metaG_FD_119754 | JGI IMG/M metagenome (GOLD analysis project Ga0172381, IMG submission 119754) | Leachate microbial communities from a municipal landfill in Southern Ontario, Canada - Leachate well 64-88 metaG | ecosystem: Engineered > Solid waste > Landfill > Unclassified | place... | reverse complement strand
CCAGAAAAGTCGTCAGCCGCTTAGATGAACCGCTTTTCTCTCCAGAATTAAATTTTGAGAAAAAGGGGATAACTGACAACGTTGTTTTTCCAACTGCTATTTTAAGAAACAACGATCAACTGAAAATTTACTATGGCGCAGCAGATCAAGTTATCGCACTAAAATCACTAAATTATAAAAAGCTCATTGAGACACTGCAGGCTAGCTCTCTTGAGTCGAAATCGCTAGAATTAATTCCCGTCGAAGAAACATCGTCTTGAGCAATCCTAATTAAACAAAACTGGAATGCTCCAAAAAAGTCTGAGCACACGAATAAAAGTAATTCTTTAATGCTGCTATCCCAAACCGCCGAAAAGATAATAAAAACCAAAAATTATAGATAATAATCCTAGGATCTTCCAAAAAGTGTAAGTTCCTCCGCTGCCTAATTTTTCTTCAAAAAATGAAGATTTTCCTATGGAATCAACAAGCCACTTTGTATAAATAATTGTAATAAGCCCAGCTCCTAAGCAAAGTAGAAAAATTAAAAACTTCATAAAAACCTCTATACTATTACTCTTCCCGCCAACTAAGTATGACGTATGTTCCTGTCAACGGGAACATTGGCGGCGGATTTAAAATATTAGATTGATCAATAATGGTTTCGGTAGTTCTATACCCCGTCCAATCACCTCCATGATCATATGTCCAAACCAAACCGGTATTATGAGCCATGCTGCCATAAACCTTCATGTGGCCTTTATGTAAACCGGTATAATCTTTAATTTTAATTTCTCCATCTTTAGCAATCATAGCGGCATCAATTTCCATATTATCTGGAGCAGTTCTAGCAACTAGAATGTCAGTCTGTGTTATTAGTCCGATTTTATCAGAACCGTCTAAATTAGTGTATCTGATTAAATCAGGAATAACGATTCTTTTACGTTGGTTACCATTTTTTTCAGGATCGGCAGCAATCACTGTAATTTTTTGATTATCGATAATTCCATTTATCCATATATTATCTTCAAGAAAAATAATTCCTTCCTCTGGGTAGTTATGATTGCCCAAAAGAGTTTCCGCTGTAATATTAAGTCCTGTATTATTGAAATTAGTTACCTTATATAAATCATAGCTATTTGTTTTCAAAACAACATGGTAACCGCTGCTACCACTGGGAGCATTATCATAATAGTCCCCCTTGCCATTATCCTTAGCGTCATCCCTAATTGTTTTAACGTCAACATCCACTTGATTGAAATCAATTCTAGGAACTGGATATAACTTTGAACCGCCATAAACTCCAGGTCCTGCTATACCTGGTTGACTGCCCCAGTTCCAGCTATTGTATTCCAATTCAGTAGATGAAGCGTCACCTGTGACTTCGCCTTCATTATACATACCGCTGTCATTAACATGAACTGTGCCTGTAATCTTTTCACCCGAGCCCACCCAGAGTTGTTCACCATTTACAAGCAAAGTATATTTAGTAAATGAGGGCATTCCAATAGTAGTGATAACAGTACGGATTGGGCTTTCACCGTTAACTTTTCCCACCGATTTCACTGTTACGGAGGATTGACCGGGTGATGGCGGAGTTATGAAAAGTTCATACGTCCCCAAAACATTTCCGGTGGCATCTGTGTAGTTATGCGTATAAGGGCCATATGGAGAAGAACCAACGCAAGCTTGGCCATCACAATAATCTTCATTATTATGGGCAAGATGCCATAAGTAATAATTAATCCCCGCCTCTGCAATCGACATAGAAGTTATTTTTTTATTATGCAAATTGGCAATTTTTACGTTAGACATTGAAAGTGTAATGATTGCCATCGAAAACGCCATAAAAATCACTGAGGCCATTAAAACTACGGGGAGATAGCTACCAGGTTTTTTCTCATCCATTTTTTTTAATAAATTTTTCACAAGTTATCTTTCATATTTCTTAACGAAACTTTTGTGGTTTCCGTAATTGATGCTGGCGGAAGATTGCCATTTTTATCAAGCGAAATTGAAAGGCTGATCATTTTTAAGTTTGTAATATTTATTGGGTAATTTAATTCAGCATTAGAACCGTCAAAATATGTAAAAAGTAAATCGGCATTCACGATATCGCTTATTAATAAATCAATTGTTTCATTCTCGGCTGGATAAACGATATTTGGTTCTGTCCCCGAAGGTTGTGTAAGACCTATTTTGAATTGACTGCCATCCATAAAATATCTAACTTGAGTTGGAGAGACACTGGTTAAGTCAAAATAACGAAGGAAAATCAGCTCGTTGCCGTCTGCCTTAGTAATTTCGCTGGCAGCTCTAGTTGTAATTTCAAACTCTCTCATAACATGAGCTGCTTTTTCTTCTAAATCTACACTTTGGCGCTTTATTCGATAAGTTTTAATACTTTCTGATAGAAAAGTTGCCACCACAATCGTAATCATGGAGACCAAAGCCACCACCACCACCATTTCAATCAAAGAAAAAGCTTTTTTATTTTGTCTTAATTTCATACTTACTCATTTTTTATCTCGATACCACTTAATTGTTTTGTGCTTTCTCCTCCTGGATTGGTAACTACAATATCCCAAAGCCCAATTGCTGCTCCATGAGTATCAAATACCACCTCAATAATATCATCTCCATTAACTGTGACATTGGTGCCAATAATTTCAGCCCCCGATTGATTCACAAGCTTAACGCCGATTAAACTATCAAAGTTATTTCCAATAATGGTTACATATAAAACATCCTCGGTCTTTCCGCTCAAAGGATTTGCGGATAAAATTATGGGTTGAGTTGGAGAATTTGCCATCACGACTTGTACCTTCAAACTCGTATCCGCTTTCAGGCCTATTGGCTGATAAGGAGAGGTTGCAGCAATTATGCCGCTCCCTGCTGTGATTTTATAATCGCCAAAACTCATATCAGATAATCGCAAATAGCCATTAGCATCTGTTGTCAAGTCTTCTGAATATTTATAAGTCGTAGGGTTGAAATAAGTCTCTATTGAATCTTCTATATGAAAATTAACATTCGGCAAAGGACTTCCAGCCGAATCAACAAAATTAATTTCCATAGTGCTGAGTTTATCTATAACTAGTGTTTTATTTGTGACATCTTGAACAAGAACATCTACATCTTGAAATTCTTCATTCGGATTTTGTGAAGTTCGAGGATAAGTCATGTCAGTTGAATACCCGTCTTTTGTTGCGGTTAGATGATAAGTATTCTGACTATTGGGCGGTAAATTTGGAATCATAATACAACCATCCAATCCTGATACACCAGAAATATCTACTGCTGGTTCTACTTCAGAATTTTGAACTGTTAAAGTGGCGCCGGATATTGGTGCGCCAGTAGAATCGACAACACATAATTTTATAATGCCTGTGTTAGAAGGAGTCTCTGCTGCTTTAGCTGCGATATTTGTAGTTAGTTGCGACAAATATCCAGACCTGCCAACCTTAGAAACTTTAACTTCGACTTTTTTATAATCATAGGGATAGAGATCTTTTGGCTTGCCTATAATCGTTCCATCAAGATTTCCGTCATACTCATCATCGATATAAGATATTACTATATTTACGTTAAATTTTACTCCCCGTCGAACAAACTCCTCATTGTCCTTCAACGTCCCCGGTGGGTAGATTAGTCCATGTTCCGTCGTCAAACTGTCATACGGCATGTTATGGATTTCTTCCATTTTTTCATTCGCTAAAGCAACGGCGGCAGTTTTTGCCTTGGCAAGCTCCATTGCTTTAAAACTTGCTGAATACGCAGAAAGTACTCCTGTTGCAACAAGAGCAATTACAGTAATATCAATCATTACTTCAATAAGGGTAAACCCAAATTTTTTTGAGTCTATTTTTATAATAACCCCTCCGGTTTTATTTCTATTTTACTCCAAAGTGGCCTAAGAATAAATCGAGTTATTCTAAAGCAGGCAATTTTATAGTTGCCAGCTACCGATATCTTAACTTTTAGCCTTGACATTTTATCAGATTGGTAGTTAAATATAGCCAGACTCTCATGATGCAGGAGGCAATAGAGAATGGCAACGATTTCATCCATAATGATAGATCTGCCGCTTCCAGACAACCTGGTGCTCGATGGTCTTGAGATTAAGAAGGCCTGTGATTACATTCGAGGACACATAGGGCCACAAAGTTGCGATGCCTTTGATTTGCCGATATCAATTAGCTGCAAATCGGGCGACATCAGCTACAACTATCGCCGGCCTGGCGATATCTCCTACCTTCCCAAAAGGCTTACCAGCCAAAGAGAAGATGAGGTAGGAGTAGACTTCGTAACACAGACACGGATACTTCGGCTCCTCTTCAGATTGGAAAACGGACTGATTGTCCTATCAGGAGTCGAATATCATCCCCACAATCCCATACCACTGTCGTAAACATAAGACAGCATCAAGCTTTGGCCCAGGCGGTTTTAAACCGCCTGGGCCACACTTCTTTTAGGACTATAAATACTTGTGGTTCCCTCCTAGGAGGGAACCACCAGAAACAATGATAATATCCGGACTTTACGCAAGCCCAGCTCTAGGCTGGGATCCGGTTTCTCTACGGATCTGATCGGCCAATTCTGGCAGTTTGTAAGTATCTTCAATCAGATCGAGTGCCTGATAAGACCAATCCGCATCGCCAATCTTAATGATTGCCTTGCAGATTGACGATGCGCCAGATAAATCCTCATCCAGTAGTTTGTCCCGCAACCTCTCAAAGAGCCTTTCGGGATTAGTGCTTTCATCTTCCTCGAATGCACCCCTAATCTTTGGCCAGACTGTCAATCGAAGTATCACAATAATAGTTCCGCCACCTATTGTTATTGCAGCGGCAATCAATGCAAATGCCACACACTTCGAATCGGTCACTCCCCACCTCCAAAATCAGTCGGTAATCGTCGACTAAGTTATAGCACTAGTACAAAATATACTCAAGCATTTTATCTCTTAAATAAATAATCTATACTAAAAGCACTGACTTTATCTAGTCATTGCGAAGAGTGGATCTTATGGCCTGCCTACCGGCAGGCAGGCGAAGCAATCCATTCCAAAAGATTGCCGCGCCCCTTTGGGGCAATGACAGTACGAAATTATAAACTAGCTAGCAAAAGGAAAATATGCCAAATACAGAAGAAATCATCAATGAAAATAAAATTGAGCAAATTTTAGAATCGACGAAAAAGCCGCCTATCGAACAGATCAAAAAAATTTTAGAAAAAGCACAAAAGAAAAAGGGGCTGAATCTAAAAGAAGTTGGCTTTCTCTTAAATGTTGAAGATAAGAAAACTATAGATAAAATATTTTCCATCGCCTGGAAAATTAAAAGCGAAATTTATGGAGAAAGACTAGTTCTGTTCGCTCCGCTCTATGTCTCGAGTTTTTGTGTGAATGATTGTGAATATTGCGGATTTCATAGAAGAAATAAATCTCCTAGAAAAAAGTTAACCATAACAGAACTTCGCCAACAAGTTAAAATTTTAGAAGATATGGGGCATAAGCGCCTGCTCCTTGAATTCGGAGAAGACCCCAAGAATAACCCTATAGATTATGTTGTAAAAGTTATAGAAGAAATTTATAAAACAAAGTCGAAAAATGGCGAAATCCGGAGGGTAAATGTTAATATTGCTGGCACCACTGTAGAAAATTATCGAAAATTAAAAAAAGCCGGAATTGGTACATACCAATTGTTTCAAGAAACATATCATAAAAGTTCATACGAAAAACTCCATAACGGCCCAAAGCAAGATTATGAAAGGCAACTTTTCGCTCACATCCGAGCTTTTAAGGCTGGAATTGACGATGTTGGACTTGGTGTTTTATTCGGTTTATATGATTATAAGTTTGAAGTGCTAGCTCTAATTTCTCATGCTCAGTATTTAGAGAAAAAATTTGGTGTCGGCCCTCATACTTTTTCTGTACCAAGATTCCAGCCAGCAAATTCAGTCGACATGAATATGCCTTACAGAGTCTCAGAAGATGAGCTATTAAAAATCATCGCAATACTAAGACTGGCAGTTCCATATACTGGAATGATTATTTCAACCCGAGAAAAACCTGAAATTAGAGCAAAAGCTTTTAAAATCGGCATTTCTCAAACAAGCGCCGGATCCAGAACAGCACCAGGAGGCTACGGTCATAAAAAGATATTAGAGCAGTTCAATATTGCAGACGAAAGAAACGTACCGCAAATTATTGAAAGCATACTAAAACAAGATTTACTGCCAAGTTTTTGCACCGCTTGTTATCGGCAAGGAAGAACCGGCGAAAAATTTATGGAAATTGCCAAACCCGGCAATATCCATAATCTTTGCCGGCCAAATGGCATCTTAACCTTTAAGGAATATCTAGAAGACTACGCCAACGAAAAGATTAGAAAATTAGGACAAAAAGTAATCGATAAATATTTGAATATGATTGAGGATGAGTTAGTCAAAAAAGAAACACTGGAAAGATTGAAAAGGATAGAAAAAGGCGAACGAGATCTATATTTCTAACGAAAAAGGCGGCCTAGACAAACGGCCGCCTCGAATTTATTATTACTGATTGCTCTACGACAATCTAATGTGCGTCTCCAGAGCGTGTTGTGGTAACATCCCCTAAAAATGTGACCGGCACGTTTCCGGAAAACGAATTCTTCAGCTTGCACAGGTCGTACATAACCCATGCCAAGACACGGTAAGGATACCCCAAACAGAACGAAAACAAACACAACAGAGCCAAACCAAACTTCAAACCCGCATCCATGCCTTCCCTCCTAATTGAAACAGACGATAGTTATCATACCACTAAATATGAAATTGTAAATAGTATAGACAGTGGATAAAAATAAATAAAATGACCATTTTTTTGAATGGTCATTTTATTGGTGGACCTGAGGAGACTCGAACTCCTTGCCTCAGCAATGCGCCCTGCACCACTAATGGTGGACCTAGCGAGAATCGGACTCGCGTCTCCACAATGCGAATGTGGCATCGTACCACTGGACCATAGGCCCAAAAGTTTACAGGGTAAAAATGCTTGCGCTCTTTGCCTCCGCCAAAGGCGGATCAGCCTGTGACTGAAGATGAGCCCTGCCTGCCGGCAGGCAGGTACAGGCCCAAGGTTTATCTATGCAAATAGAGATACAAAAATATCACTATAACTATAGCTTGAACTAGAAGACCAGGAACTGGTGCAAGTCTCACGCTTTGAATATCTTCATGAAATTTGTGGAATTTCTTTCCAAAGACAGTATTTCGAAAAGCTTTTTGCCAAAAAGGTACATTATCTAAAATGTCTGGAAAAATACCTCCAAACGCCCCCCAGAAAAATGGACTCTTAAGGCCTAAATCAGCCTTGAGCAAGAACACTATTAAGATAATGCCTACAAACCCATCGGTGACAGTTAAAGCTAGCTGCCTCTTTGTAATTTTACCGTTGTCGGTTGTATCGTAATGAGGAATAGAATCCAATAAAAAATGAATTATTATGCCAACCAAAAAAGCAAGAAATGAATTTCCAATCATTTCTCCAACATAACCGGCAGCAATAATATGTGAAGCTACTAGCATAATAGACTCATTATAAAAAAGTTGAGGCCGGGAAGCAAGCTCCCGGCCTTTGGAAAACGGCATCTTGGCCGTCTTGTGTTCTTTGTCTTGGCGCATCATAGCGCTGGACTAAGCTGCGTTACGCGCAGTCTCTATTATTCCTCTCTTGGCTTCCTCCGGAAGCTCAGCCCGGCAGATCGGGGTTGACTTTTCCGCATCAAAACCGATACGGACCTGGTCACCTCGAATCTCGATAATCTTAAGAGTAGTCGTTTCGTCGACCTCAATCGATTGGCCCACTTTCCGTGCCAAGATAAGCATGTCGGCCACCTCCCTGTTCTATTTCCATCATATCATTTAGCCCAAGGTATTATAACCAAAAAAGGCCTTTTTATCAAGGCCTTAAGAAATTATTAAGTATATGTTAAGAGTTCAATGCTACTCTAGCGCTAAATTGATTATCTTTGTGATTAAATCCTTATAGTTAATCCCTTCAGCCTGCATCATCTTTGGAAACATGCTGATCTTAGTAAAACCAGGAAGTGTGTTGATTTCATTAATATATATCTTTCCCGCACCATCCATTAGAAAATCGATTCTAGAGTACCCTTTGCAGCCAGTAACTTTATATGCTTTTCCCGCCATCTCTTTAATTTCTTCGGATTTATCCGGCAGCAAAGGAGCATTTGCTTTCGTTTCAAACGGATGAAAATATTTGGCATCATAAGAATAAAATTCACCTTTAGAGCTGACTTCCCCTGGTTCTGATAGAACTAACTCGTTATTGCCTAGTACTGCTATTTCAAATTCTCTTGGATTTTTAATCGCCGCTTCTACAATTATAGTTTTATCGCACTTAAAAGCCTCTTCCAATGCTTTTTCAAGTTCAGACTCATTATCCACTTTCGAGACGCCAACTGAGGAACCTGCATTGTTTGCCTTTACAAAACAAGGATAGCCAAATGTTTTTTTTATGTTTTCTTGAATTCTAATTAAATCCCAGTTTCTGTCACAGTCAAAATATTCAACAACCCTTAATCCAGCCTCTTTAAAAGCATCGTGCATCCTTTTTTTGTCCATATTCAATGCACTCGCTGCTGTTCCTGAGCCTGTATATTTTATACCCCTATCTTCTAAATATTTCTGCAACTTTCCATCTTCACAATTTGGCCCATGAACAGCTAAAAAGGCGATATTGATATCTTTCAGTGAATTTTCATCAAGATCGCCGTTTTTATCAATGTAAATTTCTTTCACCTCGAATAACTCTTTGTCTATATTCAAAAGAATTGATTTAGCCGTCATTCTTGAGACCTCATGCTCAAAGGATGCTCCGCCATAGATTAGACCGACTTTTATTTTCTTTTTTTCCATAAACTGATATTAGCATAATTTTTAATTAAGATACAAAAAATAGCCAGTATTAAATTTCGAGTCTATTTTATTCTTTTATCTCAACAAAAAAACGCCAGTAAATACTGTCGCTTTTTTGGTGGGCGTACATGGACTCGAACCATGGACCTCGTCATTATCAGTGACGCGCTCTAACCAGCTGAGCTATACGCCCAAATACATCGGAATTATAACAAAAAGATGCCTTCATTGCAACCAGAAAAGGCAATCGATGATGAGTCGACTTTCCTATAACGTCTCTTTTTTCATCAAAGAAACATAGAACTTACTCCCCTTATCTTTCACACTCTCGGCCCAAATATTACCATGATGAACATTGGCAATTAATTTTGCTAGATAAAGTCCTAAACCTGCGCCTTCTTTATTGTAAACAGCAGAGCTAGGAGCTCGATAAAATTTCTGAAATAATTTTTTTGTCTCCAATGGAAACATTCCAATCCCCTGATCTTCTATTCCCACTACATAAGAATTTCCCTTTTCTTCAATCTTTACTAACACTGTACTTTCCTTTTTATTTGAATACTGAATGGCATTATCTATGATATTAAGAAAAAGCTGCTTTAATTTCATATAGTCGCCCAAAACAATTGCTTTTGGCTTTAATTCTGATTTTACTTTAATACCCCCCACTTCAGCAGAATGTTTGAGCTCTAAAAGCACATCTTCTATAACCTTTTTCAAATCAACAGGAACAAACACATTGCCGGTTTCTTTATTTCGGAGAGCCTGAATACCGATAAGATCCTCGCTCAAAAGAAAAAGCTTCTTGCCGCTAATATTAATGTCCTTAATTAACTCGAATTCTTTTTTACTTAATTTTCTTTCTACATTTTTTAGTAGGTAGGCTACGTCAAATTTTAAATGATTAAGTGGCACCTTAAAATTGTGGGCTGCAACATCTATAAATTCATCTTTTAATTTATCTAATTCTTTAAGATCAATAATATCTTGCTCTAATTTTCTGGCCATTCGGTTTGTTGAGTTGGCCAAGTCTTCTATTTCATCATGCGTCTTAATTTTGATTCTTTCGCCATACTTACCATCACTGATTCTTTGCGCCAGTTTACTAACTTTCGTGATAGGAGATAAAATCAACCGATTAACAGATCCCGTGATAGCTAGCACAACAAAAATAAAAGAGGCAATGAAAAGCAGGATTGTCTGTTTTATTATTGTTAGAATATTGTCTCTGATTTCATCATAGGAGATAAAATATCGAAGAGTGTAGGGATGACCACCCCAATCCGAAAAGTAAGGGTAAAATATCTCAGTTAGTTCGGAGGAATTTTTTGGATTATACGAATATTGTGGTTCCGAACTTATAACTTTTTCCAGCACCGAGTAATCAACTAGATCGTTGTCTCCCCCTTTATAGCTGCTCTCACCAATTTTATCTGAATCAAAGATAATTTTACCGTTTACATCTACAAATTGGATCTTCTTGATATTTGGATCCAACTTTTTAATATCGATGAAAACTTCTTTGAATTTAAAATAACCAGAATCAAAATATAAATCTTTAGCTTCAGATAATGGT
>Ga0172381_10007883_pt1 | contig 10477 bp, 13 predicted proteins | sample Leawel6488metaG_FD_119754 | JGI IMG/M metagenome (GOLD analysis project Ga0172381, IMG submission 119754) | Leachate microbial communities from a municipal landfill in Southern Ontario, Canada - Leachate well 64-88 metaG | ecosystem: Engineered > Solid waste > Landfill > Unclassified | place... | reverse complement strand
TATATATAATTTGCTCTAAGGCCGTCCCTTATTTTCACTTTTAATTTAAAGACTAGGGAGAAGTTTTAGATTATTCTTTTTCGCCCGCAAGTGCCGTGGATGAGCCAGTCGGTATGCCTAAAAGGTCATTAAGCATAGCCATAACTTTATTGGTAGATTTCGCCGGCTCCGCACGCCTTAAGTTCAAAGCAAGAACCTTTTCAGTAGGCAAAAAGTTGTTTTTTTCCGCCCACTGGTTTATCTTTTGTACTGAAGTCTCTTTCGTAAGATTATATACTAAGTAGTCTCTCTTATCAACAAGCTCGTTAGATAAACGATGGTTTTTGCTTATCTTGTAGGCTTCCACGTAAATGAGGATTTTTTGATGAAGAAAAGTAAGGCTGGCTATAAATAAGAAAACGATAAAAATGGCAAAAGATTTTTTCTTCATAATATTATATTTTTTCTGCTATACGCAATTTTCCTGAACGCGAAGCAATATTTTCTTCCAATTCCTCTTTACCCGGGGTGATTGGTTTTTTTGTTAAAATTTTCAGTATACCGCGCGAATCGAACTCCTTAAATGTATGCTTCACGATTCTGTCTTCGAGCGAATGAAAAGAAATCACGCCAATACGCCCTCCGCTGCTTAACAAATTAACGGCCTTTTCCAGCCCGGTCTTCAAAACTTCAAGCTCACGATTCACGGCTATTCTTAAAGCCTGGAATATCCTGGTTGCCGGATGTATTTTATATTTAAAAACCGTAGGGGGCATAGCGCTCAAAATTACCTGGGTCAATTGTGTTGTGCTTGAGATAGGCTCTTTTTGCCTTTTTTCGACAAGTACATGGGCAACTTTTCTTGCATATCTTTCTTCTCCGAACTTTCTAAATATATTCTCCAATTCAAACTCGCTTAAGTTATTTACAAGGTCGTAAGCAGAAATAAAAGATTCTCTATCCATCCTCATATCCAAAGGACCTTCTCTCGTAAAACTAAAACCTCTTTCAGGGTCGGTAAGCTGATACATAGATATTCCTAGATCAAACAAGAATACATCTGCTTTTAAAATTCCTAATTTTTTTAAAATGCCATCTACGTCAGAAAAATTCCCCTTTACGAGGCTGAATTTTATATTTGTTTTAACAAGCTTATCATTAACTATTTTCAATGTTTCTTCATCTTTATCAATTCCTATGTAATATGAATCCGGTCGCATAATCTCCGCGAATCTTAAAGCATGCGAACCGAGCCCGGCAGTGCAATCAACTATAATTTTTTTATTTTTTATATCCAATAATTCAATAATTTCCCGGTGCATAACGGGATAGTGAAAAACTTCTTTCATTTTTGTTTCGTTTTTATCTAATAATTGGTTCATATTTTATATTGTACATATTTTTATAGAGATTACAAACATATTAGTAAGTTTTTATATAAAAAGGTTCTCTGCCGCGCTTTCAAATTTTTTCTTATTTTCCTGATAAAATCTGACCCAGCATTCCTTGTCCCATATTTCAATTCTGTCTCCGACACCGACAATAACTATGTCTCTTTTTATCTGGGAAAATTCCTTAAGGTAACCCGGGATAAAGACTCTTCCTTGCGCGTCAACTTCAATTTCCTGGGCACCGCTGAAATATAACCGGTTAAAAGATCTTCCTTCCTGTTTTGTGAAAGATACGTTTTTAAGCTTCTCTTCGAGCGCCTGCCACACATCCTGTGAAAACATAAAAAGACAGCCTTCGAGTCCACGGGTTATGTAGAAAATTTTACTCTCGAAGGCTTTTATTTTCTCTCTGAATTTTGCCGGAAGGACAAATCTGTCCTTCGTGTCTAATTTGTGTATATATTCGCCATACCACATTCCACTTTCCTCCACTTTGTGTCACAATACAACTATAGTTCTCCACCATAAAATTGTCAACACTTTTCCGGTAATAAATCGTTGTAACACAATAAGTTGTGGCTTAGGTTTGAAGAGTATACTATGGATTGATGGCTGGAAAATACGTGGAAACTGAACGCTTAAAAAGCCTTATCTGTTATGAACAATGCGTAGGCTCAAACAATGAGCTTGCGGTTAAATTTTTTAATTCTGAATAGTGTTTTTTTACATAAGAAACATCTCTTGCTATCGCTTTTATCAAATTTTCTTTTGAAGAAAATTTTTTTTCGTTCCTGATTCTTTTGATAAACATCAATTTTATTTTTTTGCCTAATATGTTTCGTTTAAACTTTATTATATGCGCTTCCAGAATTTTTTCCGTGCTTTTATTTATGCTCGGACGCTCTCCGATATTTACAGCGCACAAATAACGCCTATCGCCTATTTCAATAATTGCAGAGTAAACTCCGCTTACAGGAATTACATAACCGCCGTAATCGATATTTGCCGTAGGATACCCGAGCCTTCTCCCTAAGCTGCTGCCTTTTACTATTTTTCCTTTTATAAAATATTTTCTGCCTAAAAAGTTTTCAATCTTGCCGAAAGCTGCATTTTTTATCAAATGCCTTATAAGGGAGCTGCTTATGATTCTACTGCCCTTGCGTATTTTCTTTAAAACTGTAACATCAAATCCATACTTCTTTGATACCTTTTCTAAATACCTTATACAGGACTTCCCTTTATATCCGAAGCGAAAATCTTCACCAACTAATAAATGCTTGGGCGAAAAGTGGTTAAAAAGATATTCAATGAATTGTTTTCCGGAAAGCCTAAGGAATGATTTATTGGTTTTAAGAAGCCACAGATAATCTATGCCGACTGAAGCAAAGATATTTTTTTTATCTTCTATATCAGTAAGAAAACCGTGGAATTCATCAGACTTATGCCGGTTTGATTTTTCTAATAATGTTTGCGGAGGGGTATCAAAAGTAACAACGAGCGAGGGTACTTTTTGACGCAAGGAAAGTTTTTTTAGCTTTTCCAGAATAAACCTGTGGCCAAGGTGAATACCGTCAAAAACGCCTATCGTGGCTATACAGTTTATTTTTTTAGATGGTAGTTTTCTGTAAACAACTTTCATCTATGTCATCTAATTTTACAGCATCGTCAAGCTTAAATCTTCCGATGCTTAATCTTTTTATTTTGATAATATGCGCGCCGCAGCCAAGGCGTTCGCCTATGTCTTCAGCAAGTTTTCTAACATAAGTTCCCTTTGAACAACGGACACAGAATTCAACGAAAGGAAGATTTATGCTCAATATTTTTAAGGAATATATGTTTATCTTGCGAGCGCTCCTTGCAATAGTTATCCCCTTTCTTGCAAGGCTATAGAGCCTTTTTCCTCCAACTCTTACAGCGCTAACCATAGGGGGAACCTGTTCTATCTCCCCTTCGAAAGAAGGGAAAACTTCCTTTATTTTGCTTTCCGTTATGTATGAATAATCCTCTTGTTTTACTAATTGCCCTTCACAATCACCCGTTGTGGTTACTTCGCCTAACTTTAAAACCCCAAGATACTCCTTATCAAAATTTACAAACTTCGGAAAAAGCTTGGTGTATCTTCCAACAAGCATAATCAACAATCCTTCGGCTAACGGATCCAGCGTTCCCGCATGGCCAACGCGCCGGGTTCCTAGTTTATTACGGACAAAATCAACAACATCATGGGATGTCATATTGCCCGGCTTTGCAACCAGGAGAAGCCCTTCCACATTATTATTTTTTGCCGGTTTTATCATATTCATTTTAATTTATTTGTATATCTTTTCACAAAAGAGATAACCTTTTTCTCCGTCTGAGCCATCTCACCTTCTATTGTGGTTCCACTTGCGCTCCTATGGCCTCCTCCGCCAAAGAACTGCGCAATACGGTTAACGTCAACAGTAGGCCTGGAACGGAAATTAACTCTTATTTTGTTTTTATCCATCTTTTTAAAGAGAATCAAAACTTCTACATTTTTTAAAAGGCGCATTATCGAGAATATAACTTCCGTCAAATCATAATCTTTATCTTCCCACTTATTTATAATCGCCCAGCAGATTTTGCGCGAAGCATCAAGCCTAAGATTGGAAATAATTTTTCCGATAAGCTTTAAGTCTTTATCCTCACAAAGGCTATGCACGTTCTCATAAATCAGGCGCGGAGACACGCCGTAACGCATAAGACTAGCAACTATCCTATGCGTTTTCTCCGTGGTATTTGTATAGGTAAAGTTTCCTGTATCGGTAAAAATTCCGGTATAAAGGCATAGCGCAATGTTTTTGTCCATTATTTTCATCTTATCGCAAAGCTCATATAATATCTGACAGGCGGAGCTCGCTTTTGGATCAACAAAATTTATGTCTCCGAAAAAAGTATTACTTATATGGTGGTCTATATTTATGATGCACTTTGCCCGGGTGAGATAATCCTTGACCTTGCCGGTACGTGAAGAATCCGAACAATCAAGCACCATGGCAACATCAAATTTATCTTCCTTAAGAACATTTTTTACGACTCCGGAATTCGGCAGAAATTTATATATCGGGGGTGTATGGTCGTTATTGCAAACTACTACCCTTTTCTTAAGTTTTTTTAATAACGCGTAAGTTGCGAGCTCTGACCCTAAAGCATCGCCTTCCAGGCTTACATGCGCGGTTATAAGAAAGCTTTTACTGCTTTTTATTTTATCAACTATCTTTTTCAATGAATTGCTCATTTAGATTCTCGTTCCTGGTCATCTCTTCTTACTTCTTCGATTTTTTTATACATATCTACGCTGTATTTTATGGAAGTATCCGGTATAAACTTAAGTTCAGGAAGAATCTTTAATTTGATTCTTTTTCCTAAAAGCACACGCACGAACGCGTTCATCGCTTCAAGTATATCTTTAACTCTGTCGTATTTTGTTTCATCTAATAAACTAAAATAGATTTTACTCTCTTTCAGGTCGGAAGTAGTGTCTACTCTTGTTATAGACAAAAAGCCCACGCAAGGATCATCTATCTCTTTCTGGATTATATCCATAAGCTGCTTCTGTATTTCACTGTTTACTTTTTCAATTCGTAAAGACATCGGTTTATAAGTTTTAGGTTATAATTTATAAGTTAAAGACGCAATTTGACGAAATGAAATTATAGCTTAAAGTCTAATAATTATCAATGTTTACTTTGGCAATTTTCGAATATGATATGCGCCTCAGAGACCTCTTCTTCAAGCGTTTTAAAGCCTTTATCTATTTTTGCGTATAGAAGCCTCTCGAAAAGCTTTCCATAAAGAGTGGGCGGCTTAAACCCAAGCCTTCGCAAGTCTTCCCCTTTTAGCTTTAAATGTATGCCAATTAACTTATCCAGGAAGATTTCTATATGCTTTCTTATCTTTTTTTCCCGGTAATACGCATAAAAAAATATTATATTTTCAAAACTTAATGGATTAAGCATTTTGTAAATTACGTGCGGTAGAACTTTTTTATTTAATTGCTTTACTTTATCCATATTATCATACAACGAAAGGATTCGAATCTTTTCCCCCTTTCTAAAACCAAAGGTATCTAAAAATTTGGCCGCGTCATTGCTTTTTAACCTGTACAAAATAGCCATAAAATAGATAAGCCATTCTTCAAGCTGGCGATGCCTTTTAAAACTGGCCCGATAAAATTCAATCGCCTGCTCTATCCTTGCAATAATATGAAAGTCATTTTTATTCAATCTAATGTTTTTATCCATGAGAGGTAATATTTTTAATTCCTGCAGCCTTTTGATATACTTGCGCGGATGCGGCTCTTTCAGCAGAAGAATCAATTCTTCCCTTAGCCTGTGGGGGTTAACCAGGCTAAAAGCATTCTCGCCTATTGCTTTTTTGGCCAGTCTAAGGGTGTGTCTCTCCAGTTTAAATGAAAACCTTTGCTCGAATCTTATCGCCCTAAGTATCCTGGTAGGGTCATCCATAAAACTATTATTATGAAGAACCCTTATAACTCCGTCTTTTAAATCCTTTTCTCCGCAATAATAATCAACCAATTTTCCGTAATCGGATTTATTTAAACTTATTGCCATCGCGTTTATGGTAAAATCTCTGCGCAACAAGTCATCCCTTAAGGAAGCAGGCAAAACGCGCGGCAATGCCCCAAAACCAGAATAAATTTCACTGCGCGCGGTTACGAAATCTATGTGGTGATTGTCGAAGAAAACAGTAGCTGTACCGAAGGCATGATGTTTTTTAAATTGTTTTTTGTGTATATCTGCAAACTTATGCGCAAACTCTATCGCATCAGCCTCAACAACTATATCTAAATCAAACATTCGCTCGCCAAGCATAAGATCCCTTACAACGCCCCCGACAAGATAAACCCTTGCATTGAGCTTATCAGCAAGCTCAGAAAGGCTCTCAAGTATAGGCCTAAAATACGGGTCTATGTTTTTCAGTTTACTTACCATAATCAATCCTTTTGTTTTTCTTGATTCGGCTTCGTCGCCGTAAGCTGGTTAGTTAAAATTGATGCTGAGCGAAGCCGAAGCATTAATGCGCTCTTGGATGAAATTTTGTGTGTATTTCTTTTAACCTCGTCTGGTTTATATGCGTATATATTTGTGTGGTCGTAATGCTGGAATGCCCCAGCATCTCCTGCACACTCCTTAAGTCCGCCCCTCTTTCTAAGAGGTGCGTTGCAAAAGAATGCCTAAGCGTATGCGGGCTCGTATGCTTTCGTATACCGGCAAGCGACACATTTTTTTTAATTGCTTTCCATATGCTTTGGCGGCTAAGCCTTCTTGCTCCCTGAGCAAGAAAAATATAATACGACAGTTTTTTCCCTGCTAATCTGGGCCTTGCTTCATCGATATATTTTTGTATAAAATCTCTGGCGATTTTACCAAGGGGCACAATTCTTTCTTTCGAGCCCTTACCTTTACATTTGATAAATCCAAGCTCGAAGTTTATGTCAGATATTTTCAAAAATGATACCTCTGAAACGCGCAGCCCCGTTGCATACATGAGCTCTAAAATTGCCCTGTCTCTTACGCCTTGATGGTTTCTTAAATTCGGCGCCTTCAGTATCCTGTTTACCTCTTCAAAATTTAAAAACGAAGGAATTTTTTTATCCAGCCGCGGGGTTTCGATAAACTCAGACGGATTAGTAGATGTAATTTTCTCTCTTACTAAAAATTTATGAAAACTTTTGACTGTTGAAAGCACCCTGGAAATGCTGGTTACGGATATACTGCTTCTCATTACAAACAAAAACTCGGAAATATCTTTAGTTGTAATCTTTGAAGGCTCTTTTATTCCTTTTTTATCCAGATACTCAAAATATTTCTTCAAATCCTGATTATACGAAAGAATAGAATTATGCGAAAGGCCCTTTTCTACCTTAAGGTAATCGATAAATGCCTCTTGATAGATTTGCATTGCTTATTTCAAAAAAGGATTAGAAGCACTTTCTTCTTCGATTGTGCTGGATTCTCCGTGCCCGGGATAAACTACTGTATCTTTAGGTAAAACAAGTAATTTTGCCCGTATAGCCCTAATTAAAGATTCATGGGACCCGAGCGGCACATCGGTTCTTCCTATGGAACCAAAAAACAATGTGTCTCCGCTGAATAACCAGTTTCCTATTTTCATACAGACGCCACCGGGAGTGTGCCCCGGGGTATGGATAATTTCTATTTTTGAATTATCGAAAACAAGGGGTTTATTTTCTTCCAAAAGAGAAATCGGCTCCCTCTCTATCTTTACCGACGAATTAAAAAAGGTTGAGCCGTTTAAATCAGGATTTTTGAGCAATTGTACGTCTTCCTTGTGTATATAGAAAGGGAAAGGCATCTCGGAAAGCGCATTAATATGGTCGAAATGACCGTGGGTAAGGACAATAAATTCAATATTGAGTTTTTCTTTATTTATAAAGTCAAGCACTTCTCCGGAGGGCGACGGAGCGTCTACGATAAAGCCGCATTTTTGCTCATTGTTATAAACAATATAGCAATTAGTATACAGCTCACCTAATGCAAAGACTTTTAAAGAAAGGTTGGCCATAAGATATAAAAACTCTAAACCCGAAATCCTAAACTCTAAACAGGGTAAAAATCTAAAAATTAAAACCTAAAACACTTTGAGTTTAGAGTTTTGCATTTATTTGTTTAGGATTTAGGGTTTAGTGTTTAGGATTTAAATTAATCCATCCACTTTTGCGCTTCGCTATATTTAAATTCAGCCTCGAATTCACGGCGAAAATGTTCTATTTTCTGCAGGATAAGAGCGCGCCGGGGCGAGCTCATATTGGGGCTTTTCTCCATAGTATCCCTTATTTTCACAAGGTCAGCATATAGAGGATAAATCTTTTCTTTGCCTTCCTGGTTAAAAAATGAAATTATCTGTTCAAGGTTCATCACGGCGCCGTTTATAGCGCGTTTCTCCCTTTTGACGTTATAGCCGGTATTTAGCCTTTCGATTCTCAGGGATTCGGTTAAATCATCAATCCAGCCTTTAACAAAAATGAAATAATCCACGTACGCGTCGCGGCTTGGCTTTTCAGGATAATTTTTAAAATTGATGTAGGCCGGCTCTTCTTTTTGATATTTCTTTTTCCGGATGAATTTCTTACGCAAAGAATAACACCCGCTGGTTGAAAAGATAATTCCTGCAAGCAATAAAATTAATATTTTTCTCATTTCTAATCCCGCCCCTTTGATGCGAAAACTGTTCCAGCCTCTAAGGTTAACAAATATTTATGTAATTATATCATTCTAGCTTGAAAAAGCTATATAAAAATCAAGCAATATCAATACTTAACCGTAATCAAATACAACCCTTGAGCCGGCGCGGGTTTGTTGCTATAAGGCATTTTTCTGCTTAATATTTGGATTGCTTCTTTTTGGCTTATATCTCCGCTACCTGCCCTTACCAAAAACGAGACGATGTTTCTTGCCATGTTTCTCAAAAAGCCGCTTGCCTCAAGGTCGATATTTATAAAACCTCTTGATTTTTTTATATGAACATCCTTAAGATGCCTTATGCAGGTTTCGTAAGTGCTTGCTTCTTTTGCAAAGATAGAAAAATCTTTTATTCCTTTCAGCTTTTTTGCAATGCGCATCATTTTAGAAACATCCAAAGACTTTGGTATGTGCCAGGAAAATCCGGTAAAAAATACTGTCGGTTCCGGTTTGTTAAGTATTATGTAGCGGTATATTTTTGATTTAGCTTTAAAGCGCGAGTGGAAATCATCCGGCGCGATTTTTACCTTTTTTACCCTGACATCAACAGGCAAAAAAGCATTCAACGCGTTTTTAATCTTCTTAAGCGGTATTGATGTGTTTACCTTAAAATTTACAACCTGGCCCTTGGCATGGACCCCCCTGTCAGTTCTTGAAGCGTAAGCAATTCTTATTTTTTCTTTAAAAAGCTTACGAATTGCCCTTTCTAAAACTTCCTGGATGGTAATCTCGCGCTTACCAACTTTGTCCTGAAGCTGGAAACCGTAATAATTGGTGCCTAGGTATTCTACTTCTAAACAGATGTTTTTATGCATATATAAATAAAATAACCAATAACCAAGATACAAACTCCAAACAAATTCCAAGTTCCAATGACCAATAACCAATGGAAATGTTTGGTTATTGAGGTTTGATTATTGGATATTGTTTGGTTATTGTTTCTTGTATCTTGGTTATTTATTATAGCAAATATTGAGTGGAATTATAAACGAAATAAAAAAACTATGCAATATTTTTCTTTTGATTCATCCAGACCATGCTATAATTTGAATATAGCAAAATATAGTTGCATAATATTAAAAAGGAGGTAAAAATGATAGTTGCACTGGGCGGTTTATTCATGTTTTTGATAGGCGTTGTCGGGTTGATCTTTTGGATAATGATGCTTGTCGATTGCTTGCAGAGAAAATTCGAAAACTCTACAGAAAAAATAATCTGGGTTGTGGTAATAATTGCTCTAAGCTTACTTGGTGCTATCCTCTATTGGGCTATGGTGAAAAACAAAAAATCCTAAATTAGATTAGTTGTTTTTTACGCAATCTTGCCTGTTTAACTTATAAAGTGTTATTTCGCAATCAAATATTCCGCAATCTGGACAGCGTTTAAGGCAGTGCTCTTGAGGGAGTCATCTACGACCACCCAAAAAATACTTCATCCGACCTATAACAATTTTTATTGCTATAGCAAGTTTTTTTGTTATAAGTTTAGAAGAACAACGGAAAGTTTATTTACCGCAAAAATTTCAAGTTAAATTCTAAAATATAAATTTATTATTGACCAGCAGAAATAGAGAAATTTTTATTTTGAGATAAGATATTCCGCTATCTGGACGGCGTTTAGAGCAGCGCCTTTTAGGAGGTTATCCGCAACTACCCAAAGCCATAATCCGTTTTTAACAAACGGGTCACGCCTTATGCGGCCGATAAATACTTCGTATTTACCCTCCGAATCTTTCGGCATTGGATAAAGGCCTTTTTTAGGCTCATCTATGACAATGATACCTGCGGATTTTGAAAGCAGATTCTTGACCTTGTCAGGTGCAATCGACTTATTGGTTTCAATATAAACTGACTCGGAATGCCC
>Ga0172381_10007882_pt1 | contig 10478 bp, 10 predicted proteins | sample Leawel6488metaG_FD_119754 | JGI IMG/M metagenome (GOLD analysis project Ga0172381, IMG submission 119754) | Leachate microbial communities from a municipal landfill in Southern Ontario, Canada - Leachate well 64-88 metaG | ecosystem: Engineered > Solid waste > Landfill > Unclassified | place... | reverse complement strand
TAATCCCGTTTTCCAGCCAGATTTATTAAAAATATACCCATGCGCTTTATTAAAAAATACTGGACTATACAAAGTATGGCTCAAAAAAAATTACAAACCATATGCAGAAAAACAATTAACAGACCTCCTGGTTGAAATCAAAAAAATCATTCCCCTCTACGTAAGAATACAAAGAATAACCAGAGACATCCCCTCTAATAGCATTGTTGAGGGTGCAGCTAAAATTTCTAACGTCAGACAATTATTAAAGAATAGAAAAGTTTTTTGCGAATGTATTAGATGCAGAGAAATAAAAGATAATTTTGATCCTAAAGAAAAATTATATTTGTTTAGAAAAAATTATTCAGCTTCTGAAGGAAAGGAAATATTTCTGAGTTGGGAAAATAAATCAAAAACAAAATTATATAGTTTATTAAGACTAAGAATCAATGACAACAAAGAGGCCATAATTAGAGAATTGCACACTTTCGGCCAACAACTTCCTATTGCATTTTTGGATAAATTATCGGCTCAGCACAAAGGCCTTGGCAAAAAATTAATAGCTGAAGCTGAAAAAATAGCCAAAAAATCTGGAGCCAAAAAATTATCTATTATCTCTGGCGTAGGCGTAAGAGGATACTACAAAAAACTGGGCTACAAACTACAAGATACCTATATGGTTAAAAATATTTAACCCATGGAAAGGTTCAAACTTATACAAAAAGGAAAAATAGATAAATTGCCCAAAACGCCTGGAGTTTATGCCTTTAAAACCAAAAAGGCTATTTTGTATATAGGTAAAGCAACAAATCTTAAAGAAAGAATAAAAAATCACTTTTCACAGCCTACACATAAAGATAATTATTTAATAAGACAGACTGATGAAATTGGATTTATAAAAACTGGGTCAGAAATTGAAGCTTTAATTTTAGAAGCTAATTTAATTAAAAAATATAGGCCAAAATATAATGTTGTCTGGAAAGACGATAAAAATTACTTTTTTATAGCGCTGACTAAAGAAAAATTTCCCAAGGTTTTTATTACACATCAAAAAAACAAATCGGGAGTTGATTATATTGGTCCATTTGTAGATGGAAATTCTTTGAGACAGGTTTTAAAAATATTAAGAAAGGTTTTCCCATACAGAACTTGCAATCCGCCAAGTGGCGGATTACCCAAAAAACCTTGCTTGTGGTACCAGTTAAACAGATGTCCAGCCCCGTGCATATTAAAAAATCCTTTGGCAAAACAAATCCCAACCAGCGAAGTAAAAATGAAAAAAGATTATGCTTTAAATATTAAAAATCTTGCCAAGGTTTTAAAGGGAGAAAAATCTGCTGTTGTGAATGGTTTTAAAAAAGAGATGAGGCAAGCCTCAAAAAATCAGGATTTTGAGAAGGCCAGTAAGACAAGAGATAAAATATGGGCTCTTGAAAAAGTTTTCTCTCATTCCAAGGTTTTAGAAGAGACTAAAGAAAAAACCGACAGTGATTCTTTGTGGCAGAGCATTGAAAAAGAATTACAGCAAATTATAAGAAGCAAAAAACCGATATCCCGAATTGAGGCTTATGATATTTCAAATATTCAAGGCAAAAACCCGACAGGGTCTATGGTTAGTTTTTTTGATGGCAAACCAGATAAAAAATATTATAGAAAATTCAAAATCAAAACCTTAAATGAGCCAAACGATATTGGGATGCTAAAAGAGGTTCTTTCTAGAAGGCTTAGACACCCAGAATGGTCATATCCAGAGCTGCTTTTAATAGATGGGGGGAAAGCTCAGCTGAACATAGCCATTAAAACAAAAAATCTTAACCCTAAAAGCAAAAAGATAAAAGTCATGGCTATAGCTAAAAAAAATAACGAACTGTTTATCGAAGGACGAGCCGAGCCATTATTACTAAAAAATCTACCCAGAGAAATTTATAACTTAATTTTACAACTCCGTGACGAAGCCCACCGTTTTGCTAAAAATTACCACTTGAAACTCAGAAAAAACGAATTAATAAAAAAGACTCCCTAGATTTTTTACTAGGGAGCTTTTTTTGTTTCCGCTTAGCGGAACTGATAATCCATGGTCTTTTCGTAATCACCTCCAATTGATACATAAATCCACGTCCACGACGAGGGCCCCGATCATTTCCACCCATTTCAATCTGAAGCATTTCTGTTTTATTAAAAAAGCTCATTTTCCCCTCCTTAAGATGAGGATATCAGAATATAACAAAAATTCAAGAGAAAAGGTTGACTATCATTTTAAATGCTGGTATCATTGATTTTAGTGGATAAGCTTATTCTAAAAATTATTTTGGGAATTTTGGGAATATGGCTGGCAGAAAAGATAATTCCGGGCGTAAAATTTGAGGGAAGCCTACAAATTTTATTAATGACTGGTGCAATTTGGGGGGCTTTGAGCTTCTTTGTTGGGCCTTTGGCCAAAGGAATTGCCCTGCCCTTAAGGATTATTACTCTCGGACTTTTTGGATTTATAATAGATATGGGCCTAGTTTGGCTGGTTGATATTATTTTCCCAGAATTAGTAATCCAAGGACTAATTCCCCTATTTTGGACAACCTTATTGTTGTGGGGGGTGAATAATGTCGTTTCCTTGTTATTTTTAAGAAAATAGTTTAATAAAAAAAATGAAAGATTATTTAATCATCGCACAAATTGTAATTCCCATTCTTTTGATAATTTCTATCTTAATCCAACAAAGAGGAACCGCTTTGGGTTCTGCGTTTGGCGGACAGGGTGGCGGAGGTTTTTATTCTACAAGAAGAGGTATTCAAAAGAAAATATTTATCGCCTCTATAATTTTAGGCACACTCTTTATAGCTGTCTCTTTCTTAAATCTCGTGATTTAAAGACTACTCTATAATATTTTTGTTGAACGTAATTTAATGCGTTATTTTTTTCAATCAAACGAAAATATAGAAAGTGAGCTCCCTCAAAAAACTACTCTTCCAAAAAAATCTTTTAAGGAGAAGTATTTTTGTTGTCTGGGATTTTCTCAATTAAAAAAACTTCCAAAAATAATGAAAAAATGGGAAAAAATAACCCTCGCCATTTCGTTATTTTTGTTTTTATCTTCTGGAATATTTTTATTAAATTCTCTATATCGCCAAAATACAAATTTGGCTCCAGCTTATGGTGGAAAGTATACTGAAGGATCATTGGGCCAACCAAGATATATAAATCCTCTTTACGCATCCACGAACGATGCCGATAGAGATTTGGCAGAACTCATTTTTTCTGGACTTGTAAAATACGATCCCAATGGAAAAATTGTCCCAGATTTAGCAGAAAAATATGAAATCAAAGACAACGGAAAGACTTATGAATTTACACTTAAAGAAAATGTCGTCTGGCATGATGGAAAAGATTTTTCAACCAATGATGTTGCTTTTACAATAAAAACAATCCAAAATTCAGATTATAAAAGCCCACTAAGAGCCAATTGGCTTGGAGTAGATGTTGAGATTGTTTCGGCTCAAATAATTAGATTAAAAATAAAAACTCCGTATAATAGCTTTTTAGAAAATTGCACTGTAAAAATATTGCCAGAACATATTTGGGGGGCAATGCCAGCAGAAAATTCTCCATTAGCATTATATAATTTGCAACCCGTAGGCACTGGCCCATTTAAATTTAAAAGCCTAAAAAAGGACAATCTAGGAAACATAAAAATGTTCTCCCTAGAAGAAAACGCTAGATATTTTGATAAAAAACCTTATTTATCAGAAGTAACCTTTAAATATTTTACAAGCCAAAAAGACGCATTGAATGCGTTAAAAAGAGGCGAAATACAAGGAATAGACTTTTTCATAGCTCAGGAATTGAGCAAGGTAAAAAATAAACCGCTTGATATTTACGAAGTTTCGATGCCGAGATATTTTGCTTTATTTTTTAATCCACAAAAAGCAACTATATTTCAAGACGCAAACGTTAGAAAGGCGATAAATTATGCTATAAACAGACCCGATATTATTGAAAAAATATTGCTGGGCCACGGAAAAGAATTACAATCCCCGATTTTGCCAGACATCTTTGGATTTAATCAACCAACAGAAACTTACAATTACGACGTGCAACAATCTATAATTTTATTAGAAAAATCTAAATATACTGTAATTAACAATGATGGTTTTAGAGAAAAGCTTCTCAAAAAAGCTACAACAACACAATTTAAATCGACTTTAAAAAACGGCTCTACTGGAAGCGAAGTAAAATTGTTGCAACAATGTCTCGCCGTTGAGGTTCCAGATGTTTTTGGAACAGACAGAGATACCGGAACGTTCGGAAAAGAAACAGAAGTAGCTGTAACAAAATTTCAAGAAAAATATGCCAAAGATATTTTAGAGCCATCTGGCTTAAAAGAAGGAACTGGAGAGGTTAGTAAAAACACCCGAGCAAAATTAAACGAAGTTTGCCCTAAAGCCCAAGACGAAATGCAATCGTTAGAGTTCTCTATTTCTACAATAAACCAACCAGAAATGATCGCTGTTGCAAACTATATAAAAGATGCGTTAGCTAAAGACTTAGGAATAAAAGTAAATATACAATTGTACGACAATCCTCAATTAGAAAAAGACATTATAAAACCAAGAAACTACGAAGCTTTGTTGTTTGGAGAGGTTTTAAATCTAACTCCAGATTTATTTTCTTTTTGGCACTCTTCTCAGAAAAAAGATCCGGGATTGAATCTCGCAAATTATGAGAATAAAAAAGTAGATAAGTTGTTAGAAGAAATCCGCCAAATAATAGACGAGTCTGCTAGAAAGGGAAAATACGAAAGCTTGCAAGATATGATAATAGCTGATGCTCCTGTAGTATTTTTGTATGCTCCTGAATATTTATATCCTGTTTCTGACGAAGTAAAAGGGATAGATATAAAAACTATAATTGATCCGTCAAAAAGGTTTTCTGGTATTACAAACTGGTATACAGAAACCAAAAGAGTATGGAAATAAAAAGCACAAAACCAGACGTTAGGCTTCTTTATGATATAGAGAAGGTTGTTTATGATAAAAAATGGTTAAAAACTGCAAAAAACCTAGAGCTTTATTATATGTATAGAGGGGTAAAAAACAAAAAAGATTTAAGGTACGATATAACGGTAATTCCTGGACAAATGCTGGGAAAAGAGTTTTCAAAAACAAAAGGGCACTCTCATAATAAAAAATTTGGGGAAATCTACACCGTATTATCTGGTGAAGCAATTTATTTAATGCAAAGAGTGCAAAAAAATAGAGTAATAGATGTTTATACGGTGAAAGCGAAAAAGGGAGAAAGTGTTGTAGTCCCCGCTTATTATGGACATATAACAATAAACCCATCTAAAAAGACTTTAAAAGAAGCAAATTGGGTATCGAAAGATTGTAAAAATATTTATAGGGATTTTGAAAAACTTAATGGAGCTTGTTATTACTACACCAAGGAGGGCTGGATTAAAAACAAAAAGTATGTTAATATCCCTTCATTGCGCTTTGAAGGGCCTCTAAAAAAATTTCCTAAAAATTTAAATTTCCTCTATGGCAATAATTAAAAAGGTTGTTATCCCCGCAGCTGGCTTGGGAACAAGGTTTTTGCCCCAAACCAAAGCTATTCCAAAGGAGATGTTGCCAATTATTGATAAACCAGTTATTCAATATGTCGTTGAAGAAGCTGTAGCTTCTGGAATCGAAGATGTTGTAATTATAACTGGCTGGCAAAAGAGAGCGATAGAAGATCATTTTGATAGGTCTGTCGAGCTAGAAAGATATTTGGAATCTTGCGGAAAAACTAAAGAATTAAAAGAAATCAAAGAAATAAGTGCTTTGGCTAATTTTGTTTACATAAGACAAAAAGGAGAGGGCTACGGCAATGCCGTTCCTGTTTTAACTGCCAAACCAGTTTTGGACAATCAACCGTTTGCTGTTTTGTGGGGAGACGAATTTATAGCATCTAATCCCCCCCGATTAGAGCAAATGATGAAAGTTTATGAAAAATATGGAGAAGCTGTTATTTCGGCGGTAAAAGTTGAAACAGACGATCAATTATCCAGATACGGAATAGGAGACTTGGAACCTGTAGAAAAAAATATTTTCAAAATTAAAAAAATTGTTGAGAAACCAGGAGCAGAAGCTGCCCCATCTCATTTAGCAACACATGGAGCTTATATTTTGCCACCAGAAATTTTTAACATTATACAAAATCTTAAAACTGGAAAAAATGGAGAATTGTGGCTTGTAGACGCCATAAATGAATTGATAAATACAGGATATCCTGTTTATGCTTGCGAGATAGAAAATGCCAAATATTACGATACTGGAAATAAAATCGAATATCTTAAAACTATTGTTGACTTTGCCATAGAACATCCTGAATTTGGCGAAGAATTCAAAAAATATCTCAAGGGTCTAAACTTTTAATAAAATTTGTAGTTTTTTCCTAACTACCAAAAGCTCTACCGGCGGGTGTGGCGAAACAGAAGACGCGTAGCGTTCAGAGCGCTATGGGAGAAATCCCGTGGAAGTGCAAGTCTTCCCTCCCGCACAAATTTAGGATTTATCTCTCTCTAATAAATCCTTATTTATCTAATTAATTAATTTTAGTATGGCAACTGCGTTTTTTCGCATTTGCCCAAAGCATAGCGACTGCGTCGATATATTCTTCTCGCATTCGCTCGAACAATATGAACAAAAATACAAGTGAAAATCTACGCATTATTCCGCTTGGCGGATTAGGCGAAGTAGGCAGAAATATGATGCTTCTGGAATATGAAGAAAGTATCTTGATTATAGATATGGGTTTTCGTATGCCCGAAGAAGATATGCCTGGAATTGACTTTATCATTCCAAATATTTCTTATCTAAAAGGAAAAGAAAAAAACATTCTAGGAATTGTCTTTACTCACGGTCATTATGACCACATTGGAGCAGTTCCTTATTTGATAGCAAGCCTTGGGAATCCCCCAATGTTTGCATCTCCATTGGCCAAAGGGATTATCTTAAAAAGACAGACCGATTTTACATTACAACCAAAGTTGGATGTTCAAGAGGTAAAAGACGGAGACAGAATTTCTCTCGGGCCATTTACGGTTGAATTTTTTAGACAAAACCATAATATTCCGGACAATCTCGGACTATTTATAACAACTCCTATCGGAAATATTTTACATACTTCTGATTACAAATTTGATGATCATCCAGTAAACGATCTTCCAACAAATTTTGAAAAACTTCGTGAATTTGGAAAAAGAAGAATTTTGTTGTTATTAACAGAATCTACTGGCGCTGAAGAACAAGGACACTCTTTGTCTGAAAAAACTATTCAAGAAAATCTTGGAGAATTGTTTAAATCTGTGCAGGGCAGAATTATTGCAGCAACCTTTTCTTCGTTATTAAATAGAATACAACAACTAATAACGCTTTCTGAGGAACACGGAAGAAGGGTTGTGATTGAGGGCTTTTCGATGAAAACAAATGTTGAGCTCGCAAAAACATTAGGATATTTAAAGGTTAAAAAGGGTACCATAATAAATAGTAAAGAAATCGGAAGTTATCCTGATTCAAAAATAACTATTTTGTGCACTGGAGCTCAGGGAGAAGGAAGGGCTTCATTAATGAGAATAGCCACCAGAGAGCACAGATTCGTTAGATTAAAAAAGGGAGATACGGTTATCTTTTCTTCGTCTGTTATTCCTGGAAACGAAAGAACTGTCCAAATTTTAAAAGATGAAATATTAAGACAAGGATGTACAGTTTTTCACTATAAAATGATGGACATCCATGCAGGAGGTCACGCGCAAAAAGAAGAATTACAACAGATGAACGACATTTTGAAACCACAATTTGTTATGCCAATCCATGGACAATATTCAATGTTGGTGGCAAATAGAGAGGTTGCAAAATCGTCCGGTATTCCAGAGAAAAATGTCATAGTAACAGAAAATGGACACATCGTTGATATAACTGCGAAAAAATTTACTATTGAAAAAAATCTTGTACCAACAAACTATATAATGGTTGACGGACTTGGAGTTGGAGACGTTGGCGAGGTTGTTTTGAGAGACAGACAAACTTTGTCGAAAGACGGAATGTTTGTTATTGTAGCGGTAGTAGACAGACAAACAGGAAAAATTAAAGGCTCTCCAGATATAATATCCAGAGGTTTTGTATATTTAAGAGAAAATAAAACCCTATTATTCGAGACGAGAAAAAAAGTTATCAAAATTGTCAACGAAGCTATAGGATCTGACGGAGCAGTAAATTGGGTTTATGTTAAAGATGAAATCCGGAACAAGGTTGGACAATTTTTGTTCTCAAAAACAGAGAGACGTCCGATGATACTCCCAGTAGTCATCGAGGTATAGAAGAAGAACAAGTTGCCAAAGCCCAAGAAGAAAATATCGGGGTGATATTTCCCGTAGTTATTGAAGTATAAAAATAATCATATTAGAATAAATAAAATATGAGAATTATAAGCGGTGTAAGATCAACTAGCGATCTACATATAGGAAATTATTTAGGTGCAATAAAAAACTGGTTGGATCTCCAAAAAGACAACGAGTGTATATTTTTTATTGCCGATTTACACGCATTAAGTACTCCTTGGGATCCAAAAGAATTACAAAAAAATGTTTTTGAAACTGCTGTAGCCTATCTTTCTGCTGGGCTTGATCCAGAAAAATGCATACTTTTTATACAATCTCACGTCAAAGAACATTCCGAATTAACATGGTTATTAAACAATATAACCCCAATCGGAGAGTTAAACAGAATGACTCAGTTTAAAGATAAATCAAAACAATTTAAAGCAAATATAAATGCTGGACTTTTTGATTACCCCGTTTTAATGGCTGCTGATATTTTGTTATATCAGACCGAAGCGGTTCCTGTTGGCAAAGACCAAGTTCAGCATGTTGAATTAACAAGATCGATTGCCAAAAGATTCAACCAAAAATTTGGAGAGACATTTAAAATTCCCGAGCCATTTGTTCCAAAAATTGGAGAAAAAATAATGTCTTTACAGGAACCAAAAAAGAAGATGTCAAAAACCGATCCAGATCCAACGAGGATAAACTTGTTTGACGAACCAGAACAAATAAGAAAAAAAATAATGTCGGCAGTTACTGATACTGGAAAATCTATAAAATACTCCCCCACAACAAAACCAGGAGTATCAAATCTTTTGACAATATATTCTTTATTTTCAGATAAACCGATCAAAGATATCGAAAAGGAATTTGACGGCAAGGGTTACAGAGACTTCAAAAAGGCATTGGCTGAATTATTAGTAGAAAAGCTTGAGCCATTTCGAAGAAAAAGAAAAGAACTCTTATCCCGAGAAATCTATATAAAAGATATTTTAGAAAAAGGGGCTGGGAGAGCAAGAATTATAGCGAGCGCAACATTGGACGAAGTTAAGAAAAAAATGGGGTTATTATAAATCAAAAAATAACAAAAAAGCCCATAATTTAGGGGTTTTTTGTTGTAATTCCACTGGTAAATCAAGGGTTGACCATTTCGCTTTAAATTGCTACAATATCCCTATAAAGATAGTATTAATAATATGAAACACTACGAATTATCTAGCCTGGTTTCTTCCCAACTATCAGAAGAAGAAATAAAGGCATTTTCAGAAAGGCTTTCTTCTTTGGTTAAATCCGAAGGAGGAGAAGCTATAGAGGCCAAACTTCCCACAAGAAGAAAAATTGGCTATATGATAAAACACGAAAAACAGGCCTGGTTTTCAATAATCAATTTTGATATGGAACCAGAAAAAATTGAAGGATTACAAACTCAATTAAAATCATTACAGGAAATTCTCAGATTTATGCTTGTAAATAGAAAACCAATATCAGAAATATTTGAAGAACAGCCAAGAGAATTTAAACAAAAACCTACAGAAATAAAAGAGCAGAAAGAAGAGAAAAAGGAAGAAGAAACAGAGGAAAAACCAAAAATGAAAGAAGCCAAAAAAGAAAAGGTCGAACTTGAAGAGATTGATAAAAAGCTAGAAGAAATATTAGGAGAAAATTAATAAAGTAATCTCGTTAAATTTATGGATCTCAACAAAGCCTTTCTTATCGGCAGACTAGTAACCGATCCTGAAACAAGATCAACCCCGCAAGGACAATCGGTCTGCACATTCAGGATAGCTACAAATAGGGTCTGGACCAATAAGACCACTAATCAAAAACAAGAAAAAGCAGAATTTCATAATATTGTTTTGTGGAGGAAATTGGCTGAAATAGGCTCTCAATATCTGACCAAGGGAAGTTTGGTTTTTATAGAAGGCAGAATTGAAACAAGAAGTTGGCAAGATGCTTCGGGAACCAAAAAATATAGAACAGAAATTGTAGGAGATTCCTTGCAATTAGGACCAAGAGGATCTGGAGGTTCAGGAGGAGGATTTTCAAACAAAGCTCCACAGCAAGATATGGATACCCCGCCAAAAGATGGAAAAATAAGTCCAGAAGCAATACCAATTATCGAAGAGCAAACAGAAGAAGAAAT
>Ga0172381_10007881_pt1 | contig 10478 bp, 10 predicted proteins | sample Leawel6488metaG_FD_119754 | JGI IMG/M metagenome (GOLD analysis project Ga0172381, IMG submission 119754) | Leachate microbial communities from a municipal landfill in Southern Ontario, Canada - Leachate well 64-88 metaG | ecosystem: Engineered > Solid waste > Landfill > Unclassified | place... | reverse complement strand
ATGCGTCGTTTTTCGAAGCGTGTTTCGGGTGCTGGTCTAATAAAAAAGACTCGCAGTACCCGCTACAACGAGCGACCCAAATCAGCTCTCAAACGCAAAAACGAAGCCCTCAAACGCTTAGAAAAACGAGCCGTCTACGAACGACTAAAGAAGCTCGGCAAAATCAAAGATGCCCCTCGCTATCGCTAATCTCACCAAAAGGCCAGCCCCGAGCGGGCCTTTTGACAAACTCAAAAATAAAATCCTCGGCGTCAAGTACGATTTGAGTCTGGTTTTTTGCGGACCAGCTTTAACCCGCAAATTAAATCAGGAGCGACGAAACAAAGACAAAATCGCTAATATCTTGTCTTTTCCGCTCACTAAAGATTCTGGCGAAATTTTTATTAAATTGCCCGCCAACGACTTTTCGGTTGATTATTTGTTTATCCACGGTCTCTTGCATTTGAAAGGTTTCGCTCATGGTAGTAAAATGGAGGCAGAAGAGAAAAAGTTTTTGTCTTCGTTAAAAAATGGCCAATCGACAAATCATTGCTGGACTAGATGTGGGCACCGCCTGGGTACGCCTAGTCGTTTGCGAGTTTAAAACGGGCGACAACGCGCCGCAAATTTTGGCTTTGGTTAAAAAGCCAACCCGCGGTTTGCGTCGTGGTTATGTTATTAACCAAGAAGAAGCGACTGACTCAATTCGCGAAGTTGTTAACGAGGCTGAACGCAGTTTGAAAACTCGCATTCGCAAAGTTATTTTAGGCTTCGGAGGTGTCTCATTGGATTCGCGAATCACCGAAGGCGGAATTGTCGCAGCCAGACCTGACGCCGAGATTTCGAGCTCAGATGTCACGCGAGTCATCGAGGCCAGTGAACAAAATCTCCCCGATATGGTTAATCGCCACATCCTCCACCGCATTCCTATTTCCTTCAAAATTGACGGCGAGAAAGTGCTCGGTCACCCCGAGGGAATGCAGGGCAATAAACTCGAAGCCCGAACCCTTTTTGTCACCTGTTTAAGCCAACACCTCAAAGACCTCGTTAAGGTGATTGAGGAAGCCGGACTAATTGTTGACGATGTTATCGCCTCACCCCTCGCCGCCAGTCTGGTCGTGATGTCCAAACTCCAAAAGATGGCCGGCAGTGTCTTGGTTAATATTGGTTCGCAGACCACCTCGATCGCCGTGTTCGAAGAAGGGGTGCCTGTCTCAATTCAAGTCTTCCCAATTGGCTCAACCGATATCACTAACGACATCGCGCTCGGCTTTCGCATTTCGATCGAAGAAGCCGAGAAAATAAAACGAGGCGAAGGCGAACCGGTCGGCACCAAAAAGAAATTAGATGAAATTATCGAAGCGCGCTTGTCAGACATTTTTGAATTTATCGAAACGCATTTGAAAAAACTCGGTCGCAACGGTTTATTACCAGCCGGTTTAGTGATTACGGGTGGCGGTTCCAGTATCCCCAATATCGAAGATTTGGCCAAAGATTATTTCCGCTTACCCGCCCACCTCGCCACCTCGGCCATTGCCTCCAATTCTCGTAGTGAGATTCGCGACGACGCTTGGTCGGCTTCGTACGGACTCGATGTTTATTGTCTTGACGATAGTCATGAAGAGTTCTTCGGTTTAAGGCTAATGCATAACACTCGGGGCAAAATCTGGGGCTGGATTAAGGAATTAATGCCTTAGTTTCCGATGACTTGCCCTTTTTGGATGGTTTGTTAAGATAGAAGAAACAAACTAACCATGCCAAAAATAAACCCCGAAATCGAATCATTTGCTCGCATTAAGGTTGTTGGTGTTGGCGGTTCAGGCACCAATGCGGTCACTCACATGGTGGAGCAAAAGGTACAAGGCGTCGAATTTATCGCCCTTAATACCGATGCTCAACATCTTCAAAACTCACGCGCGAGTAAGAAAATTCATATTGGCAAAAATCTGACGCGCGGTTTAGGCACCGGGATGGATCCCGAATTGGGCCGACACGCCGCCGAAGAAAGTTTGGAGGATATCCAAAATGTTTTGAAGGGCGCCGACATGGTTTTCATTTCTTGCGGTTTGGGTGGCGGCACCGGCACGGGCGCCGCCCCCGTCGTCGCCAAAATTGCCAAAGAATTGGGCGCCTTAACGATTGGCGTCGTTACTCGTCCCTTTTATTTCGAAGGCAAACAACGCCAGGCGATTGCCGATAAGGGTATCGAAGAAGTGCGTAAAGAAGTGGATGCGATTATCTCGATTCCCAACGATCGCCTCCTCACCCTGATCAGCCACGACACCACTTGCACCTCCGCCTTCGCCATGTGTGACGAAGTTTTGAAGCAGGCCGTCGAAGGTATCTCTAATACCATTACGATGCCAGGTAAGATTAATGCCGACTTCGCCGACATTCGCACGATTATGCAAAATTCTGGTTCGGCTCTGATGGGCGTGGGTGTGGCCTCGGGCGAGAATCGCGCGGTTGAAGCTGCCAAAATGGCGATTAGTTCTCCCCTCCTCGATGTCTCCATTAACGGTGCTAAGGGCATCCTCTTCACCGTCGCCGGTGGTGATGATGTCACCCTCTTCGAATTGCAAGAGGCCGCCAAGATTATTACCGAAACAATTGATCCAGAAGCTAAGGTAATCTTCGGCACCATTAGAGACGATAAGATGAAGAAGAACGAGGTCAAAATTACCGTTATCGCTTGCGGTTTCTCCAGTGACGGCAAAAGATCACGCGATGATTTCAAGATTATCGAGGCCAGCGAACCCAAAAAAGAAACGCCGGTCGTTAAAGAAGAGCCCAGCAAAATCAAGCCCGAGTCTGACGACAAGAAATCGACTCCCACCGAGCCCGATATCAAAACTCCCGCCAATAATCTCAGCAATCTGACCAAAGACAAAAAAGATGATAATTACGAAGACGATGATTGGTCGTCAATCCCCGCTTTCTTGCGCCGCAGTAAGACCAAGTAAAATTCTAAGTTCTAAGCACGAAATCCGAAACAAATCCCAAATTTTAAATTCCAATCCTTTAAATTGTTTGAGATTTGTGATTTAATGCTTATTATTTGTTTAGAATTTCAGATTTATGTTTTATGATTTGGTGATCATTGGTGGTGGACCGGCTGGCGCGACCGCCGGCATCTACGCCACTCGCAAAAAATTGAAAAGTCTATTGCTCGCCGAAGAGCTCGGGGGGCAATCGGCCGTCTCACCTGAAATCCAAAATTGGATTGGCGAACCCTCCATTAGTGGCGCCGACCTAGCGAAGAAAATTGAGGCTCATTTGCGAACTTACGAGGGCGAAAATCTGGTAATCAAAGATCGAACCCCAGTGGAAGTGGTAACCCAAACCACCAATGGCTTTAGTGTTCGAACTCAAGCTGGCGAAAATTATGAGGCAAAAACGGTCATCATCGCCGCCGGCGGGAGACGACGCCAATTAGAAGTCAAAGGCGCTGATGTTTTCGAACACAAAGGTCTGACCTATTGCGCGTCTTGCGATGGCCCCCTTTTTTGTAACCAAGCCGTCGTCGTGATTGGTGGCGGTAATGCCGGTTTTGGCACCGCTGGCCAACTCCTCGCCTATTGTCAAAGTGTCACCTTGCTCGAAACAGCCCCCACCTTCCGCGCCGAGCAAATTACGATCGATAAACTTTTACAAAATCCCAAATTCCAAGCCATTAAAAATGTGGAGCTACTCGAGATCAAGGGTGATAAATTTGTCAGCGGTCTAATTTATAAAGATAAAAATACCGGTGAGCAAATCGAATTACCCGTCACCGGCATTTTTGTCGAAATTGGTTTCGTCCCCAACACGGAGATGGTCAAAGATTTGGTCAAGCTGGACAATCGAGGGGCGATTGTCGTTAACCATCTGACCCAGCAAAGCTCCGTGCGAGGTATCTGGGCCGCCGGCGATTGCACCGACAATATTTATCATCAAAACAATATCGCTGTCGGCGACGCCGTCGAAGCGGTCGAGGATATCTATCAATCCTTACACGCCCGCTAATTTGATCGCGAAGTAGAGCACCGCCACGCCCAAAACCGTCATGCCAGTGGTTAGACGGGTTGGGTGACCATGATGACTCTCGGGTAAGAGTTCGGAGGCGCCGATGTAAAGAAAGAACCCGCAAAAGATAGCTAAAATTAAGCCGAGCGAAGTTTCGGAGAGCGTGAAAAAGAGAGTCACTAAAACACCCAAGACTGGGGCCACCGCGTCAACCAAAAGCCATTTGAACGCTTCTCTTTTTTTATCAATTAAGCCAGTTTGGCCGTGGCCACTTTTTAAAATTAAACCAACCGTATTAATGCCGTCTGAAAAATCGTGAGTCAACACCGCCACCGCCACAATCGCCCCAATCGCTGAAGAAACTTGAAAGGCGAGGCCAATCGCCACCCCATCAAGAAAACTGTGCACCGCCAAGGTGCCGGCCCCGAGCCAGCCTTTTCGATGGTGATGCTCGTTCTGGCAATCCTCACTATCGACATGAGGATGAAAAAGAATTAAGCGATCCAAAATCAAATAGATAATAAAGCCCAACGCCACCACCGCCGTGACGACGGGCACATCATAACGCCCTTGGCCCAGTTCGATCGCCTCCGGCAACAAATCAAAAAAGGCGACGCCAATCACCGCCCCAGCCGAAAAGCCAAGAATCAAATGCAATTTGTCGCGAAATCGTAAAGCAAATAACCCGCCCAACAAAGTTGAGAAAAAAGTGGCGATGGCAATTAAAATTAACATGTGACCCCACCGGGAGTCGAACCCGGATTACCACCGTGAAAGGGTGATGTCCTAACCATTAGACGATGGGGCCTAACCCGCAAAATATATCATTTTTTTGAAAAATTGCCAAGAAAATGTTAAGATTTGATCTGGCTAAATATAGTCATTTTGGAGGCGTGGCAGAGTGGTTGAACGCGCATGTTTCGAAAACATGTATGCCTGTAAGGGCATCGGGGGTTCGAATCCTCCCGCCTCCGCCAAGTTTGAACCCTCGTATTTACGAGGGTTTTTACATCCCCTTGTGCCGATTTCTTAAAAATGATAAACTATAGGTAATTATAATTTAAAAATATGAGTGAAGAATTATTGCAAAAATCTTTAAATAATGGTGGTTTGGTTTTGGGTCCATTTGAGTATTATAATTTAGGTAGTACTACTCTTAATGATCTTAAAAAATATAAAATTATACCGGCCAAAAATTATGATTCTTATGGTTTAAGAAAACCTGACGGACTTTTGGTAGACAGAAGAAATAAAAAGAAACTAAGTGTCATCTTGGCAATAGAGTGGAAAAGGGGCGAAAAATTTATAAATGAAAAAGACAAAATCGATGCCGTTGAACAATGTAATGATATTGCGCAAGAAATAGGAGCAAAAATTGGTTTGGCAACTGATGGGCAAGATTTTATTTGGTTTAATCCGAACAATAAAAATAAAGATAATGAATATAAAGATCGCACAACTGGAAAGATCAGAAGTTATAATTTAATAGTTAATGAAAATAATACGCTATTAAAAAATGATTTTATTGTGGATCAAAAAAATGACGAGGAAAATTTTGATAATTTAAAAGTAAAAACTCAAGAAACGATAAAGTTAATTCAAAAAATTCTAACTTTTATTGATAGCCAGCATTCAAAAATGGAAAAGGGGCAAGCAATAAATCCGACTACACTTGCTGGTCAAATTTGGCAAGATGTTTGGTCTATAGCTGGCGCAACACCAGAAAAATGTTTATATACATTTGTCGAATTATTCATTTTTAAATATCTAAGCGATTTAGGTATTTTACAGGAGGATGATAAGGGTAATAAAGTAAATTTTGATTATATCTTTAGCCTTGATCCCGACAAAGCATTTCGCAATTATACTGACAATGTTAGACCTTATTTAAAGGTTATGTTTCCAGCAAGTGAAGATGACCAAACGACAATCATAAACGGAACTGTTCTAAATCCAAATGTTGATGAACATAGGCTTGTTTTTTATAAAATTTTAAGCAAATTTAAAAAGTTCGGACCTTTAAAAAATATAGATCCAGGTTTCAAATCGCAAGTTTTTGAAGCTTTTATGAAGCGAAGTATTAGTCAAAAAAAATGGGGACAATTTTTTACTCCTCGTAATATAGTTGACGCAATAATAAGTATTTCTGATATTGATAAATTACCCGTCGGATCAAAAATTTGCGATCCCGCTTGTGGCGTTGGTGGGTTTATTTTAGAACCAATAAAAGTAAAAGAGGAACGAGAAGATGGGTTAAATTTTTATTATAAAATTGAAGGTAAGGAAATCAAACCGAGGTATGAGTTTTTTGGATTTGATAAAGGGTTTGAACGAGAGGAGCAATTAACTATTATACTTGCCAAGGCTAATATGTTGATTTTTGTTTCTGACCTTTTGAAACAAAATCCAAGTTTATCAAAAGAATTTTCTACCTTATTTAACAGCACCTTCAAGCTTTTTCATAAATCAATATTAGGGTCATTATCCAAAATAAACAAAAATTATTACGATCTTATTCTTACTAATCCGCCATATGTTATCCCGGGCAGTAGTAACTACAAGGAAGCTATAAAAAATAATCCTGAACTTAGTGAATTTTATAAAATAAACGCAACAGGATTAGAGGGCCTATTTATCGAATGGATAGTGCGAAGCATAAAACCAAATGCGAAAGCTTTTATAATCATTCCGGATGGAATTTTAAATAGATTGAGCGATGCAAAATTAAGGAATTTTATTCAGGAGGAATGCTTTATTGATGGAATAATATCTTTACCACAAGACGCTTTTTATACTACATCGAAAAAAACCTACATTTTAGCACTAACAAGGAAAAATTTTAAAACAGATATACAAAAAAATCCAATCCTTGCTTATATAGTGAGTAGTATAGGCGAAACATTAGATATAAATAGATTCTCTACGCCTGAAAACAATGATTTGCCAGATATGGTAAACCAATTTAATCAGTTTAAGGGGTCAAAAAATTCTTTTGTTCCGCAAAATAAGAGATGCAAAACATTACCTTTTGAAAAATTTAATAACGCAGAACATTGGGTAATAGACAGGTTCTGGAGCAATGAGGAGTTAATAGCTTTGGGAGTAAAAGAAGAGATTAAAAATTTTTCCGTTGATGATTATGTAAGTCTTATTCAACAAACGGAAATATCTATTGGAAAATTAAAAAATGATTTATTAGATTTGAGTTATGAACTTGAAAAAAGTAATAAAGATGAACAAACGATACAAAGAAATATTGGCGGCAATGACGGTTTATTTAAAATTGAAAAAGGCAAGTCAGAATATACAAAATCATACATAAATAACAATAAGGGAGAATATCCAGTTTATTCCTCAAAAACTACAGAGGACGGAATTATTGGAAATATTGATCATTATGATTATGAAACGGAGTGTTTAACATGGACAACAGATGGTACTTATGTCGGCACCGTTTATTATCGTAATGGAAAATTTAGTATGACAACCCACTGTGGGGCTTTAATACCTAAAGTAGACAATATTCATTTACCATATTTTCTCTATATTTTGAATCGTGATTTAAGCAAATATTATGCTGGCGAGGGAAGTAATAGAAGAATAACTGTTAATATAATTCAAGACGTAAGCGTGCCTATTCCAATTAAAAAAGACGGGAGTTTTGATATTAATAAACAAATTGAGATAGCGGAGAAATACAAGAAATTAGAGGATATTAAAACTAAATTAAAAGAGGAAATGCAAATATTATCAGAAGTAAAAATTAGTTTTGATTAATAAATCGAAGTAATCTACCTCATTTTTACCTTTAATCGACTTTGGTTATCGTGACCGCTAGGAATTTTTCGTCGTTTTAGTTTATAATAAGAGCATGAGGAAATTGAAATTAATTATCTCGCTCGCCATACCTTTATCGGTAGGTTTTATTGGTTCACTTTTTACCAATCCGGCGATTAAGGATGGTTGGTATGAGACCTTAAAAAAGCCAGCCTTAGTCCCGCCCAGTTGGGTCTTCCCCGTCGTCTGGACGATTCTCTTTATCCTGATGGGTCTGGCGCTCTATCTCGTCTGGCAAAAATCCGGCAAAAAAATTAGGGCACAAGATAAACATTTAGCTTTTCTTTTGTTCGCCGGCCAATTACTCTTAAACATTTGGTGGTCAATCCTCTTCTTCTATGTCCAACGCCCCTCTTGGGCTTTGCTGGAAATTGTCCCACTGTGGTTAGCGATTTTGGCAACCATCTTTGTCTTCGAAAAAATCGACCGTCGCGCCGGCTGGCTCTTGTGGCCATATCTCCTTTGGGTCAGTTTCGCCGTCTATCTCAACAACGCGATTGCTTTGGGGTAATTTATTTATTTGCGAAAAGCCTTAAAATCTGGTAAATTCTAAGAGTTAGTTTTCAAAATTACGGGCGGTTAGCTCAGTTGGTAGAGCGCCACATTGACGTTGTGGATGTCACAGGTTCGACTCCTGTATCGCCCACCAAAAACATTGACCTTGTTTTTGAACCCTATTTTCCCCTTATTTTAAGCCATATTTTGATAGCAGGGGCGATTTCAACGAAAAATACTTGACAAATTTTATTGGTATGCTAAGATAATAGAGTATCCGCGTGTCGTTGCCTTGAGGCCGGCCACCCATGAAATCGGGCCCCTCTAGGACCCGACGGGACAGCGACAGTTCTTTTCACCAGGCTTGCTTCCATCGGGCATCGCCCGAGGTTGAGAGCAAGCAACCCATCTTCTCCAATGGGAAGTTAGGAGATAGTTCCTGTTGAGGCGGGAACGAAAAATGGGGATAGTTATAAGTCGTCGGTGATTTATCGACGGTCGGCATCTTCCTGGAAGCTAGTGACTCTTGAATCACTAGCAAGTCCGACGCTCTTGGGGCGCTTGCAGTAGCCCAAGACATCAGGGGTATCCTGTGTGAGTTCGGCCGAACTCACACTACCGCTTCAAGTAAGCGGGAAAAGATTTCCCCCATCAGATCAAGGGTCACCTCACATGGGGTGGCCCCTTCTTTTTTTGTTTAAAAATTTCATTTGTAATTTGACCCAATTTGTTTTATATTATCTTGGCTAGATTATGAAAATACTTGCCATTGAAACGAGTTGCGACGATACGGCAATTAGTATTGTCGAAGTCAAAGACTCCGATAAGGGGTTGATTTTTTCGGCCCAAGGCCGACCCACCTTGAGCGGGAAGGTGTTAGCGCACAATATCTCATCCCAAATCAAGATTCATCAAAAATGGGGCGGAGTGGTACCGAACTTAGCCAAAAGGGAACATGGTAAGAATCTGGTGCCGATTTTGATTAAATCACTTGAAGAAGCTGGATTTTCGACCGCTTCAAAATCCAAAATTTTAGCTTCTTCGAAGTCGGACTTAGCCCCCGCTTCGCCAAGGCTTCGAGGGGCAAGTACGCGAAATACAACTTCAGACCACAGAAGTCAAAATTTAGAAAAGAAACTAGAAAAAATCTTAGAAAGAGAGCCGGAGTTAAAAAAGCAATTTTTAGCAATTATCCCGACTTTAAAAATTCCTAAAATCGACGCCGTCGCCGTCACCAAGGGGCCCGGGTTAGAACCAGCGCTCTGGGTCGGAATTAATTTTGCCAAAGCGCTGGCTCTGATTTGGGATTTACCACTTTATCCAGTGAACCATTTAGAGGGGCACGTGCTCGCGGTGCTCGCCAATCCGAAATCCGAAATCCGAAATCCTAAACTTAAAGGCAAAAACAAAAAAAACACCCCTTCGTCAAGCAAGACTAAAAACTCCCTGTTCCCCGTCATTTCGCTAATTGTGAGTGGTGGGCACACGGAATTGGTGTTATCGAAAGATTGGCTGAAATATAAAATCATTGGTCGCACGCGCGATGATGCGGTGGGCGAAGCGTTTGATAAAGTCGCGCGGATTCTCGGCTTGCACTACCCAGGCGGACCAGAAATTTCAAAATTAGCAGAAAAATTTAGCACTGAGAGGCCTCGCCTCTCAGTTAGCCCTCATTCCCCACTGAGAGGCGAGGCCTCTCAGTTCACCAAGTTACCGCGCCCAATGCTCCACTCTGGTGATTTTGATTTTTCTTTTTCGGGTTTAAAAACGGCCGTGCTATATCTGGTACAAAAATTAAAACAAGAAAATAAATTTGATGAAAAAATCAAGGCCGAAATCGCCTACGACTTTCAACAGGCCACCATCGAGGTGCTGGTGGCAAAAACTTTGTCCGCCAGCCAAAAATTTAAGGCCCAAACCATTATCGCCGGCGGAGGGGTGATTGCCAACACCGCTCTGCGCGAAGCTCTAGCCCAAATGGCGAGCAAAAATAATTTAAAATTATTAATCCCCGAACTCGCCTATTCCACTGACAATGCCACGATGATCGCCCTCGCCGCCGGTCTCCGCCTCCTCGCCGGTCAACAAAAAACCTCCAATACCTTCAAAGCCGACGGCAACCTAAACTTAAAATAACTCACTAACTATTTCCCGACGATCGT
>Ga0172381_10007878_pt1 | contig 10480 bp, 6 predicted proteins | sample Leawel6488metaG_FD_119754 | JGI IMG/M metagenome (GOLD analysis project Ga0172381, IMG submission 119754) | Leachate microbial communities from a municipal landfill in Southern Ontario, Canada - Leachate well 64-88 metaG | ecosystem: Engineered > Solid waste > Landfill > Unclassified | place... | reverse complement strand
TGCTTTCCACTAACGGCCCAGTATGTGCCACTGTCTTTATATATAATATAATCGGCTTCACTGGTAACGCTGGCTGCAGCCTTGCCGCAATTACAGGTAAAGCAGGTGAAAAGGAAAGAGACCGCACTCAGAATAATTAAGCCTGTTTTAGCTCCACATTTTATTCTCATAGCTATGCTCCTTTGTATGTTTTCTCTTCTTTTTGTCAACCCAATGTTAACATCTACGCTAGTATATCGACATAAAATGTCTATACCTCTGTCAACTTACACTACGCATCAACGCTGGAAACAGCTATTGGGAACAAGCTTTCTTTGCCAACTCACATGGCCATCGACAAAGAGAATATTTGCACCATCTGCATGCCTGTAGCTAATGCCGTTTCTAGCCACATCAGCCTTTGTCGCTACTGCGCCTGATGCTCCCCATGATGCAACATAATAACCATCAACAACCATTAATGAAGTTACAGGATGTGATATATCCACTAGGGTATACGGGACGTAGACTGAAGCGCTTGATAGCGAGTTATTTTTCAGATGCCATCCCATCGAATATACGGGGCCTTTATTACCGCTAACACCGTTCTCTGCATAACTCTCTGACGGACAACGATAAAGACTGGCGGCATTACCATTATAATCAGAAGATTTGGTTATTTTATTTACGTAAGGAGAGACAACTTCCCACCAGTTACTGCCGAAGTTACCCCACATAAGCGGCAAGGATTCATCATAATCCTGAGCATACATATTTATAGCTAATCCAATTTGCTTCAAATTGCTTTGGCAAGTAGCCTTCCTGGCACTCTCTCTTGCCTTGCCAAATACAGGAAAAAGTATACCTGCCAACAGAGCAATAATAGCGATAACTACCAATAGTTCAATAAGTGTGAAGCCCCTTGCCTGTTTTGTGCCTACCCTTCGTGCGTTTAACATATTATCCCCTCCTCGTAATATTTATATTCTATTTTTCATAATTCCAGTACACTTGTTTTTACTCTGCCGCTGGATTCTCTTGCAATAAGTTTTGTATCCAGGACAATATTGACCGGCGTCCGTATCTCTCCCCTGGCAAGCCCTATGGCCTTTTCCACACCTCTCTTTCCCAGCTCCCAGATAGATTGTGCCACAGTAGTCAGCTTGGGGCTCATATGCGAGGCCAGATAGAAATCGTCGAAGGCCACCAGGGAGATATCCTCCGGAATGGACATTCCCGCGCCCTCTATCGCCTCTTTGGCACCTATAGCTAAGCTTGAGCCGGGTGCAAAAACGGCCGTCGGCTTACCTGTCTTCAGAATCTCCGCCGTTTTCTCTGCAGCCGCTTTTTGCCAGCAGGTATTATCGGATTCCTTGATAATTCTGACCAGATCCCCATCGAAGGGAAGCCCATGCTCCTTAAGCGCCCGGCTGTAACCGTCGTATCTCTCCTGAGAATCAAGACCCTGTGCGGTTACCACCAGACCGATTCTCCGGTGTCCCAGAGAGAAGAGATGCTCCATCACCTGCATAGAACCTTGAACATTATCAGTAGCAATATAATTGAAGTTGTTGCCTACGGCCGCTGAGATGGAGAGACAAGGAGTTTTCTGCTTCTCTATCTCATAAATGAGAGGAATATCTTCTTTCCCGGGTATCAGAAAGAGAACAACATCCAGATTCTCAATACCTGAAAAGTGACCGGTATTCCCCAAATCCTGCGCGTTGGGCAGGAAGAGCAGCGTAGCTCCCTTCCTCAACGCCCCCTCGCGGATACCGCTGACAAGCTCTGCCTGAAAGAAGTCGGGGAAGGAGCCGTTCTGAATCGGGAACAGCGGCGACAGAACTCCTATCCTGGTGCTTACGACAGGCTTTTCCAAAGTAAGAAACGAACCCCGTTTAGGGCTTCTGCTGATCAAACCCTCTCTGGATAGCTCGGACAGCGCCATCCGCACCGTCCCTCTACTCAGATTACAAATCCTGGCCAGATCGGTCTCAGGAGGAAGCCTGTCGCCATCCTTCAACTCGCCCCTATCGATCAATTGAAGAATGTTCTGCTTCACCTGCAAGTAAAGCGGTGCTGATCGGCTTATATCTATATTCATGTTATTGTTCATTCCCATATTGTATATACTAATGTTTGCTGCACATATTGTCAAGTGCTAATTTATGCACCGGCCTGCGCCACGGGTACGCCACGGGCGTAAACCCCTACTTCTCCTGCGGGACAATAATACCCCGCATGATGACGTTCTGGCTAAGGATGAAGACGATCAGCGTCGGCACCGCCGCCACTATCAGGGCGGCAAAGGTGACGGACATATGGGAGGTCTGCTGCAGCTTGAACAGCCAGACCATCAGCGTCCACATGCTCTGATCCTGGCAGACGGTAAAGGCGTACATGAAGGCCCCGTAGGCGGCCGTAAAGGATCCCAGGGCCAGCACTGCCAGAATGGGCTTGGACAGGGTCATGGTTATCTTCCAGAACATGGTCCACTCATTGGCTCCGTCTATCATGGCGGCTTCATACAGCTCCCGCGGCAGGCTGTCGAAGAAGCCTTTGAGCAGGAAGATGCCGTAACCGTTGGCCATACCGGGCAGCACCAGAGCCCAGAAGGTATTGAGCAAGTGCAACTGCTTTAAGAGCAGGAAGTTGGGGATCATGGTCACGGCGGCCGGGAAGGCCATGGTGGCCATCATGAAGAGCAGTATTTTAAACGTAGACGGCAGGTTGTAGCGGCTCAGGGCATAGGCGGATACGGGATTGATGGTCAGGGTCAACCCCATGGCCAGCAGCACGTAGATGGCGGTATTCATAATACCTTTGCCCTGCAGCAGGATATAGCTCAGCACCATCTTGTAGTTGCGGCTGATGAACTCCCAGCGGATGTCATGGTGATGCTTCCTGATGACGGCCCAGTCATACTCCTGGGCCGGTATGCCTATCTCCTCGATGCTCCCGTAGCCGGTGCCCAGGGCCCGGTTGATCTCCTGAATACTGCCGTACTTCCGCTGCAGGTGCTGCCGGAAGAGGATATCGGGACCGGTAAAACGCAGATATTCGGGGGCTACGCTCATGACGAACTGGTCGTAATCTACGCTTTGGGCTCCAGAGGTGCCTCTCTCTGCCTCTGCCGGCAGGGCTACCTGCTCAAAACTGCGGTAGCGGCTCCCGTAGGCTTTGTTGAGTTTGGCTATATTGCCCTCATATTTGCGCCTGAGCATATCCCGGTAGTATCCCCGGGCAACGGGCATGACCTCTACATAGATGCGGTTGAGACCGCTTCTGGCAAACTCTATCCAGTCGTTGCGCTGTGGACCGGCGGCAGCCGGGACTGCCTCCGGCAGGGGAATCCGGCCGTAGCTTTTATAGGCGGTATGGTGTCCTTTGTTATAGCTGTCCACCAGGGTGCCGTACTTCAGGGATAGAAAGCCGTAGCGGTAGATGTTCTCTACGGAGGTATACATGCGATCCTTCACGTCCTGCTGTCGCTTGAAATCGGTATAGGCCTGGTAGGCGGGGCTGTACTCCGGCACATAGCTCTTTTCGAAGAAACGCTCCATGGGAGGAACAATGTAGAACCAGGCGATGGCGGTGGAATTGAAGGCTCTGTTGTAGGCTGTCAGGTCTCCCTTGAAGCGCTCTGATAGTTGCTCGATAAACTTTCTCTGCATCAGGGGCATAAAGCCGGTGTTTGTCACCTGCCCCAGACGGTAGTAACTGACGGGCAGATCGTTATCTTTGATGAACTGCTCCCATTCCTGCACCAGCTTGTCGTGTGGAGCGCCGGGAGGGGTGATATCGGTAAAGTTCATGACTCCGGCTCCGGTGGTGCTGTTGTAAAGCAGGATATTGCCGTCATACCGGGCTTCGGCATATTTCTTCAGCAGCATGCCTTCATCATAGAAATAGGCGGGCACTACGTCGAAGTCGGTGGAATCAACTACGCTTTTGAAGGAGCCGCTGACCATGACCAGGAAGGGGTAGACCATGGTTATCGCTCCTACCGTCAACACCAGGTAAATAAAGAAGACCTGGGCTTTGAGCCACCGCGAACCTTTTCTGATCTGGCTGATAATAGGCATCTTACGCACTCCCCCCTGCTTTGAAGGTCATATTGGACAGCCGCTTCATCTGGTAGGCGGTGAAGCCTAACAATACCAGGCTCATCAGCCAGCCGATGGCGGCGGCCCGTCCGAATTTCAGATAGAGGAAGGCGTTGTAGAAGACTTCCAGTCCCACTACATGTGTAGCGTAATTGGGCCCGCCTCCGGTCATGACCAGCACGAAGTCGCTGGAGTTGAAGGCGGCGATGAAGGCGCCTATCAGGTTGATCAGGATCAGGGGTTTGATCATGGGCAGGGTGATGTTCCACACTTTCCTCATCGTCCCGGCTCCATCCAGATCGGCAGCTTCATACAGCTCTTCGGGCACGCTCTTTAACGCTGCCAGGTAGATCAGACAGCCTGGGCCCATACCGGCCCAGACGGTGGGTATGATGATGCACAGCATGGCCAGGTGGGGATTCTGCAGCCAAGCCTGGGGGGTTATGCCGAAGATTGAGACTACCTTATTCAGCAGACCTGCAGCGGACGGATCGTAGAAGCTCTTCCACATGAACATGACCACGATACTGGAGATGACGGCGGGCAGATAGAAGAGCACTCTGTAAAACACTTTAAGTCTCGGCACCTCGCTCAGGAAGAGAGCCAGGATGACGGGGGCGAAGAACCCCAGCAGCAGCCACAGCCCGGCATAATAGAAGGTGTTGAGCATGGTCTTCCAGAAGAAGGGGTCAAAGAGCACATCGGCGAAGTTGTTCAGCCAGATAAGCTCTGAGCCGCCCATGATGCGGTAGTCGTAGAAGGCGATGGCGGCGCCGCGCAGCAGGGGGATGTAGTGCCAGATGAAGATGGCCACGGCTGCGGGTATCAGCAGCACATACGCCAGCCAGTATTTCCTGAAGCCCCACTTGACCTTGCTCTCCAGATCGGAGGGGGTAAAGACTTTCATCAGATAGCGGAAGACCAGGATAAAGGCAGTGAGAATGAACAGGGCTACGATAAAGGCTACTATCTGCCGGGTTTTCATAATATCAGGGGGCACATAGCCCAGCATCATCTGTTCGGTCTTGCCCAGGCTGCCCTTGAACAACCGGTCTATCCTCTGCATGGCTTTGTCGCGGGGCATATTGCCTACGTTATCGGCCAGCATCTGCTGGATGGGACGGTCCAGCATGGAGTAGACGACATCGCAGTTCTTGCCGTAGGGCTCGGGGTTGCCGTACTTCAGAGCGCCGTTCAGCGTTTCCTCCCAACCTTTGGGCACGTACTTCAGATACTCGGTATAGCCAAACTGGCGCAGGTAAGCCGGGTTGACGAAGCCGCCGTAGCCGTTCTCCACATAGATGCGGGTGCGAATCTGCCTGGCTTCGGGGCCGTCCCAGAACCACATGAACTTGAAGGCGGCATCTTTTACTTTGGGGTCTTTGATGCCGGCATACATGCCCATCATGGTGGAGTTCAATTCGCTGCCGCGATGCCCCTTATCGTCTCCGGGCAAAGGGGCGATGCCGGTAACGTAAGGGTTGAGATTGGCGACCATCTTATCATTCAGATAGCCTAAGTACATGGCGATCTCGCCGCGGGTGATTTTGTTAACCAGATCCTTGTCACTGTAGACACAACTTTTGATCTGCTTGCCGTTCTTGCTGAAATTGCCCTGCGCCAACTGGGCAAAGAAGTAAGCCGACCGCGCGGCGGCATCGCTGTTATACGTCAGGTGCCAGTTGCCGTCTTTGTCCTCCTCCATGACGTTGCCTCCGGCTGAGGCCAGAAACTGATACCACACCCAGGATACGGCCTTATCCAGAGTAAATCCCATGCCGTAAATGCCTTTGTCGGTATCGGTCAGTTTGCGGGCATAGGCCAGCAGTTCCTGCCAGTTACGCGGCGGCCGGTCTGGATCGAGTCCGGCGTTCATGAAGAGATCCTTGCGATAGAAGAGGGCCATGGCCACATTGCCGTAGGGCACTGCATACCAGTGCCTCTTGCCGTCCGGGCCGCGACGGTAGGCTACCTTCCTGACGCCGGGAATATAGCGGTCTTTTATCTCCGACGGCGGCAGCTTGGCGATGAAACTATCCAACGGCTGGATAATACCCTGGCTGATGAAGCTTTCGCTCTTGCGCATATTGACGTAGACCACATCGGGAGAGGTGCCTCCGGCCACGGCCATCAGGGGCGCCGTATCCATATCCAGGTAGACGCCGGTAAAGGGGGTGATGTCTATATCCGGATACTTGTTCTTGAAGGCACTCAGCACGGCCCGGTCGGCCTTGGCCACGATATCCGTGGAGGTGGCGTCCACGCTGTTGAATACTTTGAGCTTGACGCGCTGGCTTTCGGCGGTTGCCGGCCTGACGAACGGCAACAGACAGAATATGGATACCAGGAACAGAAGACAGACAGAGCAGCACCGCAAGGCAGCCGGATGATAATCCGGCACTATTTGTCTCAACTTATATACCCTCCCCAATTCACACATCAGCGAGCTTAACTATAAACAAGTGCCGTTGAAACGCTCCGGCCCATGATAAAACTATGTATAGCTTATACTAATTACCCGCGTAAGGGCTGTCAAGAGTCAATTTACAGGATTGATAAGCGTCGTCGTCCCAGCCGCTTATTCACAACCATGATGTATACGGTTGTAAGTAAATGTTCGGATTTCATCGACAGACACCGTCCCGGACACCCCCAGCCGCCGCTCTTCCCCGGGCATCAGATCGAAACAGTTATCATCAAAGACGACCCTGGGGTCCGGATGGAAGAGATAGACGCCCTTGGCAAAGATATCGCTGCCGACGGTCAGGGTAGTATCGCCGGCCCGGCGCAGATCAAGCTTGGGATGAGGCAGATGCATGTGCTTGGGGCGAGAGAGGGTATAGCTGTTCCGCGTGCTCCGGCCGTCGTCCCAGACAAGCCTGAACTCGGCTATGCTGTCTAAACGCCGCTGTTCGTACCCGGGTATTTCTATCTCTCCCGGACCTGTCGCCCCTCTGCCGTCCAGGACTACGGGATAGGCCCGGCTGTCCAGCACCTCGCCGTCGATACGGATGATGCGCATCTCCACCTGCCCGCGCTTGGGTCCGTCCCGCTCGGAGACGACACAGAGTTCTCCCCGGGCATCCGTTCCCGGCGCATAATCGATGGAACTCTTCGGCAAAAAACAGACCATATCGGGGGCGAAGGCCCTTTTCATGTAGTAATGACAGGCCTTGGGGATCAGGTTGTAATCCACAGCGGACCAGGAGACGGCGGGCCAGCAATCATTTAGCTGCCAGATCAGCAGACCGGCACAATCATAGGCCTGTGACCTCCAGGTCTCTACGGCATGCTTCAGATACTCGGCCTGGGCCAGGTTGGAGAGGATGACCGCTCTGCCGAAATCCTCGCTGATCCTGAAGAGGGCTCCGGTGAACCTGAGCAGTCTCTCGTTCTTGGCCGGGCTCTCGAAGTGGTTTCTGGTATCGAAGACGAAGGATTGGATATGCCGGTCCTGCGGCTCGCCGATGGTCAGGGCGGTTCTTAGATCGGGCAGGGACTGAATGCCGGTCTCGCTGACGAAGCTGGGCCGGTAGGCGTAGTAGCCGGTGTAATCCAGGGTATTGGTATGCAGATCCCAGATATGACAATCGCCGTATCTTTCGTCGTTGGCTTTGATGCCAGGCTCGCCGGAGTACGGCGAGCCGTTCCAGTAGAGACGGTCGGGATCCAGCCGGGATACTGTGTCCGGGAAGAGCTTGTCATATATGGCTGTGCCGTAGAAGTGCTCGTGCCTTTCACGCCAGCCCCAATCTTCGTAACCCCAATGGCATTCGTTCTCGCCGCACCACATTACCAGGGAGGTGTAGTTGCGCAGGCGTTTGATATTATACTCAAGCTCTTCTTCCACCAGTTTCATGAAACGGGGATCGGTATCGGGATAGGAGGAACAGGCAAAGCAGCCGTCCTGCCAGACCATGATGCCTCGCTCGTCGCACATTTTGTAGAACTCGTCGTCTTCGTAGTAGCCCCCGCCCCAGACTCTCAGCATGTTGGCGTTGCCGTCTTTGGCCAGGTCAAGGTTGCCTCTGTAAAGATCGTAGTATCCCCTGGGTATGGAGCTGTCCACGGGTATCCAGTTGTAGCCGCGGCAGAATATCTCTTTGCCGTTTATTTTGAACAGGAAGCGGTTTCCTTTGCCGTCGGAGCGGGCGTCCCTGATCAGTTCCACAGTTCTGAAGCCTGTTCTGTGGCTTCGTCCGTCCAGGATGCCGTTGTCACCCTTCAGCGTTATCTCCATATCGTAAAGATACGGTTCTCCTTCGCCGTTGGGATACCAGAGCCGGGCGTCTTTCACTTTGAAGGGAAGCTCCGCCGTGCCGTTGCAGACGACGGCGGAGTATTCCTCTCCGGCTATGCTCAACACGACCTGTTTGCCGTCCGCATCGCCGGTAGTCTCCACGATTACGGTACCGGATACATCTCTGCCGTTAACGGCAGAGCGAACATGAAAGTCCCTTATGACCGCCTCATCGAAAGCTTCCAGGTAAACGGGACGGTAGATGCCGCTGACGGGCATCTGCGGCCCCCAATCCCAGAAGAAGGAGTAGGCGGGTTTCCTTATGAATGCAAAGTGATAACCCAGGTGCGGGGGAGTGAACTCTACTTCGAAAGCTGCCTTTCTCCTTTCCGCTTCCAGCACCGGGGAGCGGAAGATAAGACAGAGTTCGTTGATACCGCTATTCAACTTACCGGCTACGTCGAACCTGTGGCCGATGTAGGCGTTCTCCACTGTGGCCGGCTTTTGGTCGTTGAGGAAGATATCGCAGACTGTGTCCAGGCCGTCGAAGCAGAGATATGCGTATCTGCATCCGGCGGCTTCTCCACCCTGGAACACGGTTCTGTAGATGAAGTCCTGATACTTATACGGCGCAAACGAGGCCTCATACGAGGCTGAGGTCTCCCGCTCCATCAGTCCGGCTGCCTGCAGATCGGTCAGGTTGGTGCCCGGCACTGTGGCCGGAAGGAAGGACAGGCCGTTGCAATCGGCCGGATGATTGATTTCACCATGCCCGGCAAAGGAGAACTCCCAACCGGTATGAACGATGCTTCCGGTAATCGGCATAGGCTATCTATCCTCCCTACAAGGATTAAATGGAGCGCTCTATAATGCCCCCGCCCAGAACAGTGTCACCGTGATAGAAGACGGCCGATTGTCCCGGGGTGACGGCACGCTGCGGCTGATCGAAAGTTACCAGCACCCGCCCGCCTTCCACAGGCTGGATCACCGCCGGAGCTGCCTGCATGCGATAACGCAGGGCTACCTCTGCTTCCCGGCGGTCATCAAGGCCGGGCAGCGCCACCCAATTCATCTCCGCTACCGTCAGACGATGGCGAAAAAGCTCTTCCTCATAACCGATCACCACACGATTGCTTTCGGCATCGATATCCACCACGTAAAGCGGCCGGTCCGAGGCGATACCCAGTCCCCGTCTCTGGCCAACAGTATAATGAATTATACCCCGATGCCGGCCCAGTATCTTACCCGCCGTATCCACAATGTCTCCGGAAATGACGGCAGCCGGGTTTCTCTGAGCTACAAAGGCGGCGTAATCGTTGTCCGGCACAAAGCAGATCTCCTGGCTCTCAGCCTTGGAGGCTACGGGCAGACCGTAATACGCGGCCAGTTCCCGCGTCCGCTCCTTGGTCAGGCCGCCCAGCGGCATCAGGGTGCGGGCAAGCTGCTCCTGGGTCATGGCGTAGAGGAAATAAGACTGGTCCTTACGCTCGTCCAGGCCGCGCCTGATAACGTGCCTGGACCGGGCGTGATCGAACTCCAGGCGGGCATAGTGACCGGTAGCCAGATAATCGGCGCCTATCTCCTCCGACCGGCGCAGCAGGGCCTCGAATTTGACCTTTTGATTGCACCTGATGCAAGGGTTTGGGGTGCGCCCCTGTCCATACTCGCAGCAGAAGTTGCCGATAACTTCAGCGGCGAATATATCCCTGAAATTGAGCAGATAGTGCGGAATGCCCAGGCGTGCCGCCACCCGGCGAGCGTCCTCGACGGCCGACAGCGAACAGCAGGCGGCCGTATCGCCCGGGCGCTCGTATTCCTCGGCTCTGGGCCAGAGTTGCATGGTGACGCCGATGACCTCATAGCCCTGCTCAAGCAGCAGGGCGGCGGCCACGGATGAATCCACCCCTCCGCTCATGGCTATGGCTACTCTGGGCTTGGGAGCGCTCATTTGGTGACGGCGGCCAGCCTGTCCCGCAGGCCTTCGATCTCCTCCACCGAGGACAGAACGGCCAGGCGGAGCCGGAACTTTCTGCTCTCCCCGGCCTCAAGTGTCTGAAGGCGTCCTGCCGCCCGCTCTGCGGCACGGCCCGTAACCCAGCAATTGGCCGGCTCCAGTCCCATAACGTAGGTGCCTTGGCCGCACATGCGCCACTGC
>Ga0172381_10007877_pt1 | contig 10483 bp, 12 predicted proteins | sample Leawel6488metaG_FD_119754 | JGI IMG/M metagenome (GOLD analysis project Ga0172381, IMG submission 119754) | Leachate microbial communities from a municipal landfill in Southern Ontario, Canada - Leachate well 64-88 metaG | ecosystem: Engineered > Solid waste > Landfill > Unclassified | place... | reverse complement strand
GTCAGCGATCCGAAAGCGCGGGATTCGTGGGCGTTGCGTAATGCAGCATATAATGGCCATGTCGAAGTAGTCAAGCTGCTGATTCCAGTCAGCGATCCGAAAGCGCGGGATTCGTGGGCGTTGCGTAATGCAGCATATAATGGCCATGTCGAAGTAGTCAAGCTGCTGATTCCCGTCAGCGATCCGAAAGCGCTGGATTCGCTGACGTTGCGTTGGGCAGCGAAAAATGGCCATACCGAAGTCGTCAAGTTGCTCATTACAGTCAGCGATCCGAAAGCTCTGGATTCTGCCGCGTTGCGACGGGCAGCGGAAAAAGGCCATACCGAAATCGTCAAGCTCCTCATTCCAGTCAGCGATAAGAAGGTGGTTAAAGAACTTGGTCTCAAGGTGCCGAAAATCTACCCAGAGAATAACCAGAAATTAATCGATGCAGCGAAACGTGAAGATGTTGAGAAAGTTAAACAGCTCATTCCAGTCAGCGATCCGAAAGCGCGGGATTCGTACGCGTTGCGTTACGCCGCTGAAAATGGCCATACTGACGTCGTCAAGCTCCTCATCCCCGTCAGCGATACGAAAGCGCTGGATTCGTACGCGTTACGTTGGGCAGCATTGAATGGCCATACCGAAGTCGTTAAACTGCTCATTCCAGTCAGCGATCCGAAAGCGCAGGATTCCGTCGCGTTGCGTTATGCAGCATTGAATGGCCATACCGACGTCGTCAAGCTGCTGATTCCCGTCAGCGATCCGAAAGCGCAGGATTCCGTCGCGTTGCGTTGGGCTGCCGAAAGTGGCCATATTGAAATTGTCAAGCTCCTCATTCCACTCAGCGATCCGAAAGCGCTGGATTCGCAAGCGTTGCGTTATGCAGCATATAATGGCAATGTTGAACTTGTCAAGCTCCTCATTCCCATCAGCGATCCGAAAGCGCGGGATTCGCTGGCGTTGCGTTGGGCAGCACAGAATGGCCATACCGAAGTCGTCAAGTTGCTCATTACAGTCAGCGATCCGAAAGCTCTGGATTCTGCCGCGTTGCGACGGGCAGCACAGAATGGCCATACTGACATCGTTAAGCTACTCATTCCCTTCAGCGATAAGAAGGTAGTTAAAGAACTTGGTCTTGAGATGCCAAAGACTAATAAACAAAATAATGATATTTTAAAAATATTTCAAATCATAAACATGAATAGCATAGGAGATGATGATATTTCTTCAGCCATCGTTGTTGCCAAAAATGAAAATGATGCTAGACTAATTCATCCATCATATTGCAGAAAAATGTCATCGAAATGGTCAAAACTCGCTTGTTATTCAGAATGGGCCAATTCTCCAAAATATGTCGATGTCAAATACCTTGGCGTTGCCAGTGAGTCACTTGATGATTCATGTGTTATTTTAATAAGATGAATATCTGGTTCGGTATAATGTATCGTATTCAAATCACTAAATATATACTAAAAGGAAAATAATGCAAAATCATAGGATCAACGTTCTGTATATTCCGCAGTTTTCAATGAACGATGGTAAAAATGTTTTTATAACAAAGGACGGAAATTTTATAGTTTTAAAAACGTTTATTAAAAACTTAAACGTTCTACAGAATGTTCATACAACTTTATTGATTGCAATACCACCTCGCAATTATATTTGTCACGATGAGTTACATCAGTTTACTCAAGGAATTACTAGCCTAAAGTCAAAAAACGTCGATCTGATGCTATGTTCATTTGATGATGCATGTTATAATATATCGCCGATTAAGTCGCGATTCCTATTGCCTTTTAATACGCATACGTTTGAGAAGATTATAAATTTTCATAAAATAAATTTGATCATTAACAACATTCCAGAATTATCAAAAAATATTTATTCATTGTTGTCAGAGCACTTGGATGTCAAGATAATATCATGTTTTCACTTCTGTGAGCATTTGTTTAGTAACAAATTGACAGAACAATGGAAAAACGGATCTAAGATAGGATATGATTTACGTCAATTTGATGCATTAATGTGTAGCGATTACAATATATTTAATTGTCATTCTGAAATAGAGGAATGCTTTGGACATATTAAGCAGGGGTTAAGTGGTCAGGTATCTACAAAAATCATTGATATTATTAAAGAAAAGACAACACACTTATCCTACGTTGATTTCAGTGATTATGAAATGATACTAGGAGCAAATACCCAAGAGAATAATTCGTCAATTTTATCCAATGTCATTGGTGAAAATTACTCGATTTTTCCTGCAAGGATAACCGCATCTGGCTATACAAATTGGTTACAGTGTTTTATGACGTATTATAATAAATCATTGCCGATAGTCTTTTGTAATCCATCTGGAAAGAAAGGAATTGATTGTATTAATCAATTCGTCGATGAGAAAATAGCTAAAGCCGTACAACACGGTTCGTTTCAATTACATTGTGCAAATCCAAACTATATTGACGTATATGAAATAAAGTATCTCAAATATGGTTCTGTCGTTGTTTTTCCTGAATCAATACCGAAACAAGTGTACTACATTCTTGGTGGGCTAAGTTCGTTTATCGTTAATTTATACATAAACGAAAAATACGGCGGTATTAGTATTCGTGAATTGTTATCAGCGTCAAAAGGAACTTCGTTTCCAATTGTACCTAACGTTGGTGAGTTCAGGAAATGGAACAATATCATTAAATCACAGTATAATAACTATGAACAATATACATTAACAGACGTTAATTCGTTTGAGCAAAATTTATCAAGCATCATTTCATTAATATTACATGAAAGGAAATTGAAAAATTCAACGATTTACAATGAAATAAAGAAAATCGAGAATTGGGATACTACGTCAAATAACTTTGCTGCAATGATAGATAAACTAAAAATAAAGGAATAAAAAATATGTTTTGTAAGAGCTGTCACTATGGATCTGAGAATTTAATTATTGCTGACCCCGACAACTTTGCATGTCCGCAGTGCAAAAAGACAGGATTTCAAGATAAAAATCCATACAATGAGATTGCTCAGCGTGATCGTAGAACATTGAAAGACACTCGCAAAGATCGTGCACAGAAACTTGCGGAACGTGATAATCATGATGATTTTAACTTCAACGAAAAAGATATTCAAACTCCTGTAATTATACGGTGACAATGTCAACAAGTAAATCAATTGGAAATTCGTTTGAACGTCGTGTTGCAACAATATTATCAACGAAGCTTGGTGGCAATTGGATTCGAACACCATCATCTGGTGCATTCATTGGTGGTAAAAATATTAAGCGTACATCCGTAATGACACAGGAACAGACTCGTCTTTTTGCGTCTGATTTAATTCCACCCGAGGAATATTCGGATGTCTACGTTGAATGCAAAAAGCGAGCTAAGTTTAACTTTTCGTCATTACTTGGTTCGGGAAGTATTGAGTTTGATCGCTGGATTACACAGATCATGTCAAGTATTGGTGCTTCAACAGCCATTCCAGTATTAATATTTTCTGAAAAATTTGGAAAACCATACATTGCGTTGCCATATAACTACCTTTGTAACAAACAATCCGACACGTCTGAAAAATTCGATGTATTAAACTTTATTACGTGTACATTGAATCAGTCGTTTGTATTGTATTATTGGAAAAATCCTACAACGATAACGTTCATGATTACCGAACTAACTGATCGTGTTTTGGAATTATTTAAAGTCGTTCATGACAAACATAACTCTGTTGGAATAGTCCAGAACATACAAAACGTATAGATAGAGTATTAGGTTGAACGTGTTATAAAAATTTAGGAGAAGTATGAAATTACCAGAACAATGGAAAAATGAAGTTAAATGGGTATGTAATGTTCATCGCGTATCGCGATTTTATAATGAAATCATTAGGAATTTGGAAGGACTGCCATTTATACAATATCACGAAGTTCAACCAATTACGCGACGAATGCTTGAAACGATGCTTAGGTTAGAGCACGAATCAAAGATATTGCATGTGAAATCACAACCAAGGCCAGTTTTTCAGGCTGCAAAGCCAGTTCAAGCACAACAGATTAATGAACCAAGACAAAATCCAAATATTAATATTGAACCAACCACGGTTCCGCATTTTGTTAAAATAACAAAAAATACGTCGCAGACAGCGGCTAAAAATGAAGAGACCACCACAACCACGCCAAGTATAATTAAAGATGTAACTGAATCAATAAATAAGCTCGAGGACCTCATACAAACAAAGAAAAATAAGAAACGTGGTCGTCCACGCAAAATTAAATAATATGTTAACGCCGTTTCAATTGTTTCTAAATTGTGCTAAACGTGTCGTATCAAAATCAAACATTACTGAATACGAATATAACGGAGTAATGGTTCCGCGAATTATATCAATGAATACAAAAACATTGCCTGATATATCGCGCGTTCAACATGCACTGGAAAAAATTTCACCAGAACGACAGGAAAGGTTATTATATCATACAATAGAAAAGGTTTCGTTTTTTTCAATACGGTATATAAAAACAAAAAAATAGGAAAAGGACTATGAATACTACACCAGCAGCATGGATACCAGGAAATAATGGCGAACATCGTTGCCAAACACAGCGACAACAAATTGTACCGACGTTTAGAGCCAAGGGTGTCGTCAATGAAGTAATTCAACTAGAAAAAACATCTCCAGGTGATAAGGATATGTTCGTTGCTGAGGTTGAAATTGGAAAGTATATTTACAAATTTCCAGTTTGTCGCAATGTTAAACGAGGCGACGTGCTCGTTATAAAAATTGGCGTCATTAATCTTTAAAATGACCATCGTTCCGGTATAATAGTCTTAAAATATAAACGGAGGAACATTATGTCTGACATTGAAAGTAAATTAAAAGAGTTGCGTAAGAAACTTGGGTCTGTTAGCTATGAATCTGATAAATTTGAATCATGCGAATACATTGACACTGGATCCTATGCATTAAATAGGATTGTTTCTGGTGATTTTAATCGTGGCGTACCAAATAATAGGGTAATGATAATTGCAGGTGAAAGTTCTGTTGGAAAGAGCTTATTCGCAACACTTATCGCAATCAATGCGTTGAATAAAAATAAGTTTGATAAAATTTTTATATTCGATTCTGAAGGTGGTATCTCCAGGCAAATGTTTATTAATTCTGGTGTTGATTTATCTAAGATTGAATATGTTCCTTTGAATACGGTTGAAGATGCTGCAACAAAAATTTTGGCAACGTATGACATTATTGCAGAAATTCAAAAGGATTCAACGTTCAGAGCATTTGGAATTCTCGACAGTCTTGGTGCACTAGTCACACGTAAAACTGGCAAAGACATCGCAGACGATAATCAGAAGTTGGATCGGGGCCTTCGTGCACGACTAATAAATGATTTGGTTAAGTCGTTAACAATGCCCGTTCTAACAACCAAGTGTGGCATTATCATTCTTAATCATGTTTACGACGATCCAAATGCAATGTATCCGTCAAAGATTAAGAATCAAAGCGGAGGAAAAGGTATTCAGTTCATGAACAGACTTTGTATTCAATGTACTAAGTCCTTTTCCAAAGACGAAAATCGTGATACTTCAGGTCAGGTATATCGTGGAAATAAACTAAAGTTCATGGCAATCAAGAACTTCATCGTAATCCCGTTCGTCGAATCAGAAGTTGAATTGGACTTTAAGAATGGATTTACTTCAAAATATACTGGCCTAATTGAAGTAGCACTAAAATATGGATTTATCACCCAACCATCCAAAGGATGGTATTCTGTCCCGACATTTGAAGACGGTAAAAAAATTCGTGAAGCTGCATTGTTATATGATGGTGCTGAAACAGATAAAATTTGGGCGACATTTATTGATAAACTAAATGAAGTACAACGAAATGATATGCAGTTTGGAAATTTTGCAAATCCTCCCGGTAAGATAGCAATTAACGAAGAACTTGAAGAACATATTGAACAGTCCGAAGGTATCACATTAGTATGAAAAAAGTTAAACACCACATTGACTATCTTGTTGTTGGTGCAGGTTTATTTGGTAGTGTCTTTGCAAACAGAATGCTAAAGGCTGGAAAAAGTGTGATTGTTGCCGAATGCAAAGACCATATTGGTGGAAACTGTTTTACATATCAGGACCAAGAAACAGGAATAAACGTTCATCAGTATGGTACACACGTATTTCATACAAATAATGAAAAGGTATGGAAGTTTATAAATCAGTTTGTCACATTTAATACGTATCAACACAAAGTATTTTCATTGTATAAAAACAGATTATATCCAATGCCAATAAATCTTCAGACATTGAATATGATGAATTCTGAACTATATAAAAATAATGTTCAGTATACTCCACAGCTAACAAAGGACGCGTTCGAAATTATTAACAAGTTGTTTAACAAAGATTCCCGTCAATTTAATAACTTCGAAGACATTGCAACTTGTCGAGTTGGTAAAAACGCATACGAAATCTTTCTAAAACACTATACTATTAAACAATGGGGTCGTAATCCATCCGTTTTGCCAGCAACACTTCTTTCTCGTATTCCAGTTCGAACAACATACGAATCGAACTATTTCACCGATAAATATCAAGGAATTCCAGTAAATGGATATACTGAATTGTTTAACAAATTATTGGCCGGTATTAACGTTCAATTAAATTTGAACCACTGTGAATGGCAGGTGCTTGCCGATAGATTTAATCCAAAAAAGATACTTTATACCGGACCAATCGATCAATTGTTCGAACATTATCTCGGCAGTCTTGAATGGCGTGGCGTTGAATTCGATAAGGTCATTTTTAATACATCGGATAAATTTGGAACGGCTGTTATTAATTACGCAGAACCAGAAATCGAATATACCCGATCACACGAATTCAAACATTTACATCCAGAAAAGGAATATAACTCAATAAAAACTGTTGTTTATCATGAACGTTCGTATGAATATAAAGCAACGTTATATCGACTAACAAACAAAATTTTTCCAGACTATCCAGTCGAAAATAACAATACCATTGATTTATTGCGTAGGTATCGATCGCGTTTGTTAACTGATGCAAAATATGCAAAGCTTATATTGGGTGGACGACTTGGTGCTTATAAGTATATGAACATGGATGAAACAATATTTTCAGCGTTGAAATTATCTGAATCCGAATTGCTCAAAAACCAAACGAGGAAGTGAACATGTCCGATGATCGACAAAAACAGGGAACTGAAGAACAAAAATTATCTGGCACACAGCAAAAAATATTAAATGAATGTCGTGAACTTGCAAAATTGTTAATATCCAAGAACAACGATTATGGTTCTGCAGCACTGGCATCACCAGTCCTAATTCCTGGTATGGACCAACAAACCACGATTCTGATCAGGATGTCTGATAAAATTAATAGAATTAGAACACTATTTTCAAACGAATGCATTGTGCAGGTTAAGGAAGAAACAGTATCCGATACAATCCGCGATCTTGCTGGGTATTGTATATTATGGTTGATTTCAGATCAGGACAAGAACAAGACACTGGCGCGTGGCGCGTAGCTCAGTTGGTTAGAGCCGGCTCTCACAAGGCCGTTGTCGGTGGTTCAAGTCCACCCGCGCCAACCATTCCACTGCACGTGACATCCACATATAGATAGTTTTGAACACCAAGTTTACGATGGATAGAACGTCACAAGGAATTAAAGAATATGGATGATACATCAAAACCAAAATTGTCGGAAGCAATCTCGTATTTGTCGTTGATTTTCAAGGCAGTAAATAATATCGCCGATGATATAAGTAAATATCAGGATCTTGATTTTACTGAAGAAGTACGAAAAAATGCGACAACGCTAATTACTCAATGTGATGTAGTTCTTGCAAAAATTACCATTGCAAAAAAGAGAATTCGTCTTATCGATCCACTCTACAATGGTCTTTTTTCATCAAAAAATTATGCTTTTCGTACACATCGTGATCAATGGACATCGTTTACTTTAAGTATAATTCAAAGTGATCTCGATGAATTATGTTTGGAATTTGAAAAAATGGTTGATAATGCAATTACAAATTCACAGACAATTGAATTGGTCCAAGACGCGGTGATTGAACTTAGCGATGAAGTTGAATATGCACAATCACTATTTAATATTCTCAGTGATGAATTAGATGAAATGGAAGATGAAGAAAGCTTTTAAATAATGATCACGCTGCAATTACGAAATAGCACATCTAATATACTATATGATTCACAACAATTAAAAGACGACAAGAATACATATTTTCATACCAGAACAAATAAACATATTAGGCTGGTAAAAAAATATGCAAAGAAAATTGAATCATCGTTCCCTGAAATGGCCGGACTTGTCGCCCAAGCTGAGCATCATGATGCTAGCAAATTTTCAGAACCGGAATTGACACCATATATTGAATTGACATGGAATAAACGGACGGGTAACAAACAACTACCAAAAAATATACAACGTGACATTGATTCTGCAACATTATTACATATAACGACGAATAGCCACCATCCAGAATTCCATTCATCTTATATTCATGATGAACGTTTGGACACACCAATCAATGCAGAAAAAATGCCGGATATTGATATTTCTGAAATGTGTGCTGATTGGTTGGCAATGTCGGAAGAATTAGGAACGTCAATCAACGAATGGTGTGATAATGTTATTAGTAAACGGTGGTCGTTTAACGATAAACAAACCCAACTAATTAAAAAAATCATCGGGATGTTTGGTGAAAAACAGCAACGAATTAGAATAATTTTTGAAGATATTCAACCATCTGATATTTATGACATTACATATCTGACACATATCATTGGACATCCAATTGATGGGCATACATACGCTCCGTTTGCAGTTGATTTTTTAAAGAGCCGTGTTAAGAAATATTTGGATACGTTTAGGCCACTTATATTTAATCAATTGAAAAAATATCAAAATCGCGGTAGGATTGATCCAACGTTCTTTTTGCCTAAATTTTCAAACACACTACATTTCTCAACGATGCTTGAAGCAATGAAAAAAACGTATAGATCTGATATGACACGTCGGAACATTGTTTGGGAAAATTTGGTAAAATATCTGAATGAATTGGAAGAAATGAATATTACGTCCCAAATGATTGGGACGATATTGTTTTTGTTTGATCGTATTCATAATTGTGTTCACAACACAAATACATCGATTTTTGACAAATTTGTTAATGGTCGTGAATTATTGTCAGCTCTTGATTTTTGTTTTTCGTCAACGCCAAATGAACTTAAGCAGCGAACAAGTTCTGAAGTTAAGGATTTAATCTTTGGATAGGAGTCGTTATGTGTGTTATTTTTGATATTGCTAAATTAATCTACGCAGAAGTTGCAGGTTCAAATAAAGCGGAACTAAATGGATGTAATTTGTTTTCGGACGAATATTCAACGCAGGATAAATATAATAAAATTCAAACACTGTTTAAACGAAATGATAAACCAGGAATAGTTCGTATTCCAATTCAGGGTAATACTATTCAACAATTCTTACGCGCGGCCGTAATGTCTAAAAATGCTGGACTTGATATTATTGCGTGTTTGGATAGTTACGAAAATCATTCATCGATGATGAATCGTTTAATGACGATTAAGTCTTCTGCTGGATATGTTAAATATATTGAACTGTTCAACGAATTACCACACATGATCGATTTATATCCAGGTGATAAAATTAAGAACCTTACTGAGCTAATTGACAAGACAAACAACTATTCAATCTGGGCTAAGTCAAACATTCCTGGTGTTAAAACTATTACGATGGCACCATATAATTCAATGGATGAAAGGTCCTGGAGTGTATGGGATAATGTTACGAATACTGAAATACTTGAAAAACTAATTAAATATGCGTCAACTGACATTGCTGCAATTCATTTATATGGTGATAGTTTTGGCAAAAAATTACAGTTATCAACATTAGGCACCAACATATCTAAGTGGAATAAAAGCACAACAAAGAAAAAGAAGATCTGGGTTACTGAATGTGGTGAGGAATTTTGGTCTGGACATATTGGATATTATAACAAAATTGTTAAACTAATGCGGAACCTGGTTGATATAGATAAAGTTATCTGGTATAGACAATGTATTAAGACATCTTCGGAACAAGACAACGGATATGCACTTGAAGCATTGGACACCGGAAAACAATCGGAATTATTTAAATTATTGGAACAAAATTGAAAATGATTAAGAAACCTACGAATTTTTCAATGCTATTAGAGGCGTTATACGGTGCATGGACGTATGATATTCCAACTGACAAAGAACAGCTGCTGTTCGACTTTTATACATTTGTTAATATCGATAAGGTTGCTATTGGTTTTCCTAAGTCAAAGCCGAAACCACTTGAACTACGTAACGAATCACTTCAATTTGCATATCAAGAAGAACGACTAAAATTATACAAGTATCTTAAAGCAGAGCTATTGAATGCAGTTGAATTTGCTGTTT
>Ga0172381_10007876_pt1 | contig 10483 bp, 17 predicted proteins | sample Leawel6488metaG_FD_119754 | JGI IMG/M metagenome (GOLD analysis project Ga0172381, IMG submission 119754) | Leachate microbial communities from a municipal landfill in Southern Ontario, Canada - Leachate well 64-88 metaG | ecosystem: Engineered > Solid waste > Landfill > Unclassified | place... | reverse complement strand
CCTGAGCCGATCGGCGCAACATTAGGGATAGGGGGCACCATACCGCCCATCGGGGGTTGAGGCTGCTCCACACCGGGTTGAGGCGTTGCGGGAGGCGTCAGGGGGGGCACCTGTCCGGAAGTTATCTGGTCTTTGGCCTGTAATGCGGCTAATCTTTGCGCCAATTGAGCGGCAATAAACTGATCGCGCACCTGCAAATAAGCCGGAGATTTCCGGATTTCCTCTTTAAGTTCCTCGCGGCGCAGTTTCTTCGGGTCAACATCAGGGAGTTTTTCACGGGCTGTCTGGACAGTAAGGATACCGGCCTTGACCATTCTTTCCAGATCGTCATGCTGGCGATAGTCTTCTTCGGGACTAACAGGATTAAACTTCACATAGAAGGTAAAAGGCTCTTCCAGCATGTCTTTTTCAACTTCCAGATCGAATTCATCAACAGGAGTACGGGCCCACACGTTGAGATTTCCAGGTATGACGTTCTTCATTATCCGCGCGCAGTTGGACAATACCCTCGCTACGCCATGCTGAAAGGCTTCATTAGAATAGGTGTAGCGGGAACTGGCTTCGGCTAACAATAATCTTCTATCCGCACCGCTTCTAACGCCGGTTTCGCCTAATCCTCTTACCGAATTAGGCGCGCCGTGAGCTGCCAGGTATTGAGAAGCGACACTCATCCAGGTCAACAGGGCATCAGGCGGGGCTTTAGGCGACATATCGACAATTTCAACTCCCTCCGGTAATGCCTGATATTGTCCGAATTGCTGATATATCTCAATAATTTCCGATGCTTTGGCTCCTTTCAGATAACCCCATGGGAAAGCAGTCCGTTTTAAAATCACATCGCCGATAGAATAGTCTCTGGATTCAGAGATAAGCAAGTCTTTAATATAGCGTAAAATACCAACATAGCGTTTCTTGAGATTGTTGTCAGCCGTAATGTTTCCCAGTCCGGTATCGATCGGGACGTAAGGAATAAAGCCGTACCTGGTTTTAACAACACCACCTTGAGCTTTCAGCACAGGATCTTTATCATAGAGTTCGCAGCGGTAATCTCCAATAAAACAGGTGATGTGCTTTACCTTTTCGGTAATGCGTTTGCCTTCCAGATTACGCCAGTTGGGATATTTCGCCATAACGTTATACGCCAGTTCTTCACGGGTTTCGAAAACATATAGTTTGCCATCATGGTAAGGGTCGAGCATAATGTTACGCGGATGAACAGCCTGAATCACAATAGGGATAGAGTCGTGGGACTCAGACCGCCATTTGTCTATCCGGTCTCCATACTCGTTTTCGGATTCATCCTCTTTCCTTTCCGGCTTATCAAGATACCTGTCAGCGTCCCACACGTCCTTAATAACAGTGAGGCCGTTTACCCAGTAGTGCTTAGCCGATACTCGCAGCGGCGCTATTGTGGCCTCTACATTATTGCGATAAAGGACACCCAGCCCAAACTTACGCTGCATTTCAGCTTTTTCCTGTTCCTTTTTAGATGGTCCTTTAGCCGTTACCTGCACGCGCGCATTGGAGATAGAGGTATGGTCAACACAGGTATCGACGATATCTCGCGCGGTCGGAAGTACAATCCCTTCCTTCTCGAATTCCACCGGCAGATTAAGTTCGTTAGCGAAATCCAGCTCATACATTTTATCGTCCGTATCGAATTGCTGATACAGCCCGGATTCCGCATAAAGTCTTTCGGTATCGTCATACAGTTTAAGAATATCCTCTACCGTGGGTTTAGCTAACTTTGCCATATTGATCTCCTGTTCATCCCCATAGGGGTATTGAAATGCAGCGACTGAATAGGTTTGGAAACGAAAGGCGCGGTCTGTACCTTATCGCGATTGATAAAAGCAATTCCCAGCGTCATGGCGTAATCGTCATGCTTACCCTTCATGGACTCGATACGCCCGTTCTTATCAACGAGCCGGATAATGCCATAAAGGCTCTTGAGCCCTTCTTTGTTGTAAATCACAATCTGGCTATTGTTGATAGCCGGAATAAGCGCGCCCCATAAGGAAGTTCGCGTTCCTTCATCGGTATGCCAACCGTACCCCTGAACTTTGCCTTCTTTACTTTTCCTCTGTCCGATATTCTTATAGCCCAACTCTTGAGCGGTGGTGATCGTCACCCTGCCCCAGTCGTTATCTTCAGGCCACCATGAAGGATTCTGGTAGAGATTAAGCAAGCGAACGGAATGCTGGGCTAATTCTTCAGGCGATATTCTATTGTTATAGATATCGGCCACTACGGCGCCGGTCTTGACATTGAGAATCAGTGTCACATTATAATCTTTCCCGACTCCATGCGAGGTATCGGAAGCAGCCACATAATAATTACCGATGCTGTGAGGCCGGTAGATATGCACGATTTGAGAATCAATGCCTTCGTAGGGTATCGAGACCGGATGCTCGACATTTCCCATCATGGAATCCAGAACGTCTTTATTAAATACGGCTGTGGTCTTGGATGGGCTAAGGGCATCCTCGACTGATTTCGGGTAATTCCTTGACATGTAGATTTCAGGGGTAATGCCGTTCAGTTCCGATTCAGGGATAGAGCGCTTGGTAGCCTCATACCATTCATCAGAACGCCCCGGGCGTACCGTGTAGGGGAAAAACAAGGAAGTAAAGCCATTCTTGCCTTCCTTGCCGCCTAAGAACAACTCAACCGCCAGTGAGGACAGTTTGTTTTCATTGGAGGTCCAGATAGAGATAAACTGTCCGCCGCCTGAATCAATAGTGGGTTTGATCGCCATATAGTTCGTGGAGGCGAATTCATGCTCAATATGCTCGTCGCACACTACCCGCGAGGCCTGAAACCCAATACCTGAGTTTTCAGTTGAAGGCAAGGCCATAATGACCGATCTATTAGTGAGGAAAGCCAGACGGGTCGTGGACTTCGTTTCCAATGCAAAATGAAAGCAGGGAGGCTGCGCGTCATAAAGGCTCTTGCATTTAGACAACAGTTCCGCCGCTTCCAATTCACCCTTGGATAGTAGTAGAGACTTATCCGCAACATAGGCTTCAGCATTCCATAAGCACCATGCCGCTACTTCCCATGAAGCCCCGATCTGTCTTGACTTCAAAATAGAGATTAAGTTATTGAGCATGAAGGCATTAGCCATCTGGAAGGTATGGGGCCATATTGCGAATGGAATAACACCGCCAACAGATTCCAGCGTGGGAGCCTGACTTATCCTGGCATAATGCTTCAACCAATACAGAAAATTACCCTTTACCCACTCACCCCTTTCATTCCGGTAACCGAAGCATCTTTTATGCTCTATTAGCTGTATTTGCTGTTCTTCCAGCGTTTTTTCCTCTATTGGCTTCCAAATACTGGCCTTTACCGCTTCCTGATATTTCAACTCACGAGTAATATCGTCTATCAATTACCCTCTCCCCTCATGATCAACTGGTTAACTCTTTACAAACCTGATTCCTAACTGTTCAAAGACTTGATGAAGTCCATTTGCTAAAAGTTCTGTTTCGCTTTCAGTAAGTGCTCGATTGTTAAAAACACAATCTATACCATGAAGAACCTCATGTATTACCGTATTATTTAATTCTTCGCTGCTGGCTTTTGAATGTATACGAATCCATCTCTTAGCCATAGAGTGTTCACCCCAATGGTTGTTGTTATCTAATTCCTCATCGGATTGACTGTCAATTAGTATTTTGTAATCGAAACCGCCTATCTTGATAGATGTTGGGATTTTAACTTCATGCATAACCCTATCCTCTGATGATTCGTTCTGCTTCCGCAATCACTTCTCCGGTATCAGTCCGGACAACCTGACTACCCGGTTGTAAATTACTCATTTTATACAATGCTTGCTGCTTAGCTCTGATTTCCCTCGACTCAGTAATGGCTTGCTCGTAACCTTTTGATAGTCTTTCCCGATATTCTTCCGGGATAACAAATATTTTGTATAAATCAAGAAGAGAGGCAAACCGAAGAAATGTCCTGCCGCCACCATTGACAATAGACATAGAGGCGCAAGCAACAGGAAACTCATAGGAAGGTCTCAGGATTGATGCAGTAAAAGTAGTAAAGAAACGGTTATCATAAGGGTCATATAATTTCCACCTTGCCCATGTTATAAAGTTTAAACGTTTCATTTTCCACCCCAAAAATGCTTGCCAAAAATGCTATATTATAATATTAATATCTGATATACCTTTTTAACCCCTTAGAACAACACTCTCTACGGGGCTCTTCTTTAAATGCAAAATACACATAATGCTTTAAACAGTACTGAGATGCCAAAATGCTCTATAGACTTCCAGATGTGACGCAGGAATCACAGCAGCTTCAGATTTCATAGAATTATGTAAACTAATGCCTTCGCAGAGTATGAAAAATTTTCTGCGAGGGGACATACGTATACATACCAAGTCCACCATGCCCCAGGTCACTTCCAATCCCATGTCTGAAACAGTAAATTGCCTCAATATCTACTATACATAATGTGATGATCGAGACTGGCTAGGTATTGACACTAGCCTTAGACAATCGTAATGTGGATATCTATAATGAGTACGCAGGCACGAACCATTATACATAATAATAATTGTGCGTACCTGGAAGCTAAGTTGAGGCTAAATCATCCTTATCAGTGTCCCGGGCATCGCCATCCGGACTTACATCATCAGTATTGGAAGTGTCCTGTGAACTCTCAGGAAGCTCACCAGAGGGTAGTTGGGGTACATCTACTACATTACCCTCTATGATGATGGGCGGAACACGACTGACTAATAACTGCTGGTCCGGAGACAATGTAATGTGGCCCGAAATATTAGCATCTATCGTCTGCCTGGGTAATCCCACATACTGGTTATACAATCTAATCTGCATATCCTTATCACCCGCTATGGCCCTCTCGATCATAGCATCCAGGATGGCCTCAATATTAGCCTCAAGCTTGATATTGAGCATCTTAATAACAGTCTTAGGGTCCTTGTGTCTGCCTGAAAATTGATTACCGGCCAATCCAATATCCTCGCAAGTTAAAAATAGGGCAAAAATAAATGAAACTCATTATCAATTAGAGTTATCAGATAATGTAACCTTAACAAAATTACTTTAACTTTGATCCTAAGTGTCAATAGTCGTACGTAGATAATACGTAATTTGATGGTAGACTATTGATAGTATCACGATATCGTGATATCATGATAACAGATAAACAAATAAGGTTCCATCCGAGCCGGAGATACCGGACGGAGAGAAAAGGAGAAATAAAATGGAGATCACGGTTAAAACAAACACTATTGATGAGGCTATTGCATTAATCACAGAGATTGCAGGCCGTAAACGAGAGCGTATACTCAATAGCAATGACTTGCTGCAAGTCCTCCAGGAGGCTCAGGTTGGAATTTGGGGAGTAAGAGCTGGTGATACAGTCGCTAATAAATACGGTTATCCTGCTTACCGAATGCGTTTGGCCGCTGTAAAAAAGACTGATGGTCATTATGCTATTTGGTGTGATTGGGGGAGTGCGTCAAAGGGGTCCTCGCCAATCCCTGGTGATCTGCCTCGCCAATACAATTTATCAAATAATGATTTCGGACTTGTACTGCGTCGTTATGCGGATAATTTGACCGACAATACCCCCACTCCTGACGCCTTATTATCTGCATCAGAAGTTAACAAGGCTTTGCGTCAGCGCCGGAACGAGGCCAGGGAAAAAGCTCGCGCCGGTATCCACTGGAGCTATCCTGATTGGAACGGGCGAATCATTCGAATGGACTCCATTAACGCTGGTAATTGTGTTACCCAGACCGACTCTGTTATTCACAGGATGGGCGTCTCGCGCTACACCACTGCCAATAGTCTCCGTAACTGGATTATCAATAATGCTCCCACTCTGGTAAATTATGCAGACCGCGCGATTATTAAAGCGTATGAACGCCAGGTTATTGCACAAAATTAAAATCTTTACAGTTCTGCCGGTGGAGCCGATCACCGGCGAATAAAATAAATGAAAAATAAAACTAATAAAATTGAGCCGCTTGGTATTTGTGATCTCTGTAAACAACCCTTCCCGGAGGGTGTGGGCTTATACTATCTGGATCGGCACATACCACGCCGATATTGCAACCGGCAGTGTGTAGCGACTGCTAATTCCAGGGCTGGAAATCCGATAAAAAAACAAAAAATGAAAGGCCGTTTAATCAACACTAGAATCACTCCTGCATCGGCAGACTACATCCGGCAAGGCGTGGCTGCCGGGAAGTCTTACAGTCAGATCGCCCGGGAGTTGGGAGTAAGTATTACGCCGGTTAGCCATCACGCCAAGGGGTTGATCGTCCGTCAGTGTAAAAACTGCGGCAAAGTCATCCGGAGAGGCGAATGGTGTTCTGCCCCAGAGTGCCACCGTGCCGGGGATAGAGTCCGGGACAAACATCGGAGGAAACAACCAGCACGCCGGGAATACCAAAAAGCTATGAATAAACAATGGAATGCCGAACATCCGGATGTTAAATTCAGCCGCAAAACCTGGGGGATAGAGAGTGGTAAGCGGATCGAGTTAGTCTGTGAGACATGCGGCAAGAGATTTAAGCGAGCAAAAATGGATCAGGACGACCGCGCAAAAAGAGGATACAAGCATATCTATTGCTCGCTCGAATGCTCTATTAATCGTTTTGCGTCCGCCAAGGCCATCAAAGCCAGTCTCAAAAACATTGAGGTATTATCCAAATTGATTGATAAAGAAAAACCTAAAGAGAGAAAATACAATGCTGCGCATGATATGCGTCAACTACCGGAATCAGAAAATCATATGAAGGAGAAATAATTATGACTGCTAAACGATTTACAGGAATTCGCCTGCCCGACGACATGGTTAAAAAAATGGATGCACGGACGGATGCCGTCCGAGGTGGATTTTCCGAGTCGGTACGGGAATCCCTGGGACGCTACCTATACATCCTGGACTACGAGCGTGAGCAGCTACAGGATACATTTACCTCCGGTGAGCTCTCACTCATGGTCGATCTCTGCAATGGCACCTTCTGGGAGCCTCACACTCTGGCTCTGCTATCCGCCAACATCGAGGATGCCGAGGATCTCTATTTTGAGAAATGGCAGGTAGACCGGAAGACGCTGCTGACTAAGTTGGATAAATTAACCCTCACTCAGAGTGCCGTAATAGTTGATGCTATCGAAATGTATTGGAATAAGATCGCCAAACACGAGCGAGGGGAGCAACCGCAACCAGGCGAGATATTGAAATAAAATAAGAGCCGGTGAAATTCCGGCTCTCTTGTCTTAATTAAAATTATCTATTGTGTCTATATTACCATATTGTCAATCTTTCGTCAAGCTAATCTGTTTTTACAACTTCCGAATTTTGCACTTCATGGTTGAGGCATCTTCGCATTTTACGTATGCAGAACCTCTCTATCTCCTGCACTTCCAGCCAGCTCTTACCCAGCCAGAACGCTACCTCCTGATAGTCATAATGTGCAATACATAAACTCACCACTACAAACTTCTCGGTGGGCTTCAGGCGCTGAATAGCTGTATCGATATCTGCTTTGAGCTCTTTAGGCTTGCAGTAAGGCGCTTTATTGCTATGACTGGCATTAACAGGCGTCCCGTAATCAGCATATCCGCTTTCATCAGGGGGCAACTTTCCGTCTTCCAGGTAGCCATAATGCTCCAAACACCACTTGATAAGACCGTTTTTATATTCCAGTTTAGCCTTGTTTTCTCTCATCCTCACCTGCCTCGTCCAGTTTCTTAACTGCTAAATTCCATAGTTGAGCGTGCTTGATTAGTTCGCCGTATGTCTCCCTACTGGGATGTTGACACTTCTTATCCTGCTTGCCAGAGTATTCCAGCCAGCTTTCATACATGATATCAATGACGGATTCCACTTCCTTATTCACTTTCTAGCCTCCCTTGACGATCTTGACTTCCGCACCATTTCAGTTGCAGCGTCAAACCTCATTATCTCGTTTGGTTTACTTAGTATCTTTTTCAGGCTTTGGCGGTGGTTGTGCCAGATGGCGAATCGCAAGTTCGATATGCTATCAGGGTCCAGCGTGACTAGCAGAGGCCACATCTGGTGAGGCTCATGATAACCGCTAGAGATTTTAGTCAGCATTGACATCTTGACCTCCACCCGGATTACCATACCAATAGTCTTTGAGGGTTGTGGTCTTTTTGTCATAGTCTCGATACACCTGACATTCGGTACAACCAGCTCTCTCCTGACAGAGCTTGCCGGTATGGTAGATACAATCTTTCCCAAAGTTCGGATTGCTATATTCCATATTGCACCTCCTTAAAATGAAAAAGCGCCACGCCCCCGATCTCTCGAAGGAATGACGCCTCTGGTATATCCACTCAGCGTTATTTAGTTAACTTGTATCTTCTCTTTCGTTTCTGCCTCGATCTGGACTACCCGCCCCTCTGCTATTACGATATTGACTCTACCGTAACGGCTTTTCTCTACCTCTTCCACCTTCTGCCAGACTTTGAGTAAAATAGCTTCTTTTTCTTCTGGCATTTTTCATTATCCCTCTTATTTTAGTCTTATTCAGTCGTAATGGACAATAGCTAAAGTCCTCTTGGTTTGGCAAACGCCTTTTCCTCTTTCAAGCAGTAGCTAAACTGGCAATTAATGCACTTCGTACCGCCTGATAGCTCACAGCCCCGATCTGGCACCTTAGCCAATACGGGGTCTGATTTAGAACCACTACCGGCTGATTTCGTGATGATTTGACCGCCCGCAGAGCCTCGCAAGTTTCTGTACTGCATCTACTTCACCTCAGGCTTGAAATATTCCAGGCAGTCGGCCATGTCGAGGTAGGTTTTATCTGTTATTTCCCCTTCCGTTAATTCGTGCTCAAAATAGTGCTTGAGCTTGAGCCAGTTGCTATACCGTTGATTAAGCGCAGGCTTGGTAACACCCTGATAATATTCTTCTTTATTCATCTACTTCACCTCTTCGGATTTGAGATTTCAATACCCCTTTCCCTTTCCCCATTTATGACTTCTTTTCCTCGGCTTTCATCTTTTGCCAAAGTGTACACATTGAGCAGTTATTAGTTTCGATAGATTCTAAATTTGATTTCAATGCTTTCATTTGTTCCCACCAATCGGGATTCTTAGCCTTAAAAGCATCTATCTCGCCTTTTACCGATTGAAGATAGCTCCAAATATCGTCTTTCAATTCCTGATAGTCGTGATGTACTTCCATGTAGTAGGATAATTGGGCATGGACGCCAGCCAATGTTTTTAAATCCTGAATGTGTAAAATATCTTCCATTACTTTGCTCCCCTTATTTAACTTACTTTTGTAAAATCCATTACTGATTGAGCTAATCGCTTTACTGTCAACTCAAGATATTTTTCGACAATCTCAACACCGATGTATTTTCGATTAAGGTATTTTGACGCCACAGCTGTGGTCCCTGAGCCGTTGAAAGGGTCAATAACCTGTTTATCACTAAATTGGTGGACTAGCCATTTAACATGTTGCAGCCGGCGTGGACATGGGTGTGGATTATTATTTATTCCGTTTTGGTCTTCATCATCTCTACCAGTAAAACATTTTCCTTTCCAACTAGCATGTGTATGCCGTTCAAATAATTTATCAGACTTTGTACTACGACACATTCCACTCATTACTTGTCGGCCGGTGATATAAGCAGGGGGTATTCCGTAAGCGTAGGCAACATCACCCGTATAGAGCAAACGACCTTTGTAAGATGGTCGAGCATAATCCAGCCAGCACACACGAAGAAACGGCCATCTCTTAGGTATGCCTGCTAAAAATCTTGGGTCACTATCGCAAGCTAATTGCACAATTAATCGGTTTGTTCCCGCGGGTATGCCCTCGCACATTTCGGCGAATAACTGATAAGGGTTATCCTGACCAACTATCGGAACATCAGCATCAGGCCACGTAGGGTCAGTTATAATCGTTTCGCACGGACCGAGCTGGGGTAAAATCTCCCTGCAATCACCCAGGTACAACGTTGTCCATTCGTCTTGATAATATGGTTTAATCATTAATTTTCCTTTTATGATTTCTTCTTACAATCAGGACATAATACCTTCTTTCCAATAGACCAACCAGATTTCCGAGCTAACTTAATAGTTTTCTTTTGTGGAAATTCGTCTACATATACCTCTCCACAATCATCACAGCTAATAATGGTTTGAACTGCCGATGTAATACCCATAATTTCTCACATTTTCTGACTTCGCTTTTTCTTCGCAACCTGTAAATTTCCACTTACATTCCCGATGTTTGGGACAAAATTGTCCCCTGAATCTGTATTTACATTTATCTAATTTCAAACACACAGCGTATTTCACAGATCTCTCCCTTTATTTAAACTTCTAATAATTCAAATTTACTTTGAGTCTCCACTTCATCCTCCCAGTCAACTCCGATATAGCTCAAAACCTTCCCGAATTCCATCTTGTACATCCAAAACTCCCACTCCTTCCGGTTTTCGTG
>Ga0172381_10007875_pt1 | contig 10484 bp, 15 predicted proteins | sample Leawel6488metaG_FD_119754 | JGI IMG/M metagenome (GOLD analysis project Ga0172381, IMG submission 119754) | Leachate microbial communities from a municipal landfill in Southern Ontario, Canada - Leachate well 64-88 metaG | ecosystem: Engineered > Solid waste > Landfill > Unclassified | place... | reverse complement strand
GAGTTGAAAGAATACGAGAAAGAACTGGACAAAAAACACCTTTATCCTTCGGCGATGGCTTTGAATAAGATTTTATGCGCAAAAAAGAAAACAGAGTTTCCGTGGATGTATGAGAGTTCAAAGTGGTGTCCAGCGAATGCTATGTTTGCCCTGGAAGGAGCATATAAGAAGTTCTTCCAGATTCTAAAAAACTCAAAAATGAAGAAGGCCAAAAAAGGCAAGAAGCCTTTTGGCTTTCCAAAGAAAAAGAAAAAAGGTGAAAAAGATAGTTTTACTCTAAACGACCCAATAACAGCAGGAAATACTTGGATAAAGTTGCCGAAAATAGGAAAAGTCCGTCTAAAAGAATTTGGGTATATTCCAGAAGGCAAACCCAAATCAGCAGCGGTTTCTCGCAGAGCAGATAGGTGGTTTGTTTCTGTTCTCTACGAAGTCGAAATACCGAAACAAAAATATAACGATGATGTTCTTGGCGTAGACCTCGGAATAAAGGCTTTGGCAACCTCATCAGACGGAACCGAAATCCCAAACTCAACCAAAGCAAAGAAACTTGATCGGTCCTTGAAAAGACAGCAACGCAAACTGGCAAGGCAAACAAAAGGTTCAAGCTCTCGCAAAAAGACAAAGCAAAAAATATCCAAACTACATTATCGGATTTCAAACTCACGAAAAGATATACTTCACAAAGCGACTACGCTTTTGGCGAAAACCAAGCCAGAAGGTATAATCGCAATAGAAGACCTGAACGTGAGCGGAATGATGAAGAATGAAAAGTTGGCGAAGGCCATAGCCAATGTGGGTATGTATGAGTTCAAAAGGCAACTCACCTACAAATGCGGATGGTATGGCAAGAAGGTTATATTTGTGGATAGGTTCTTCCCAAGCAGTAAAATGTGTTCGGTTTGCGGATGTATAAATGACAACCTAAAACTTTCGGATAGAGTTTGGGTTTGTGCCGATTGTGGGACAAAACATAATCGTGATCTAAATGCCGCTGTAAACATTCGCAACCAAGGAAAAGTAATACTAAATAACATAAATACCGCCGGATTGGCGGAAATCAACGCTGGTGGAGATGAGAGGTTCATCCCTGTCCCGCAAGGGATGGGAAGGTGCTCGTCTATGAAGCCAGAACCATACAAAACAAGAAAGGTAGGTCTGTAATAAGTTATGGGAATCAATACTGAACAAATCGAAAAAATAGTCATTTCTTTTGGTCTTTCTGCCTATGATAGTGCTGCTCTAAAGGATATATTTTCAAGGGATATAACCTATGTTGATGACCCTGCTTTTCACGAAAATGATGCCGGAATAAAGATTTTTCAGAATAATGTTGAAGTCCCTAACGCTCCACGCTGGAAAGATTTTATCGACTACGAAAGTTTCAAAAAAAATACAAAAGTAGATAAAAAGAAAGCCATTCTTACACCCGAACAAGAAATAACACTTTTTCAGCAGTTCAACTATTCTCGATTTAGAGTTTTTGAGTTGAAAAATATAGAGCAAAAAGCCAAAGAGCCAAACGAACAAAATATAAAAGATATGCTCTCCTGGCACAAAAAATCATTGTCTTACAGGACCAAGATTGTAGAATATAATCTTCGTCTTATAGCCAAAATGATAAACCAGTTTTATCACTATAATCTTGATCTGGATGAGCTTTGTTCCGAGGGACAAAATGTTCTATTGAATGCCATTGATAAGTTCGACCACCTAAAAGCGAAGTTTAGCACCTATGCTTATTGGTCTATGCTAAATGCTTTCAACAAAATAAGCAAAGAAAGAAGTAAAAGAAATGGTGTCATTTCCGAATCTCTTGAGGAAAACGAAGAAGGGCAAAATGCTATAAAACATGAAAGTGAGGACGCTTTCTGTATCGAGTCGTTGAACAAAATACTCGAAGAAAATCTGGCAAATCTGAATGACGACGAACTAAAGATTATTCGAATGAGATACTTGGATAATGAAAAACGCCCTTCGGTTGCCGATGTTGGCACGGCTTTGGATATAAAGAAACATAAAGTAGGCAAGTTTGAGAACTCTGCCTTTGCGAAAATAAAAAGAGTATTGGAAAGAGATTTTCTAAAATAGTTTTCCCGCAAAAAGGAAAGGTAGACGAAAATGAAAGCGATGGTGTTGGAGTCGGGAGCCGAAGGCCAAGGTTCCTGCGGAAACACGCTGCCTTCGGTGGCAGAGACAGAGGTTCGATTCCTCTTCGCTTTTTTATTTTCCCGCAAAAACACCAAATAAAAAGAAGGAGAAGAAATATGATAGATTGGCGAACATACAGATGGCAATATAAGATAATCGGTGGACAACATTGTATTGGTATGGAAGGCAATCTTGACACTTCCTATGACGCATTGATAAATGTGGGTCAGCTTACCCCTGATGGGCAGGAAGCAGAAGAAATAGCAAAATGGATTGTTCAAGAGCATAACAAAATGGTGAAACAATGAGAAAAACAGAAGTAGAACTAAAAGCAGCAAGAAAAAAAAGAAAGAAACAAGAAAAACATAAGCACAGAGGTATGATAAAAATAACAGCACAATACTCTTGTGGATGTTGTTATGCCGATATGTATTTCAAAAGTTTGGAATCAGCCGGAATAGCTTTTTCAAAAGTGGGGCTTACTTCGGCTGCGAATATAACCGATGATGAAGGAACTCTTCACGAAGGTATAGACACTTTTTATGACTTTTCAACCGATCCCGCAGAGATGGAGTCGCCTCCCTTGGAAAGACTGGCAAAGAAAGCTGGACTAATATGAGAACATCTACAAAGAAATCTAAGTCGTGGTTTGGCAGAATGTTGTGTCGGCTTGGTATTCATAGGTGGTATGTCGAATATGATTATCGGCAATGCTATCGTTGCGGTGGAGATCAACACTATTTTTGTAGAAAATAGAGAGAGTAAAATGAGGAATAAACCAAACAAAGATAAAAAGACGAGCCATTTTCAAAAGAAGCTCTCCCGCAACACTCTTATTCACAGAGAAAGAGTGTTGGAGCTAAAAACAATAAGACTTAGAAAGAAATACAGCGAGATGCTATGGTTTTGTTGGCCTCTGACTGTAGCCGAACTACCAACAGCAGAATGGGAATGGTGAAAAATGAGTAATTTTGCGACATTTGAAGAAATACAAAACGACATTATAAAAAGAACTCTTACAGAAGATAATATAAAGAGAGTAGCAGAAGCTATTTGGAAAAATGAAGGTTCGCCAAATAAGAATCGCCCTTATGCTCATTCAGAAAACATGACTATATGGGATTTTTATATTTTTAGAGCGAAAATGAATATAGAGTTCTTCGCAGCCTTGGATGCTGACCTTTGTTATGATTGGCAATATAATGAAATCCTGAATCCAGAAGGTAAAAGTTATTGGGATGGAAAAGAAGAGAATGGAATATAAGCCTGAACATATTGAAGCTATAAAGCAAAGGGACGACCAGTGGTATGAAGAAATAAAGAAGTATCTTCCTGCCATAGAATATATGTCTTTTTGTGGCCCAGAGGCAACAATGAAATGGGTTTTTGACAAGGTTGGCTTTCAGCCGAAAGCATCCTTTTGGCCGAAAATAGATTCTCCCGCAGAAAAAGACGTTGAGCAAGAGAAAGAAGGATACTAAAATGCCTCTAAAAACAATAAAAATATGTCCAAGATGCGAAAAGAAAACCTGTGATGGTTCCGTTTGGAGAGAAATAAGTATTGTTCCAACAGAGGGGCCAAATAAAGGCAAAGAAATGCTTGATAATGGGAACCATATTGGGTGTGGCCTTCAGTCTTTTATGAGAGGCACGAAAATCCCTCAAGGGCCAGTCGGGACAAAAGCAATAAAGTACTATCCAAAGTGGCTAGGCAAAACTCTAAGACCGAACGTGACTTACGAAAAAATAGAAGAGTAGGGTGAAAAGATTTTAGCAAAGGATTGAAAAATCCTGTGAAGATTTTAGAAAACCTTACTATAATGTAGTAAGAAGAGAAAACCAAGGTGGTTTTCGGAAGAAGAACAAGAATTTTCCCTTATGGGAAAGGAAGGAAGATGTAAAATGACTGACACTGTAGAGACTAATGTAGAAGTTGCCGTTGCTCCCGTTGAGGTTGCTCCCGTTGTAAAGCCGGAAAAGGTCCAGCTTTATAAGATTTTCGTGAATCCCGATGGGACCGAGATCGAGCGTAAGCCTCTTGGAAAGGGTCGTCCTCCGAAGAACAGCAAGAAGGACGAGGCTGGTAATCTGGTCGTGACCGTTGTTCCAACACCCGATGGAACACCGGAAAAGATCACTCCGATGATTATCACGTTGGATGAGGCCGGAAACGAGATTTCTCGAACCGAGAAGGGCCGTGGTCGTCCTGCTAAGGGACTGATTCAGCACACCGAAGGCCAGTATAAGGGCCATTGGGTAAAGACCCAGGTTGCTGCTGCGGTTGCCGAGACTGCTCCTGAGATTACTCCAGTAGCTACTGAGGCTCCTGCTGTGATTGTTGCTCCAGTTGAAGCCGCTGTCGAGGCTGAGACTACCACAAACCCTCAGTAAGCGGAACCTTCGACAATACTCTGGAAGGGGCTATGACCAATGGAGTTATAGCTCCTTTTGGGGCTAAGAAAAGAGGAAGGCCCGCTAAAACAAGTTCGAATGAGCCAAAGCAATCAGCCAAAGACGCCAATGAAACAGGAACTTCCGATAAGAATACTCCTTCTAAAAAGAAGAAATCTTTTCGTATGTCAGATATGGGAGAAAAAGTACCCTTAGAAGATTTTCTGAAAGTATGTTTTTCGCAAAAATCGGTTAACATAAATGGCAAAATGATTTTGACTGGAGTTTATTTCAAAGATCATATTTTTATTCCATTTATCGGTGCTGACATTTTCAACTGGAATATGGGAAGAGTCGAAATCGATATAGCAGAAAATATGATAAAGATGTGGTCAGTAAATCCAGAAGATGAGACTTTGCTTTCTATTCGAATGAAAAAAGCCATAGCCGATTATGCCTACGCTCATGCCGTGCTTATCGAAGATGTAAAAGAGAGCGATATAAAAATTGAGCTACTGGCTCCTCTTTATACAATAAAAGGATTTTTGAAATGAACGAAAAAATCGAAAAATGTAGTGGCGGAAAGCATTCTCTTATCGCCGTAAGTAACAAAATGGGAAGCTTTTGTGGTGAGATTGAAGTTGTTCAATGGTGCGAAGGATGTGGAGCGATAGTTATTGATAGCATGGTCGATGGGAGAGTTTATCCCGGAAGAATAATGCCGATGATTTTTCCTCAAGTGACGAAAAATCTTGTGAAATAATAGGTATGGCGTGGTAACGATAAAAAATTTTTGTTTTCCCGCAAAAGAAGAACCAGACAGAGAGTAGTGAAGAAGCTGTAAAAAGCGTGAAATAGGAAAATATGTTATTGGTTATGGTTCTTTTTGACAAAGGAAAGGTAAAAAAGTGAAACTCGAAAACATTGAAACTAAGGTTGATCGTTCGAAGGATTTTGTAAAGAAGCAGTTTAGGATTGGAAATACGGCAGTTATTCTTGGTATTCTACGTGGAAAGCTGTATTCGAATCCGGTGAAGTCCTTCACTCAAGAGATTATGAGTAATGCTCGTGACGCTCATCGAGAAATCGGGAACGAAGCAACTCCAATCAAAGTAAAACTTCCAAGCCGTTTTGACCCTCAGTTTTATGTTCGTGATTTTGGTCCCGGTATTTCTCCTGATCGTATGGAGAATGTCTTTATTGCCTATGGATGTTCAACAAAGAGGGAAGATGACGTTCAGACTGGTGGATTTGGCATTGGAGCAAAGTCTCCTTGGGCTTATACAGATAGTTTTGGAATCGTGACTTGGGTTCCTGAAAACGGCAAGATGATAAAGCGAACCTATGTTTCTATTATTGACGAAAGTAAGGAAGGGCAACTAAACCAGATTGATGAAGAAGAAAGCAATGAACCCCAAGGAACACAGATCATTGTTGCCTGTAAGCCCGGAGACGAATCTAAGTTTGTTCAATGGGTAAAAAATGCGACTCAGTTTTGGGATGTAAGGCCAGAAATCACAGGCTCTTCTGATTTTGCGTGGCCTGAATACAATCCCTTGTTTGAAAGCAAAAAGAACAGATGGAAGATTTATAATAAGGATACATATACTTATTCAAAGGCCGAGCCTCAAGCGATTATTGATGGCATTCCTTATCCTCTAAACTGGGATAACCTTCAACTTGATAAAATGCCTCAAAAGTATAAAAATATGATTAGTAATCTTTGGTATCATCCTGTAAGGTTTTTCTTCGATACTGGAGAAATGCCTCTGACAGCCAACAGAGAGGAAATCGATTATACTCCTCAAGCTATTGACAGGATTCATCAAGAGCTTATTGCCATGCTTGACGAACTACAAATTCTTATTTCTGACAGCATCAAAAACGCAAAGAATTTATGGGAAGCCAATCTACAATGGAAAAAGGCAAGAAGTAATTTCCAAGGTGTTATCAAAGATGTAAAGTGGAATGGTAAGACCGTGACCGGAGAAGCCCCGAGAATAGAAGGAAACCATCTTTCCGTATATCACTATCGCCGAAAAGATGGAAATAGTTTCCGCAAGACTCATGGATATGGCTCCTTTTCTATTGAAGAAAATGCCATGCTGGTAATCAACGACGAAGTTGGAGTTGCTGAACCTCGTCGAAGTCGGCTAAAGACATTGTTTATCGACAATCCCAATTTTCACAGCATCGATGTTTTGGATTTGCCGGAAGATGCTGTGAAAAGGACTGCTGCGTTGAAGTTCTTGAAAGACATTGAAATCGATCTTTATGCTCCTACTTATCTGCTTAGTGTGGTCAAGGCAAAGACAGTGAGGGTTCCCGGCGGAGCAGGTGGGTCAACTGGGGCTCAGGCAAGGCTTTATGAGTTTGTAGGCCAAAAGTATTATAAGAAGGAAGAATGGGACAGAAGCGAAGAAGATTATACAGAAGGCGAAGGAGTTTATGTTCTTCTTGAAAAGAAGAATCCCTACTTGACTATAAAAGATTCCAGCGGAAAGGAGTTTACTTACTCCTTTAGTTCGACAGAGTTGGAAAAAATCAAGAATCTGCTAAAGATCGAGATTTACGGTGTGGTAAAGAGATTCTCCGATAAGATTGGAGAAGATTGGACAACTCTGGATAAGGCTATGTCCGAAAAGTTGACCGAGTTGGAGAACGATTTGCTTGTTCAACAGTTCACTAACATTGAACAAGAACAAAGGTCTGAAGCCAAAACGGAGTTTTATCATCTTTGGAACTGCATTGGTTCTAAGTGGCAAAAAGGCATAACTGATACGAATAGTGTCATTTATAAGTATTTTGTTTCATCCGAAGATATAAGCAAAGTGGCGGATAAAGCCGACAAAATCCGAACCCTAAAAAGGATTTTGGAAAATAACCCTTGTGGACAGAATGATAATAAGAAGGGAAGTGTCCTTGCTAAAATGGCAGAAGAAGTAAAGAAAACTTATCCGATGCTTAGTATGCTCGATACTTATACGTCTTGTGTCAATAAGGTTCAGATTATTTTGGATTATATCAATATGGTAAATAAAGTGAAGGAAGATGAAGTAAAATGTGAAAAGAATGAAAAAGCCAAAAAAACTGCTAAAGAGGCTTCTCCCGCAGTTATGGCAACGGCCTAACCTAAAAGCGAAAGTCCACGGTGGACAAAAAATAAAAAGTTTATAGAAATTTTTGGAAAGTTCCGAACAACAGTCTACAATGTAGTAGACAAGGAGAAAAAAAATGAACTACAAGCATTCAATCGCAACGCAAGGGTCAGTAGTGGTGATTTTTGATGATGGCAGCATGAAGCCTATTCCGGTAGAGAATCCTATCTATCTGAAGGTTGTTGACGCTATCCACAGTGGCAGGTTTAGCGAAGTGGCAGGTCTTGTGGACCTTGCCTCCCGTATCAAGCAATATACCAAGGGCAAGTTTTATGTCCTTGAGGGTATTGTCTATGTCGATGCCGAGCCTCTTCCTGAGACTCTAAGCAAGCGTCTGATGGCGTTTGCTGACGCCGATTTGGATTATACTCCGTTGGTGAGGTTCTGGGAAAATCTGAAGAAGAATCCTTCAAAGCGTTCTCAAGAGCATCTGTATGCGTTCTTGGACCAGAACGGTATTCCTCTTACGTCCGATGGTTGTTTCGTGGCCTACAAGCGTGTCAACGAGCAGTATAAGGATTGTCATACTGGCACGTTCGACAATAGCGTTGGGGCTGTCGTTCGAATGAACCGTGCTGATGTTGATGATAATCCAGAGCAGACCTGTAGCCGTGGGCTTCACGTTGCGGCATATCCTTATGCTAAGGATTTCTATAGTAACGGGCATTTGATGGAAGTCAAGGTCAGCCCCGCCGATGTGGTCGCTGTGCCCGCCGACTATAACGGTCAGAAGATGCGTGTTTGCGAGTATACCGTTCTGCGTGAGTGCGAAGGCATGAGAGAAGAGTTGCTGTATAGTGATGATGCCTATGATGATACGGCAGATGAAGATGTATGGGACGATGATCTCGAAAACGATATTGACGATGTAAGCGATGAAGAGTTGGATGATCTGGATGATCTTGACGATGATCTGGATGATCTGGATGATGATCTTGACGATGATCTGGGTGAAGATGAAGAGCAAAATGAGGATGTTTATGATGGTGATGAAGTATCGGTTACAACTGATGCCAGAGGCCGTTGTGGAGTTCCTAAGCGTTTTGTCGATGCTCTTGGACTAAAATCAGGCCAATCGGTTTGGGCGGAAGTGGACGCAGAGGAAAATAAAGTGTATCTTTGCAAGGATAAGACTATGGATGATGCCAGAGCTTACACAGTAGACAGGGACGGTTCTATTCGTGTTTCTGGTTATGTTCTTGGTCTTGCTGGTCTGGATGGATCGGACACCCTTTATGTGAGCTATAGCGATGGAGAGCTTATCATCGCAAACTAAAAGCATGAGGGAGAAAAAGGGAGAAAATAGGTGAAATATAAGGGTGGCAGAAATGCCACCCTTATATTTTTGTCTATGGAATACTACAAAAATGGCAAATAAAATAAAAATAATAGCAACATCGGATTTTCATGCCAATCTTCCAGAAAAATATATTCCAGAGGGAGATTTGTTTCTTATCGCAGGTGACATTGGCCCTTGGAGAAGAGGAACGAGCAGCGTTTATACTCAAGCAAACTGGTATAACCAAAAATTCGAGCCTTGGATAAAACGACAACCAGTAAAATCATGGTTCGCTTGTTTTGGAAACCACGATTTTGTTGGAGAAAATAGCGTCAAACTTCTTTCAGATTATCTCCAAGAACATTTTTTGACTGATAGAAGTGTGTCAGCGTTTGGACTAAATATACACGGAACTCCTTGGCAAAAACCTTTTTGCAACTGGGCTTTCAATCTTGAAGAAGATCGTTTAGCTGTTCGCTGGTCGCTTATTCCAGATAATACTAATATATTGCTTGCTCACTCTCCCGCAGAAGGCATTTGTGATTTTACTCCATACGGAAGCAGCAGCGGAGAACATATAGGTTCGGGCACTTTGTTGAAACGGCTTTATGAGCTTCCAAAGCTAAGTTTAGCCCTTTGGGGCCATTGCCACTACTCACAAAATACCCATGAGATAATCCGTCCAGAAAACCCTATATTGTGTGCGAACGTTGCCTTACTAAATGAGTCGTATAAAATGACCGGGAGGCCAACTATTATTGAAATAGAAAAAGAAGGCGAAAAGATTATTTCGACAAAAATAATAGAACAGGAGAAATAAAAATGACAAAACGAGATAAAGAACAAGTCATTATAGATATGGCCGAAAGTTTTGGTTATACTTATAATCCTGACCAGCCATCGGGATATAAAAAGATTGTTGGCAAAAAGATTGCTAGATTCAGCTTTGACGACGGATTTGGCACGGTTTATTTAGATTTCAGAGAGGATTATTCTACGTCCAATGGCGTTTCTATAATGACACACATAGATTTACCGTCTGTTATTTTGAAATCTTTTTTGATGATTGAAACAATGTTTTGAGGTGAATAAAATGATCGGTCTTTCAAAACTCCCAGCGGATAGTTTCACATTTTCTCGCTGGAGAAAGTGCGATATTTTTGAAAGATTTGGTTTTGCTTGCTGCTCCCGCAACATTCTCGCCAACTCACACATCATAAGGAAATACGCTGTTGGATGGGCTAAGGCAGAATCTCTTTTCTGTCGCCCAAAAATAAATAACTATGCTGTCATGTTTCTTATTGATGAAGAATATAGTTGGTGTCATTTGAGAAACAACGAGTTTAGAGTTATATTTGGAGAAAAAAATGATTGAACATTTAGAACAAATAGGTTTTTATACTTTGTGCGACGACAGAGCAAAAAACGTAAGTTATTGCTCTCCATTGTATAGGGCAGAACTTTTGGTCTGTTCGGCTTGTTCGTTCAAATGTCCATACTGCCGT
>Ga0172381_10007872_pt1 | contig 10488 bp, 14 predicted proteins | sample Leawel6488metaG_FD_119754 | JGI IMG/M metagenome (GOLD analysis project Ga0172381, IMG submission 119754) | Leachate microbial communities from a municipal landfill in Southern Ontario, Canada - Leachate well 64-88 metaG | ecosystem: Engineered > Solid waste > Landfill > Unclassified | place... | reverse complement strand
GGCTGGCCTTTGCCCCGTACAAAAACTTTCAATCCGAAAAAAAATCCGGAAAAAGTATTTCGGCCCGAAAAAAAGGTGTTAGTTAACCAGCCAACAGTTGGATAATTATCCAACAGTTGGATGTATATCTACCTCGGATTTTCTTATTCCGACGTTAACTTTCGAGCGTGATCGCGATTTTTTATAAAAAATGCCGGATCGCCCGGCCCGGCACAGATTTTTCGGCCGCAAAAAATTTGGGAAAAAATATTTCAGACCGGAAAAATGTCTGCACTTGAGAGATCACCGCCATCACGGGATTTAACCCGGTGCTACATCGGGCAGGATTTTTATTTCGGCCCGGGTCCAGCGGGTATGGACTTCAACAAAACCGGGTTCATACCCACAGCGGGTACCGGGATCCCCCACCAGCATTCAGGAAACCTGCATGATGTTCAGGGAGGGTATTGGCCGTCGCCCGGGTGATGTCATGTGAGGTCGTGAAATAAATATATCAAAAATAAAAAACGATTTTTAAACAACATTTTATTACTACGTATCATCCAGATACACTCATCGTACTATCCGGTTCTGCGTATCCACACATTGCTCTGGTTTTGTCGTGCTCTGGCAGTACCCGTGGTACAGCGGGAGGGTACATGATTGACAGCAATAGTATATGGAGGAAAACCACGGGGCTGGATCCCCGCATAATACTGCTTCTCATCTTTATGGGTATGTTTGCCATAACCGGTGCGTTTGAACTTGGTCGGGACATTTTCCTTCCTTATCTGGGAATATGGCAGGCATCGCTTCTCACGATTATCGTGGTGAGTGCAAGCGCAGCATTCATCGCGTTTTTCCCGATCCGGTCTCTTCGTGCCACGGATGCCCGGCTGGATACGCTCCTGACCGGATCCCCGGCCCCGCAGTTTGTGATCGATACCAATCACCGGATCATTTTCTGGAACCGGGCGCTGGAGATCTCAACTGGGATCAAGGCATCGGAAATAATCGGTACTACCGATCCCTGGCGTGCATTTTATCCAGCAAAACGCCCGACCCTTGCGGATCTCCTTGTCGATGGATTGGTTGAACAACTTCCCGAATGGTATGCGGGCCGGATCGGCAAATCCCCTTTGATGGAAGGAGCGTATGAATCAGTCGATCTTTTCCCCACTCTTGGAAAAACCGGTGCCTGGTTCTACTTTACTGCCATACCCGTCCGGGATAATAATGGTGTTCTTCTTGGGGCAGTTGAAACAGCCATTGATGTGACCCGGCGCAAGCGTGCCGAAGATGCCCTTGAAGCAAACCGTCTCCTGCTGGAAGATTCTATGGAACTGGCGCATATGGCGTACTGGGAATATGACGCTCTATCGCGTATGTTCATCCTTAATGACCGGTTTTATACCCTTTATGGTACAACGGCAGAACGTGAAGGGGGGTACCGGTTGCCAGTGGATACCTTTATCAAAAATTTTATCCACCCGGAAGATATCGGGTATGTCCGGGCAGCGATCGACAAATCCCTGGCATCCCTGGGTCCGAACACACTTTCTGAACTGGAGCACCGGATTATCCGCAGGGATGGCGAGATCCGGTATATCAGTGTGCGTGTCCGTGCAACCCGGGATGAAACGGGTCGCATGATCCGGTCCAACGGTGCTAACCAGGATGTTACCGAGCACCGGCTGGCAGAGATCGCGCTCAAGGAAAGCGAGGCACGGTTCCTCACGTTTATCAAGGAGGCAGCCATGCGGCTGAAAAACCCCCTTGAGGTGGTAGAAGGAAACCTTGGATCTGTAGTTGGTGATATCGACCGGGGCGATGTGGTCTGCGCGGACATCACCCTCCAGCTCAGGCTCCAGATAAAAAACATCGAGCAGATCCGGAATAACATCATCGAGCTGAACAAGGCAATTGTCGATCGTTCGGGCGAGATCTCGGATGCATCGAAAAAATTTTTGACGGAATAAGGTGATGGCGCGTGGCGATTTCCCGGATTGAAATAAAGGACGAGGCCCTGTATCTTATCATGGCCTCTGCGGCACAAATGAAGGAGGAGAATATCAATCTGATCAAGATGCTGCTTTCACGGGATTATTACGTGCTGGTGGTCACGGCAAACCAACCCTACGAGATCCTCAAAAAGAACTATGAGCGGAACGGGATCCCGATGGAAAAGATATTTGTGGTTGATACGGTCACGAAATATGCGATGGGGCACGATCACGAGCCGGTGCCGAACTGCCGGTTTGTCAGCAACCCTTCGGATCTTACGGATCTGGGGATCGCCATCACGGGAATATTAAGCGATAACAAGGAAAAGAAAATCTCCCTGCTCTTTGATTCGGTCAATGCCATGCTGATCTATATCTCGTCCCAGAACATCACCCGGTTCATCCACTTTGTGACAAACAAGCTGCGGCTGATGAACTTTTCCGGGATCTTCCTTGCTGTGGAGAAGGGGCTTGACCCGGATCTGCTTATCCAGCTGACGACCTTTGTGGATCAGGTTATTGACGTGGATGCGAAGGGGTGATGGAGGGTGCGTGGAGAGGTGCAATCATAATGTATGTTCAAAAAAACGGGTGAAGGGGAATTATCTGTCCTCCCCTGCGAGCCGGATCAGGTTTTCCCGTCCTTTTTTTATCTTCTGGATGATCCCTCTCTGGTGGAGATCGTTGAGGGCCGAACTCAGGGTGGACTTCGGGATGTCGAGGACTTTTACCAGATCCGACTGGTACTGTTCCCCGCCGTTTGCCCGGAGCTGACGGAGGATCCGGTCCTCAACACCGATCCTGTCCGCATCGGATAAAGGTGGCGATGAATCATCCGGTACTTCGAGGGGTTCTGCGGTAGCAGTGGGGAGCGGGTCGTGTTTTTTTCGCCGGTACTGGACAAGGCCCGCCACGGCGATTATAACGATAACGCATCCTGCCGCAACAGGTACGAGCGGGAAGGCTGTTTTTTCAAGCACAATGTCTGGCTTGCCGACCCCAAAAGATCGCATCCCGTACCAGACAAGAGTATTGCTTCCCTGCTGATCCGGTGCCGGTTCTGCTGTGGATACCGTGTATCCAGCGGGATACTGGATGACGAGGGTGTTATCCTTTGAAAGGTACAGCCCGCCAACAAAGGCATCTCCAACGGCGAGACCGTCATCCGGCGCAGCGAAGTTTGTCCAGTAAAAAGAGATGGTGACCACGCCGAATTTTCCGGTGGGGTTTGTCTGGACCGCTGAGTTACCGGTGAAATTTTCAACGGTCATATGGCGTTCCGTGCCGGCCGCAGCCTGTGCCGCCGAGTGCTGCATGAGATCTTTAAGTTCCGGGAGATAGAGCGAATTCAGGTTATCTGAGTAGTTCTCAAAGATACTGATCTCGTCACTCGTGGTGAGGGGAGTGCGGTACTCCACGTTCCAGAATGCGGTGCCATCATCGCTGACGGTGATGGTATAGGCGGTGGTATAATCCGGGACAGATGCCGCCCAGGCTGCCGGAATCCCGCAGAGCAGGATCAGGAGTATGATAGCCAGCCCGTTCCTCGTAATTTTATGCATTATGCACCTTCGTATTGATCATTATCCTGTTTTGTTAAATAGATCGACACCCGGTTGTACCAGACCGGCGTTTGCAGATTTCAGCATATCACGGGGTATTATGAGTTTCGGCTGTTCCCGTTTCCTGCATTGTTGCTGCCGCTGTCCTGCTTACCGTTATTCTTTTGAGTATCTGTCGCACTGTTGTCAGTACTATTACCCTGCCGGCTGCCCTGCGGATCAAGGGATTGCTGTCCCTGACCTTGTGCACCGGTGGTCTTTTGCTTGCGCTGATCCTGCAAGGTCTGGTTGGCCGTGCTCGGGGCATTCCCGTTACCTTTCCCGGAGCCATCGGGTTGCTGCCAGCTCTGGTTTGCACCCTGCGAAAAGGTACTGTTCCCAAAGCGGCCCGACGGTCCGCTATTGTCCGGAGATGCGGTTATGTTCCCGGCCCGGTTTGCGGTCTGGTTTGAGATCCCTTTGTCCTGCCAATCGGGTGGCACAAACGTGTCATTCGCCGTCCCATTCCGCTCGTTATTGCCGTTATCCTGGCCGAACCAGCTGCGTTCTTGGATCTTCTCTTCAAATCTCAGTTCCCGTTCGAGGCTGTTGTTGTATGCCCGTACAAGGCCGGTGTTGTTGGGATACTCCTGCATGAGATTCTGGAAGATTACCTGATGACGGTTAAGATTCTCCAGTGCGTTTTCGAGTCCGGTCCCGTTTGGACTCCGCGTGCGAGTGGTATTGCCTGGCGCTGTCGTAGTGTATGTGTCGTTGAACGTCATCTGGTCGAGAGTGTCTTGGGTCTGGTTGAACTTCTGCCAGTACAAATCGAGGGTCCTGTTTGCGCTATCTGTCTGGTTTGCTTCCAGAGCCGTCTGGAGTTCTGCGAGCCTGAGTTCAGTCCTGTTGATCTCTTTTTCGAGTTTTTCTGACGGGTTGAGCGTGAATGACTCATCGAAATTTTCCAGTGCGATTTTGAACCCGTAGAGGGGGTTGTCGGGACCGATGGCTCCGTTGTATGGCTGCACGGTCTCTGCGGTCTGGACTGGGCTGGTGGTGTTGGTTTCTGCTGCAACAGGTGTTGCTGCCATGCAGAGAACACCCATTACCACCAGGGTAATAAGCAGGTTGGATATTCGTCTCACGGTTTTTCCCTCCGTATTTTCGGCTTTGCACCGCTGATCAAAGGATTTTCTTTTTGGGGTTTAAGGCTCGTTACCGTTCGGGGAAACTCTGGGTGTCCGTGTCATTTCCCTTTAGGAGGGGATTGTTCAGGGGGGTTCGGTTAGCCGATCAGAGCCGTTTCCTGCGGAGAAAGAAATCCGGCGTTTTGCGGTGAACCGGTCGGTCAGATGTCCCCCTGCATGGCTCCCGCGCGGGAATATCAGGAGCTTACGAACCGACAACCGCTACCTGCCGCAGGGGGTAGACAATAGCCGTCTCTACTGTGAACAACCCTGCTATGGGGGGCTCTTTTTTACCACCGCACCCAGAATCCCTTGAACTCTCCCGTCGCCTCCCCCGGTGTGACCTGCAAACCGTCCACCTGAATAAGCTGCTGCCCCCGGGCCCACACCAGCCGGGTAAACTCTTCAAGGGCTGCCTGCGACCCTTCGGCGATCATGCGGACGGAGCCGTCAGGCATGTTCTGCACCGCGCCGTGCAGCCCGAGCTGGCGGGCGCATAACTCCACGAAATGCCGGTACCCGACACCCTGTACTTTTCCGGTTGCCACTGCGGTAACCCTCATGCTTATTCCGTAACTGGGAAAGCATCGTTTTAAATCATATCGATCTGTTCCGGAGGTGGTATGCCTGTGCGGCACCGGCATACCTGTAATGAAAAAAAGAACCGGATCCCGGGTCACCGGCTATTTCTGCGGCGGCTTTCTCATCAACAAAAACGGCATCAGCAGGATCACCACGAGGATAACCATGAACTCGGCGAACATGTAGAGCAGTTCTTCCCGGTTCTTGTCGTAGAACCGGAGATCGAACGACAGGGTTTTGTTCCATCTCACCTGCGTGGAGTTGTCCGGATACCGGGTCACGTTTGCTCCCGTACTTATTCCTGCAAGGAGCGGGTTTTGCACGCTATACTCCTCCGGCAGGGTCACGTTCACGCTGTACGGCGAGAGGTAATTTCCCTGAAGATGATTGTCATGCAGGGGTGCGATATAGTCGACCGTGTAGTTCCCTTTTGGGAAGGTGATTACCGGGGGGGCGCTCCACACGAGTGTCCAGTTAAAGTCCACAGATGTTCCGTTTTCCGTGACCAGTGTTACGTTTGTGACCCCGATGGGAACGTTTTCCCCGAGTAATCCCGTATCGGCGAACATGTATTGTGATACGCCCGTTACGTCGACAGATGCGGCATACGAGGTAGCGTTCGGCAGCACCTCGTATGTTGCATTGAGCGCACCGGCAGCCGGGACGAACAAGGCAATTATAAGTGCAGCGCAGAGAGCAGCGATGGCAGATCGGCGTCGATCTCGGTCGGGGGTTCGCATTGTTTGATCACCGTTTCCGGGTCTTTTAAGAGATGGCCGGTCACAACACAGACGATCTTCTCGTCGCGGTCGATCGCGCCCATCTCTACGAGTTTGCGGATGCCAGCCACCGATGCAGCGGATGCAGGTTCGACACCGATACCCTCTTTCCGTGCGAGGTCGCGCTGCATCGCAAGGATCTCCTCATCGGTCACCGACTCGGCGGTTCCGCCGGTCTTACGGATAGCGATAAGTGCTTTCTCCGCGTTCACCGGCGCACCGATCCGGATCGCCGATGCAAGGGTCTCGGGGTTAAGGTCGGGCACAACTTCGGGCAGGTTCCCTTTGATCGCCCGGACCACCGGGCTCGATCCGGCGGCCTGGATGCCGGTCATCTTCGGGAGCCGGTCGATGAAGCCAAGGGCTTCAAGTTCGAGCAATCCTTTGTAGACTGCGGAGATGTTTCCCGCATTGCCCACCGGCAGCACGAACCGGTCGGGCACGCAGCCCAGCTGGTCGACTGCTTCAAACCCGATCGTTTTCTGGCCTTCGAGCCGGTAGGGGTTGATCGAGTTGAGGAGATAAAGTCCGTGGGTGAGGCAGAGCTCGTGGACCATCTCAAGTGCCCGATCGAAGTTGCCCCTTATGGATATGACCTTTGCGCCGTGCATCAGCGCCTGTGCGATCTTGCCGACTGCTACGTGTCCCGCTGGCAGGAGCACGACTGCCGGGATCCCGGCCTTTGCTGCGTATACTGCGAGGCTTGCCGAAGTATTCCCCGTGCTTGCGCAGGCAACGCTCTTCTTTTTGAGCTGGAGCGCCATCGACACGCCCACCGTCATCCCCCGGTCCTTGAACGAGCCCGAGGGATTCATGCCTTCGTGCTTGGCGTAGAGGTTTTTCAGGCCCATCTCGTCGCCGAGGCGTTTTAAGTGGTAGAGGGGAGTGCCCCCTTCGTGAAGGGAGACCGGCTCGATATGCACCGGCAGCAGTTCCTTGTAGCGCCAGACCGAAAGCGGGCGGGCGTCCCAGGTTGCACGCTTTACGGTGATCTCATCGAGCGGGTATTTCACCGCCAGCAGGTGACCGCATTTTTTACAGTTATAGATAATCTCGTCAGCGGGATAGGTAGCGCCGCAGTTAACGCACACGAGATAGTACATGGGCTAGTATTGGTTTTCCGGGTACATATAAGAGCGCGTTAAAAGGGCGGAGCCGTTACCCCCGTTGTTCTTCCAGGAGAGAGATATACAGTGCATCCTTACGGTCATTATCCGCGGGAAAGTCATGGCGGGCCTGCTCCACGACCCGGGGATCGAGCTCATAGTACAATAGTTCGTTTCTTTCGCCGGCCCGGGCGATGATCGTCCCGTGTGGATCGGCGGTCATGGACATGCCGGTGTACCGGTCGACTGGATTTGTGCCTGTCGTGTTCACTCCTGCGACATACATCTGGTTCTCCGCCGCCCGGGACTGAATAAAGAGTTCCCAGTAACGGAGCCGGCGTTCCGGCCATGCCGCGGGGACAATGACCGCATGTACCCTTTCGCGCCGGTACAACCGGAATAACTCCGGGAAACGGAGATCGTAACAGATTGCGAGGCCGAAACGTACCCCCTCAATAGTGAATATCGCAAGCTTTGTGCCCGGAGTAAATGCCTGCTCTTCGTGTCCGGGTGTGAAGAGGTGGATCTTTGAGTACGTGGCAAGGATCTCACCGTTGTTCCCGATGGCGATGGACGTGTTTCTTGGTTTTGGGGAGAATCTTTCACGGAACGATCCGACAACGGCAATCGAGTACTGCTCTGCCAGTCTCCTGAGCCCGGTCACCGTCTGACCTGTGAGATCCTCGCAGTTCTTCTTCGATAAGGGATCCCATTCGGTTGCAAACTGCTCGGGAAATGATACGAGTGCCGCCCCGGCCCGGGCAGCATCACAAAAAACCTGCTCGACTGTATCGAGGGTCTTTTCAGGAGATTCCCAGACTCCTGCGATCTGTGCGCTGCAACAGTGCATCGGCGGCACCCTAAAAATCAGGATCAGGTATCCTGCCTGGATTTCCGGTCAACATACAGGATCACGGCGGCACCCATTACGACAAGTACAATCGCAGTGAGCAATAAAAACAGGGTAAACGAATGAAGAACCCCGATGAGCATAGCCGCGATAATGATCCCTGCCGCAATGATACTGCACCCGACAAGAATCAGACCCACCGTTGTAATATCCCAGTCCGACATTATGATCCACCCATCAACGGAAATGCTGTCTTTATCCCCGTGATAACAAACTGCACGGCAATGGCAATGAGCAGCATACCCAGCAACCGGTTGATCACCCGGTACTGCCGCTGGCCGACCTTGCTTATGATATAGTCTGCGTGCCGCATCATGAAATAGGTGATCCCGATCGCTATTCCGATCGACGCAAAGATCAGAAACCGTGCAAGAGTGGACATTTCCGTGGCTTCGTTTGCGAGCACAATCGTGGTGGTGATTGCTCCCGGCCCGGCAATCATGGGTATGGCAAGCGGCATCACGGCGACATCCTCATTGTCCCGGGATTCATATTTTTCAGTTGCCGTAAGCTTGGTGCGTGAGGTCTTTGCGTACACCATTTCCATGCCGATTCCAAAGAGCAAAATTCCCCCGGCGATTCGGAATGCTTCAATAGAGATCCCAAAGATCTGGAGGATCACCGTCCCCGCGATGCCCACAAGAATGAGAATTATCAGGGCAATCGTGCAGGAATCACGGACGATCTGTATCTTTACCTCCTTTTCGAGGTTTGCTGTAAGGGAGATATATGTCAGGGTTGCTCCCAGCGGGTTGACAATAATGATAATGGAAGATAGGCACAGCAGGGAAAAACTGATCAGATCGCCGGCCATGAAGAAGAAACGGTTCTTATGGGTAATAGAGGTTCTGGTAAAAATAGAAATTAGTATTCGTATACCACGGATTCGTCGATCCGGGTGTATGCGAATAGTTCAGCGGGTTTGAAATGGATGTCGATCTCGCGGGTAGCACTCTCGGGTGAATCGGAAGCGTGGATCACGTTCCTTCCGATATCGAGCCCGAAATCGCCACGGATGGTACCGGGCGCTGCTTCCTGCGGGTTCGTCGCTCCGATCACCTTGCGGACAACCGCCACCACGTTCCTGCCTTCCCACACCATCAGGAAGCACGGGCCTCCCATGATGTAGGTTTTCAGGGATGGGAAGAACGGCTTTGAGAGGTGCTCCCGGTACTGCTCAGTAACCCGGGCCTCGGGCAGCTTCTCGAACCGTGCGGCAACGAGCTTGAGGCCTTTTGCCTCAAGCCGTGAGACGATCTCGCCGACAAGTCCGCGCTGGACGCCATCCGGCTTGACCATCACAAAGGTGCGATCCATTAGAGAATCACTCCTTGTTTGTACCCTTCTGTCCTGCAGCTGTCCATTCAACCCGACGGGGAACTCTGCCCAGTTTGTGGTTGTTCTGGCACTTGGTGCTGCAGAAATAGAAGATCGTGCCGTCTTTTTTGATGAACATCTTGCCGGTGCCCGGCTCAAGCTGTGCACCGCAGAAACTGCAGATATGCTGTTCGACCATGCTCCTTACCGCCTCGACAGTTTCTTTGCCTCGCGCTCGGTCTCAAGGAGCATGATAACGTCTCCTTCCCGGATTGGGCCGACCGTATTGCGGGTAATTATGCGCCCCTTGTTGTTGCCATCAAGGATCCGGCATTTGACCTGCATCGCTTCCCCGTGCATACCGGTGGAACCGACGACCTCGATGACTTCAGCGGGCGTTGCGTCGTCTGCCATGATCGCTCCTTACGCCTTTAAGGCGACAAGCTGTTTTGCAAGATCCTCGATCACTTCTTTTGCCTTACCGGGCTTGACGATCGCTGCGGCGGCAGAGCCGACATCAAGGCCGCTTGCGGCACCGATATCGTTCTGTTTGTTGATGAAGATGTACGGGATCTTCTTTTCATCGCACAGGGGAGCAAGGTGCATGACGATCTCCGCTGGTTCGACGTCAGCGCCAATTAAAACAAGCAGCGCAGCGCTGCGTTCAATGGCTTTTGTTGCCTCGTTAGAGCCCTTCTTAATCTTCCCGGTGTCTCTTGCAACTTCAAGGGCTTCAAGCGCCTTGTTCTGGAGCTCCTCTGGAGCCTCGGTTTTTACGTATCCTTTTGCCATAACTCACCTCATTCAGGAGCCTGATTGCCCCTTCATTACTCATCAGTAGCAGTGATGCAGCCATATCATTTCATCAGGAGGAGAAATAAAGGTTTGTGAATGGCGGGGGTAATCCGCTGCCGGTTTGGTTTTTTCCCGGTCCGGGCGCATCCCTCAGGCAGGCCGGTAAATTTCGGTATCGCTGTTGGAGTATACTTGTTCGAGCCCGGAACAGGGGAGATTCACGGTATATTTCTGCCGTTCGGATTCCCCGACATAGAGAAGGGTCGCGTTATATTTTTTCATGAGT